>ULSJ01035628.1_pt1 | contig 45248 bp, 47 predicted proteins | sample 1956291 | NCBI WGS metagenome assembly ULSJ01 (sample SAMEA4835705, study PRJEB28245) | human gut metagenome | biome: gut microbiome; material: fecal sample | place: Denmark | collected 2008 | reverse complement strand
CGCCTTTTCCGTACAGGCTTCCACAGAGGCGAGCCGCCGGTTCCGCGTGCGCTTTTCCTTATTTCCCAGAGAAAGGTATACCCGTTTCAGCCGGGGCGGCATCGGCCGTTCTTCCAGATAGGGGAGAAAGCGGTCGAACCATAGAGAGCCCGACAGAGAAGCAATGCCGTCAACAGGAAATCCTTCTGCGGCGGCCCAGAGTGAAAAGAGACCGCCCATAGAAACGCCGCCGAGAAAACGAACCGGATTCTTCACCTGCAGCTGGTCTTCTGCATAGGGGAAGATTTCCTCCCGGAGCCGGCGGAGAAAATCCTGTCCTTTTCCGGCAAAGTCCTGCCCGGGGAAGAGTCCCTCAGCGGGCCAGGGAGAAAGGTCATGGTTCCAGTCCATACCGGTAAGAAAGAGAAGGGCTGCATCCTGATTCTCCCCGATTTCCGTCAAATTCTCAGGCACGGCAGCCGGGAGAAGAAAGCAGCATACCGAGGAAGGACGGGCTGCTCCGCAAAGGGTGAGGGTCAGCGGGCCGAGCTGATGAATGGATTTCATTTTCCTTTAAACTGGGGCTTTCTCTTCTCCAGAAAAGCGGTAATGCCTTCCCGGAAGTCTTCGCTGCCGGAGCATTCTGCCAGAAGGCCCGCCTCGTGTTCTATGAATCGGGTAAAGCCTTCATACAGGCTGTAGTACATGAGGCGCTTCGTATTGCGGTAAACCAGGAGGGGACCTTCGGTGAGCTTCTGTGCAAAGGCATAGACCGTGGGGAGAAGGTCTTCCTTCGTAGTAACCTGCTTGACCAGACCAATCGCCAGTGCTTCGTCAGCCTTGACAGGACGGCCTGTGACGAACAGGTCAAAGGCGCGGTGGGAGCCGATGGCACGGGGCAGGAGGTAGCCGCCGCCCGTATCGGGGCAGAGGGCGATACCGACGAAGGCCTGGAGGAATTTGGCATTGTCAGCGGCAAAGATAAGGTCGCATGCCAGTGCCAGATTGGCTCCGCCTCCTGCGGCAGCGCCGGCTACGGCGCAGAGGATGATTTTCGACATTTTTTTCATATACAGGACGACCTCGGAGAGCTTTCCTGCCAGGGGCGCCATGGATTTTTCACAGAAGTCGGGCTCCTCGCAGTGGGCCTTCATGTATCGAATATCGCCGCCTGCGGAAAAAGCCTTTCCGGCACCGGTGATGACAATGACCCGGACAGCAGAGTCGGCTTCGGCGGCATGAAGGGCATCCTCCAGCTCGGTCGCCATCTGCAGATCCAGCGCATTCAGCGTGGGAGCATAGTCCAAGGTAATGGTTTCGATGAAATTTTCCGTTTTTACTTTGATTCTGGTGTAATCCATGGTTCAATCCTCCTTGATCGATAACCTGATAGGAAATCCAAAGCTGTCTATATTCTACCATGGAAACCGGGAAATCATGAAAGGAAATGATTCAGACAGTCTGTACCGGCCCGGGAAGAAGTTCGTTCGCTTTCCGCAGTCAGGAAAACGGCGTAGCTTTCGGCAGGATATCCTGCCCCGGAATATGGTATAATACCCTGTAGTTTCTGAATTTATAAAATATAAATAAAGTAAGAAGAATTATGGTTGACATTTGCAGCGGAGGCATAGCTGCCGGATTTCGGATGCCGGAAAGGAAGGAGTTTTTCAAGCTCCTGAAGGGAAACGGATTCCGGTCTTCCCGGCTGCGGGGAGAAAATGGGATTTAAGGAGTAAAAGGTTTTATGCACATTTCTGATTTGCTTTCTATTGATATCTCCCGTCTTCTGGGTAAGGATTGGAGCGTGACGGAAAAGGATCTTGCCGCATACGGAGAAAAGATCCGCAGTGCGGCGGAAAAAATGGATCAGCTGCGCCGGGACGGCATCGGACCGGACGGATCGTCGGTCCTTTTTCCGCATCTTCCCTATCTTCTCGAAGAGAGCCGGCTGATTGATGAAGAGGAAAAGAAAGCGCTTCTGCATCTGGGAGAGACGGGCAAAGCGCAGGATGTCCTCATTTCCATCGGCATCGGCGGATCTTATCTGGGAAATCAGGTGCTTTTTGATATTTTCTGCGGCACCTACTGGAATGAACGGACCCGGGCGGAACGGGGCGGATATCCGAAGGTGTACTTTGCCGGACAGAATATGGATCCGGTGGAACTGGCGGAGCTGGCGGAGGAAATCAGACGCTGTGCTTCCCATATGGACAGGAAGCCGAAGGTGCTGCTTCTCATTATTTCAAAGTCCGGCACCACGCTGGAGCCGGTCACCGCTTTCCGCGTGCTGAAGGAGCTGCTTTCCCCTTTCTGTGAAATTACGGAAATGGCCATAACAGATAAGGAAAAGGGCTGGCTCCGCGCCGACGCAAGGGCACAGCATATGCCCTGCTTCACCGTACCGGACGGCATCGGCGGACGGTTTTCCGTATTTTCTCAGGTAGGGCTGGTCTTTGCGGCACTGCTCGGGATTCCTGTCCGGGAATTCCTTTCCGGGGCAAGAGAAGTGGAGGAGGCCTGCCGGGATAGAGATCCGAAGAAGAATCCGGCTCTGCTGCTGGCGGCCCTCAAATATATTGCAACCTGTGAGTACGGAATTACCGCGGAAGTGACCATGCCGTACGGAACGGCGCTTCGCTCTGTCGGCTGGTGGTATGCGCAGCTTCTGGGAGAGTCTCTGGGCAAGAAATATGACAATGCGGGAAAGATTGTATATAACGGACGGACTCCTGTATCGGCGGTGGGAACGACGGATATGCATTCCCTGACGCAGGAGCATCAGCAGGGCGGAAAAAACAAGCTGCTCCAGTTTATTTCCGTCAAAGAACCGGGGAAGGATCTGGAAGCGCTCTGCACGGAGGACGGACATGCAGGGCGTGTGCCCATGAGCCTCATGATGGAAGCAGCCTGTCATGCCAATGAGGAGGCGCTGGCTGCCGAGCACCGTATGAGCTGCCATATTTTCCTGGAAAGGATGGATCCGGCCCATCTGGGGGCGCTGCTGTATTTCTTCTGCCTGACGATTGCCTATGAGGGCTTTCTGGAAAATGTCAATGCTTTTGATCAGCCCGGCGTAGAGGATTACAAGAAAATCCTGCACAGTGAGCTGAAGTCGTATATTACGGAACACGAGGAAAAATGATATGGGAAATCCCCTTCTTCATGCGGTCATCGATACGATTCACCTGGGACGGCCCGTCCCGAAGGATGCTTTTCATGTTGCTTTTACGGGAACAGAGGATTATATTCCGCATATGGGCATTGCAGCCCTGACGGTGGGCCGCCATAACAGGGATATGAACATCTGCTTCCATTTCTTTGTTAATCAGATGACCGATTTTGAAAAAGAACAGCTTGCAGAGCTGGCAGGCATTACGGACAGTCCCGTGGAAATTCACCGGATCGATGACCGGTGTTTCAAAACACTGCTTCTTTCCGATGGGGTGGCGGCTTTCTTCTACCGCTTCCTGGTAGCGCCGACTCTGGCTCCGCAGACTGACCGCGTTCTGTATCTGGACGGAGACATGATGTGCCGGGGATCCCTGAAATATCTGCGGGATCTGGATTTCAAGGGGAATATGGTGGCTGTCGTTTCCGACCGGAAGGAAAGGCTTCAGACTGAACGGGTGCATACGAAACGGTATTTCAATGCAGGAATGATGCTCATCAATGTTAAAGACTGGATTAAAGAAGGATTATTTGATGACATTGTCCGGCGGGCAGAAGAAAATGTGAAGAGAGTGGGGAAACGTCTTTCCCATCACGATCAGGACATCCACAATGAAATGCTTGACGGAAAATGTCTGTACATCGACAGAAAGTACAATTACCTCTACAATCTGGACCGGCAGTCCCTGTTCAAAAAGCAGCCGGTCAATGAGGATTACCGGAAGCAGGTCATCATCCATTTTGCCGGTCACGGCAAGCCCTGGCACAGCTGGGTGCAGGACTGGCCGGCGGTCCGGGAATATGCGGAAATCAAAGCCCATTCCCCCTGGAAGGATGTGCCGCTGGTGCCGCCGAAGGGCAGCAAGAATATCCATCAGGCCGCCCGTACAGCCCGGATGCATGGGGAGTACGGAAAGATGTGCGGTTTTTATGTCAAGTACCTGGGCTGCAAGCTGAGCGGGAAAAAGTAAGAAATTAAAAGCAAAGAGCAAACAAACACTGTAAGGGGAATAGTGGGAAATGAGAGAGAGTAAGGAAATAAAAGCATCCATATTGGTGCCTGTATACAAGGCGGAAAAATATATTCGGCGCTGCATGGACAGTTTGGTACACCAAACTTATCAGGGAAATTATGAAATTCTTTGCATTGATGACGGATCTCCGGATCAGTCTGGAAAAATCCTGGACGAATATGCGGCGAAATATTCTTTTGTCCGGGTGTATCACCAGGAAAACAGAGGTGTTACGAGAACAAGAGAATTTGCTGTGAAAAAGGCAAAAGGACGCTATGTTTTTTGGGTAGATTCTGATGATTATGCTGATGAAAAACTATTAGAGGAAGCGCTTCCGCCATTGGAAGAATCCGGAGCAGATATCCTGGTATATTCCTGTCAGGATGTGTGTGAATATAAGACTTTTGCTGGTAGCGTGGTAAAAGATCAGAGTCTGGAAGATTGGAGACGGGATACGGTCAATGCGAAGCAGTCGGTGATCTGGAATATGGCCATCAAAAGGTCTTTATGGCCGGAGGAACTGGTGCCGGAAGAATTATCCTGTGCAGGAGAAGATGGATATATGGCTCTCCGGCTCTTTGAAAAGGCGGAAAAGGTAATTTCTGAACCGGATATTCTTGTGTATCATACGGTTGATAACCAAAGCTCGGTCAGTCATATTTTCACGGGGAAATTATATCTAGGAAATGCTTATTTGTGGTATTTTCGATATCATATTGCAAAAAAACGGTTTCCGGATCTGGTATCATTCAGTGCAGAAAGAGCTTTTTCCGGATTGGTAAAGGCGTATTGCATGCAGCTGTATTATCGGGATCTTTCGGAAAAGGAAGTAAAAGGAATCCGAAATCGTCTGGAAGAACTGCAGAAGGAGCGAATTTCCGGACGGTATCGGGATAAGCTCCTTGCTTTCTGTATTGCTCATGGATGGGACAGTTTCTGTTTGAAATATGCTCGTAGGAAGCAGGGAAAGAAAAAACGAAGGAAATAAAAGCCTAAATTCGCTGATTGAATACAAAAAGGAGCGGAACAAGGAGTTCGCTCCTTTTTGTATTGGAGGAAAGATTTCAAAACAGGTGAGACATAAAAGAAAAGCTAGAGTAAGAGAATTTTAAAAATGTAAACTTCTATATAAAATATAATTGACATATCGAATTGTTACTTCTATAATAGCAGTCAGGATAACAAAAACGGGCTTGCCCTTTACGGAGGTAATAACAATGGAAGATTTCTGCACAGAAATTATCAGATTAGCGGAAAAGGTCATGGACGGCGGCGAGATTACGGAGGAGGAAGCAAAGCGTCTGATCCGGACGAAGGACGAGGATACGATGCTGCTGCTGGCTATGGCGGATAAGATTCGGCAGAAGTTCAATGGGAATGCCGTGGATTTCTGTGCCATTCTCAATGCAAGAAGCGGACACTGCCAGGAGAACTGTAAGTTCTGTGCGCAGTCGGGGTGGTATCAGACCGGCTCCAAGGTTTACCGTCTTCTGCCGGAGGAGGAAATCCTGGCAGCAGCAAAGAAGGCAAAGGAGGCCGGTGCGGTCCGGTTCTCTCTGGTTACCAGCGGGAGAAATCAGGACAATCCGAATGAGTTCGAGGAAATCCTGCATGTAGTCCGGAGGATCCGGAAGGAAGTGGGCATCGAGGTATGCTGCTCTCTGGGGCTGATTTCCAAAGAGCAGGCTCTTCAGCTGAAGGAGGCAGGGATTACAAGAATCCACTGCAATATCGAGACGTCGCCTTCCTATTTCCCGAGTATCTGCACAACCCATACGATGAAGGATAAGGAGGATATCATTTCCACTGCGCAGCAGGCAGGAATCCGGGTGTGCTCGGGTGGAATTATCGGCCTGGGAGAAAGTCTTGACCAGCGGGTGGAGATGGCTTTCCATCTGAAGAAAATGCATATCGATTCGATTCCGCTGAATATCCTGAATCCGGTGAAGGGAACTCCGTTCTATACGAATAAGCGTCTTCCGCCGCTGGAGGTGCTCCGTACCTTTGCGGTATTCCGTTTCATTCTGCCGAAGGCTCTGATCCGGACGGCAGGCGGTCGGGAGGTTAATCTGCGGAGCCTCCAGGCGTATGCGCTGACCGGCGGGCTGAACGGCATCATGGTAGGCGGTTATCTGACGACCGGCGGCCGGGACCCGAAGCTGGATCTGGAAATGGCGGCAGATCTGGGGCGGAGCAGGACCCAGCCGAAGCTGTAAAATAAAAAAGCCTGCGGGGACCGCAGGTTCTGAAAAGAAAAAGGGCAGACAAAAAGGACACCGGGTGAGTGTCCTTTTTGCTTGGAAAAAAAGAAGGATTATACTTGCCGGCACTCCGGAGGGGAATCGCAGTACCGGGGTAAAACTACAAAATCATATTGATAAGAGATGAACAGTTTTTTATATTTCATTTCTTCTATATTTTTTATATCATGGATTTCCGGGGAAAACAAATCAGTTTTTTGATTCTTGTGCATTTTGTTATAAATTTGTTACAAAAGCAGAAGAGCCGGATATCGGAAGAAAATAAAAGAGGAAAGGATGCCCTTTTCGGGGAAATCCTTTCCTCTTTTCAGAAGGAACAGAAAATTTTAAGTAAGTCTTCCGGACAGCGTGGGTTCTCCGGATTTACGGTTTTGCCGGGCTGTGACGGCTGATGGAGAAGCGCCCCGGACGGTGGGGGTGGTACAGCTGCCAGCCGAAGTGAATGGCCAGGAAGCGGAGGAGAAGGACGACGAAGAATCCGATCCAGGAAGCAAAAGGCAGGGGGACGATTTCCCGGGAAAGGCAGAGTACAAGGGCGCCGGCAAGGGAGGCGATGGCGTACACATCCATGTACAGCACGGAAGGCATGCGGCGGGCCAGGATGTCCCGGAGCATACCGCCTCCGACCGCGGTGATGAGGCCCATCATGACGGGAAGCACCATGTGGGCGCGGGGAAAGGTATAGATTGCCGTGAGGGCGCCGGTTACGGTGAAAGCAGCCAGTCCTATCGTATCGGATATATTGTAGATATAGGCAATGATGCGTTTCCCTTTCCGGGAAATGGAAATCCGTGCATAAAAAAAGGACAGAAGAAGCGCGGTGGCCACGGAAACCATGAGCCCCAGCGGGCTGCGGAGAACCGACGGAGGGGTGATGCCGCAGAGTACATCCCGGATCATCCCGCCGCCGACGGCAGTCATTACGGAAAGTACGGTGATGCCGAATATATCCATCCTTTTATAAAGGCCGACGAGGACGCCGGAAAAGGCAAAGGCAATGGTTCCGGCCATTTCAAAAAGAAACCAGGTAAATGACATGAAAGCCTCAGAAGAAAAGAGAAGACAAAGGGGAAACAATCAGGTAGCAGAGGGAGATGAAGCCGCTGGCCAGAGGATTGATGATCCGGCTGACCAGGCCGGTGAAGACAAGGCCCATGAGAATCAGGAATCCGTACTGGGCGCTGAAATTTTCAAATTTCCAGGCCATTTCTCCCGGCAGGAAGGAGGAAACAATTTTGGAGCCGTCCATGGGCGGGACGGGAATCAGGTTGAAGAAGGCGAACCATACATTGTATTCCAGAATCCAGAAAAGAAGCTGTGCGCCGGCCTGTCCCTGGTAGCCGTGGGGAAAGAGGACGACCATGAGAAGGACGCAGAGAAAACCGATGAAAAGGTTCATGCCCGGACCGGCAAAGGAAACGAGAAGAGTTCCTTTCCGCCAGTCTTTATAGTAGTTGGGATTGACCATGACGGGCTTGGCCCAGCCGAAGCCGCAGATGACCAGGAGAATGGTGCCCAGGATGTCCAGATGGGCCAGCGGGTTGACGGTGAGGCGTCCCATGGCGGAAGGCGTGGGGTCTCCCAGACTGTCCGACATGGCTGCATGGGCATATTCATGGAGGGAGAGGGCAATCAGAAGGGCCGGCACCCGGAAAAGAAGCGTGGAGAAGCTCAGAAAATCAGACATGGAAACTCCTTTTAAAAGAATCGCAGTCTCCGGCAGAACCGGAAGAATGGCGGAAAAGAGACGTTTTTACAGAGGTCATTATACTATATATGGGGAAATACTGTCACATGGAAGACAGACGGGAGATGCTTTCCCTGGAAAATCGTCTTTTTATGCAGAACAAAGCATTTTGGGGAAACGATTCGGACCGGGCATACGGAAGAGGAGGAAACGTTTTGCCTGTTTTGTCCCGCCGGGGACAGGATCTCTTTTCTCCGGCCGAAGATGTCCCGGTTTTTCTTTTCGGGAATCGCTTTTTCGGGAAAGGTCCTGTTTTTTCCGTCCGGCCTGGGTTTTCAGCCGGTTCTGCAGAAGCAGAGAAAGAGGTTCGGCTTTTTTTCTTCTGCCGCGCAGAATCCGGATGGCCGTCGGATTTCCGTTTTTCGGGGCAGGAAAGTTTTTGGACGGAAAAGCATCTCTTATTCTTGACCGGAAAGGAATGAATCTTTATACTGGATAGCGGGTATTTATTTTTTTCAAGAAATGGGGATTTTTATGGTTGTCGAACTCAATATATATCAGACCGTAGCGGCGGCGGTGGCCGTATTTTTTATTGGCGGATTTCTGAAAAGCAAGATTGCTTTTCTGCGGCGGTACTGTATTCCCGCTCCGGTCATCGGAGGAACGATTTTCTCCGTCATCAACTGCATCCTGTATACGCAGGGGGTCTGGCAGTACAGCCAGGACACGGTAATGCAGAACTGGTGCATGATGCTCTTCTTTACGAGTATCGGATATATGGCGAGTATTCGGATGATCCGCCGCGGCGGCATGCTGGTGGTCAAGATGGGGGTGCTGGTGGCACTTCTCATCATCATGCAGAATGTGGTGGGAATTGCGCTGTCTCATGCATTCGGACTGAATCCGCTCATGGGACTGGCTGACGGATCGATTCCTCTGGTGGGCGGCCACGGTACGAGCGGTTCCTTCGGACCGGTCCTGGAGAGTCTGGGCCTTTCCGATGCGACAACCATAGCCTTTGCGGCGGCTACATTCGGTCTGGTGTCCGGTTCTTTTATCGGCGGACCGATCGGAGAGCTTCTGATCCGCCGCTTCGGGCTGAAAAGCAATGAAGAAATGGAATCGGGATCGGCTTTCGGCCGCAGAGCGGAGACGCCCGAGGATGACAGCGGGGAAAGAGAAGACGAAGCGGCGGCATATCTCAATATGGACCGCTTCATGTATGCTTTCGGCCAGCTCCTCCTGGCGATGGGACTGGGAACCTATGTGTCGAAGTTTTTCAGTGATATCGGCCTTGTGTTCCCCGGCTATATCGGCGCCATGATTGTGGCGGCAGTGGTCCGGAATATTTCCGATTCCACCCATCTGTACGGCGCTTATCAGAAGGAAAGCGAGGTTCTGGGCGGCATGTGCCTGAATATTTTCCTTTCCTGCGCACTGATGAGCCTGAAGCTGTGGCAGCTGGCGGATCTGGCAGTGCCGCTCCTGGTGACGCTTCTGGTGCAGGTGGCCCTGGTGGGACTCTTTGCGTATTTCGTGATTTACCGCACCATGGGAAAGGATTACGAGGCAGCCGTGATGGCATCCGGCTCCTGCGGATTTGCCCTGGGGGCTACGCCGAATGCGATTGCCAATATGAATGCGCTTTGCGAACGGTTCGGTGCGGCGCATACGGCATACTTCGTCATTCCTCTGATCGGGGCTTTCGTGGTGGATTTCCTGAATGCATCCATACTGATGGTATTCATGAATCTGCTGCAGTGAGGTGACGCTCTGTTTCTTTTCCTGTATAATGAAAAAATAAGTGTTTCGCAGGGATTTGAAGGGAAGGAGAAACGATCATGCGCGGCGGCGATGCAGATGAATTTATCGATTACATGAATGACGGAGAAGCGTCGGTACGGTACAAAAGCTTTGTGTACCGCTTTTCGGGTCTGAAATATCATCCCGGCCGGGATACGTACAGCATTTCCGTGGATAAGTACCGCTTCACCCGGGAGCCCTTCGAGGAATTCCTGGAGCTGGTATACAATTATGAATCGGAGGATCCGGAGGATGTGCGGAATCATCTGACCGAGGATATTCTCTGGGACGGAAAAAGCTTTTACGAGCTGGAAAAGGTGCTGACCTGGCTCGACTGGTAAGCATACCGAATCAGATTTTCTTTTTAAGACCGTTTTCGTACAGCGGAAACGGTTTTGTGCTATAATATAAAAATATTTCAATTATCTATGTTGTCATCCGACTACCAACTCAAAAAAACGGAGGCCAGAAATTATGAAAAAAGCAATTATATTGTCCAGCGGGGGCGTGGATTCCACGACCTGTTTATCCCTCGCTGTGGAACGGCTGGGAGCAGAGAATGTGGTCACTGCTTCTATTTTTTATGGACAGAAGCATAAGAAGGAAATCCTGGCGGCACGGAAGGTGGCCGAATACTACCATGTGCGCCATTACGAATTCGACCTGTCCGCCATCTTTCAGTATTCCGACTGTTCTCTTCTGGAGGGAAGCAGTCAGGAAATCGTACACAAGAGCTATGAGGAGCAGATCCGGGAAAACGGGACCGGGAAGGTTTCCACCTATGTGCCTTTCCGGAACGGCCTCATGCTGAGCACGGCGGCTTCACTGGCAGCGAGTCTTTTCGAGAATGAGGAGACGGATATCTACATCGGTGCCCATGCAGACGATGCGGCCGGTGATGCCTATGCGGACTGCAGCGAGCCTTTCCTGAAGGCCATGGGGGATGCCGTGGAAATCGGCACCTACGGCAAGGTGCACCTGGTATTCCCCTTTGCAAAGATGAACAAGGCCGGCGTAGTGGCGGAAGGGCTTCGGCTGCATACGCCGTATGAGCTGACCTGGAGCTGCTACGAAGGCGGCGACAAGCCGTGCGGAACCTGCGGAACCTGTGTGGACCGGGCAAGAGCCTTTGCGGCCAACGGGGTGAAGGACCCGGCTTTGGAAAAATAGGAGGACAAGAATGTATACCGTAACGAAAAGAATGGAGATTTCCGCAGCGCACTGCCTGAAGCTGAATTACCGGAGCAAATGCGAGAATCTCCACGGCCATAACTGGATCATCACCGTGACGGTGCAGAGCGAGACTCTGGATGAAAACGGCATGGTGGTGGATTTCACGAAGATCAAGGATGTGGTGAATCAGTTCGATCATCATGTGATCAATGAGGTCATCGGAGACCTGAATCCTACGGCGGAAAATATGGCGAAGTGGATCTGCGACCACATTCCGAACTGCGTCCGTGTGTCCGTACAGGAAACGGAAGGGAATATCGCGACCTATGAAAAATAATTATTCCTATGATGACGGGCTTTTCCATGTGACGGAAATCTTCGACAGCATCGACGGAGAGGGCATCCGGACAGGACTGATGGCGGTTTTTGTCCGCCTTGCCGGCTGCAGCCTCCGGTGCAGCTACTGTGACACGGCCTATTCCCTGTCTCTTTCCGATACGAAGGAAGCACTGACCGAGGACGAGCTGATCGAAAGGATCGGCCGCTATCCCTGGAAGCGGGTGACGCTCACCGGTGGAGAGCCTCTGCTTCATCCCGTGCGCAGTCTTTGCAGCAGGCTGGGAAAGGCAGGCTATGAGGTCAATATCGAGACGAACGGCGCGGTGCCCCTGTGGAAGGAGCGCCCGGCGGGAACGTTTTATACCATGGATTACAAGTGTAGCGGAAGCGGCATGAAGGACCGCATGATTCTGTCCAATTTTTCCCTTCTGGAGAAGCAGGACGTGCTGAAGTTTGTCGTGTCCGACCGGACTGATCTGGAGGAAATGGAAGACATCGTGCGGCATTCCTTCGGAGAAAATCATCCCGCATTCTTTGTCAGTCCCGTATGGGGCAGAATCCGGCCGGAAGAGCTGGTGGAATTTATAAGAGAGAGGAAGCTTGCGGATGTGCGGGTGCAGGTACAGCTGCACAAGATCATCTGGGCTCCCGACAGGAGAGGCGTATAATATGGACATGGAAAAATTGGAGCAGGCAGCCCGCCTGATTATCGAGGCGGTGGGGGACAATCCCGAAAGAGAGGGCCTGCAGGAGACGCCGCGCCGGTTTGCGGATATGATTGCAGAGCAGTTTGCCTATACCGGCGTGTCCAACGAGCAGATTGCGGAAGAATTCGAGAAGACCTTCGAGTCCCCGGAAAAGGACATGGTGGCGGTGCAGGATATTCCGATTTTCTCCCACTGCGAGCACCATATTGCGCTTATGTACAATATGAAGGCTTCCGTAGGATACATTCCGAACGGACGGGTCATCGGACTTTCCAAGATTGCCCGCATTGCGGATGCGGTATCCAAGCGTTTCCAGATCCAGGAACGGATCGGGAAGGATATCCTGGATGTGATGAAGCGGGTCATCCGTTCCGAGGATGTCATCGTTTTTGTCGAAGGGGAGCATTCCTGCATGACGGCCCGGGGAATCCGGAAGCCGGGAACACTGACCCGGACAATTGCCGCTTCGGGGGTTTTCAAGAAGAGCAGTGAAGCCAGGAAAGAATTCCTGGAAATGATCCGATAAAAGAAAAAGGCCGTGAAATGGGGAGTTCCTTTTCCGGCCTTTTGTTTTTTATTTTTTATATTTTTTATTTATTTTGCCCCTTTCTGCCTATGATATAATGAAAATAATATATTAAATGATTTCCGGCAGGAGATGTATCATGAAAAATTCCGAGATTTACCGAGAAAAACCGAAGAAATCTTTTATGAAAAAGGTTTTTGTGTTTTTCATGGTGATTTTTCTTATAGCAGCTGCAGGTGCGGCCGCAGGATTTATGGTGTCCGTATCGGGACGCCTTCCGGATGTAACGGCCAATATGGCGCCCAGCGCATCCTCGCAGATCTATGATGCCAAGGGAAGGCTGATTACCACGGTCCATGCGGAGGAAAACCGTATCCCTGTTTCCATTTCGCAGGTTCCGCAGAATCTGCAGAATGCTTTCGTGGCCGCCGAGGATGTGCGTTTCTATGAACATCACGGCGTGGACCCGCGGGGGATTCTCCGTGCCGTCTGGAACAATGTGATCACCCACAATGCGACCGGGCAGGGCGGGTCCACCATCACCCAGCAGCTGGCCCGGAATGCGTTCCTGACTCAGGAACAGACCCTGAAGCGCAAGCTCCTGGAAGTCGTGCTGGCGTTTGAAATCGAAAGCAAATATACGAAGCAGCAGATCCTGGAAATGTATATGAATCAGATTTATTTCGGCCAGGGTGCTTACGGCATCCAGACCGCATCCCGGATTTATTTCGGAAAAGATGTGAAGGATCTGAATCTGGCACAGTGTGCCCTGCTGGCAGGACTGCCGAACAGCCCGAATTACTATTCGCCTTTCCGCAGCGTGGAGGCTGCCAAGTACCGCCAGGGCATCGTCCTGGATCAGATGGCGAAGTACGGATACATTACGGAAGCGGAAGCCAGAGAGGCCAAGGCGGCAGATCTTCATCTGGCCAAGCCGAAGCCCGCCGGCGGAACGAACAGCACGGCATCCTATTTCATCAATTATGTGATCCAGACGCTGTCCGACAAGTATGATTCCGATTCGATTTACAAGGAAGGCCTGCAGGTCTATACCACACTGGACCTGGATATGCAGGAAAAGGCTGAAAAGGCCATCGCTGCAGATCTTCCGCAGGGCAGCAAGGATTCCAAGGGACTGACGCAGCCGCAGGGCGCGCTGATTTCCCTGGAGGTCGGGACCGGCTATATCCGCGCCATGGTCGGCGGCCGCGGAGAAGACCATTTCAACCGCGCCGTACAGATGACCCGTCAGCCCGGTTCTTCCTTCAAGCCTTTCGTATATGCAGCGGCTTTTGAAAATAAATTCAGCCCGGGCGATCTGATTTCCAATGAGAAAAAGACCTATGCCGGCGGCTGGACACCGAAGAACTACGAGGGAACGTCCGGCGGCAAGGTGACACTGGAGCAGGCGCTGGTGGATTCCATGAATATTCCGACCATTGATCTGGCAAACCGTGTGGGAATGAGCAAGGTGCTGAATCTGGCGGAAGCCTGCGGGATTACGACTCTGGTAAAGGACGGTCCGCAGAACGACAACAACCTGGCAGCTTCTATCGGCGGCCTGACCAACGGGGTCACCCTGTATGATATGGCTACGGCATACAGTGTATTTGCCAATGACGGCAATCTGGTGAAGCCTACGGCCATCCTGAAGGTGGTGGACCGGAACGGCAATGTGCTGGAGGATCATTCCACAAAGCCGGAGAGCAAGCGGGTCATTGATGAAGATGCGGTATACAAGCTGAATGCCCTTCTGGAAGAGGTTATTTCCCGGGGAACCGGCGGAAATGCAGCGATCGGACGGCCTGCGGCAGGCAAGACCGGTACGACCGATGATGAACATGATGCCTGGTTTGTCGGCTATACACCGGATCTGGTCACCGCAGTATGGATCGGCGATGATACGAATACCAATGCAGGCTATACCGGCGGCACGGTACCGGCAGCCATCTGGAGAGATTTCATGAGCAGTGCTTTGTCGGGCTACCGGGTGAAGAATTTCAATATTCCGGAATCTGTCCGCAGCCAGCTGGCGGCGGCCCGTGAGGCGGCCGCCAAGAAGGCGGCGGAAGACAAGAAGAAAGCGGAAGAGGAGAAAAAGAAGAAGGAAGATTCCAAATCCGCAGGGAGCAAGCTCCTGGATAAGATTACCGGCAAGACAGCCGCAGCCGATACGGCGAAGGACGGCAAGTAATTTTCCCGTAACGGAAAAACCGGGAAACCGATTTCATGCAGATTTCGGTTTCCCGGTTTTTGTGTGGGAAAATGGGAGAAGAAATAAAAAATCAGACAGAGCTGTTCCGGCGGAAAGTCTTTCCGGGCTGGCGGCGTCCGGAGATAACCCGCAAAAAAAGGGCAGGAAAGCTCCTGCCCGGGGAATTCCGGCTCCGCCCGCCGGAGGGCGCATCGGAATTTTGAGATTAGTTCATATGCCGGCGGACGCGGTCCGAGAAGGAACGGAAGAGCGGGTCCATGAGGGCAGGCTCCATATTTTCCGGATGCCACTGGACGGCGCGGATCAGGTCGTCATCCCGGCTCTCGAAGGCTTCGATGATGCCGTCTGCCGCACGGGCTGCGGGGAGAAGTTCCTCTGCCAGGCGCTTGATGCCCTCCTTATGGCGGGAATTGACATAGAAGGATTCTCCCAGGAGCTTCCGAAGGGCAGAATCCTCTGTAATATCGATCCGGTGGGTGGCAATATTTCCGGGAGCCTTCTGCATATGCTGGATGAAGGCGCCGGAGTCCTGGACGCTCATATCCTGCCAGAGTGTGCCGCCGAGGGCAACATTGAGAATCTGGAATCCCCGGCAGATGCCGAGCATGGGCTTTCCTGCTTTCCGGCAGGCCCGGATGAGGGAAAGTTCGAAGCGGTCCCGTTTGTCATAGGTGGGGCCGATGCACCAGAGGGGCTCTTCGCCGTAAAAGCGGGGTGTCGGATTGGGCCCGCCGGGGAGAAGAAGTCCGTCAAAGAGAGGAAGCAGCTCTTCTGCTTTCGCATATTCCGTATAGGGGAGGACGACGGGGATCATCCCGTTCCGTCCCAGCGCGTCCATCAGCGGGCGGGGCGCATAGTCCGCTTTCTGCTGGTTGATGGCTTTCATATCGGTCAGCAGCGTATCCGCTGTGACGGCAATGATCGGTTTTCTCATAGTATTTCCTGCCTTTCGTGGTTTTTCTCTATTGTAAGACATGAACGGGAGACGGACAATATTTCTGACGGATGCAGGGGACGGTCTGCGAATGGAAATGATTTCCGGAAGCGGATTTGCCGGGCCGGAACGTCTCTTCCCGGAAAGGCGCATTTTCCCGGCGTTTTTTCCCTATTCAATCTCCTTGTGCGTTGTGATAGAATAAATCTGAAATCATGTCTTTTTCAGGGAGGTGTATGCCGTGTTCGCTTATGCGTTCACGTTTTTGACGGCACTGGCGGTAACGTTCGTACTGACGCCGGCTGTAAAGAAATTGGCCATACGGATCGGTGCGGTGGACAAGCCGGATGCGCGGAAGGTCCATCACGGACTGATTCCCCGCCTGGGCGGACTGGCAATCTATGCAGGCTTTATGGTTTCTTCCGCAGCAACCATCGGTTTTACCTATGAGATGATCGGGGTCATGGCGGGAGCAACATTCCTTGTGCTGGTGGGAATTGCAGATGATGTCATTTCCCTTCCTGCCAAGGTCAAGCTTCTGGGACAGATTATTGCGGCAGCCATTCCTGTGGTCATTTTCAATATCAATGTGGAATGGGTCGTCATCCCCGGCATGGATATCATCTATCTGCCGGAATTCATTTCACTGCCGCTCACCGTTTTCTGGATCATCGGCTTCATCAATACGGTGAATCTCATCGACGGTCTGGACGGACTGGCTGCAGGGATTGCCACCATCGCATCCTTTGCCATTGCACTGCTGGCCTTTCAGATGGGGCAGTGGGTTTCCGCAGCGGCCATGGTGGCCATGGCGGGAGCGTGCCTGGCATTCCTGCAGTACAATTTCAACCCGGCAAAGATCTTTATGGGGGATACAGGCTCCATGTTCCTCGGGTACATCATTTCTGCTGTGTCGGTCATGGGAAATATGAAAACCGCTGCGGCGGCGGTTCTCATTGTCCCGCTGATTGCGCTCGCGGTGCCGATCACCGATACGATCCTGGCCATTGTGCGGCGGAAATCGTCGGGGGTCCCCATTTTTTCGCCGGATAAGAACCATCTGCATCACCGCCTCCTGGCAAAGGGGCTGAGTCAGAAGCAGGTCGTTCTTGTCATGTATGCCCTGACGGCATTCTTTTCCTGTGTGGCGCTGCTCATCATCCATCTGCGGATGATTCCCGGGCTGCTCATCACGGCGGCGGCGCTGGTCCTTTTCATTCTCTGGGCAAGGAAGCTCGGGGTCATGGAGGAAATCGTACCCTCGCCCTATCAGCTGGAACAGCAGGAAAAGAAAAAGAAGAAAGAAAAATAACGGAATCGGCAGTCGGTCCGGAGGCCGCTTTCAGGTGCGGCCCGTATTTCCATAAAAGAGGTAGTTTATGATAAAAGTAATGACCATTTTCGGCACAAGACCGGAAGCCATCAAGATGGCACCTGTGGTGCAGGAGCTGCTGCGCCATCCCGAATTCGATACAAAGGTATGTCTCACGGCACAGCACCGGGAAATGCTGGATCAGGTCGTCGGCCTGTTCGGCCTTCCCGTGGATTATGACCTGGACATCATGAAAAACGGGCAGACGCTCTATGATATCACCGAGCGCGTCCTTCACGGTTTGCGGGAAGTGCTGGAAAAGGAAAGACCGGATTATGTTCTGGTCCACGGCGATACTACCACCACCTTCACGGCGGCGCTGGCAGCATTCTATGCCCAGATCAAGGTGGCCCACGTGGAAGCGGGACTCCGTACGGGAAATCTGCTTTCCCCCTGGCCGGAGGAAGCCAACCGGCAGCTGACAGGCGTCCTGGCCAATCTTCATTTTGCTCCTACGGAAACGGCCCGGCAGAATCTGCTGAAGGAAAATAAGAAGGATGAAAATATTTTCGTAACCGGCAATACGGTCATTGATGCGCTGCTTGCCACGGTCAAGCCGGACTACCGGTTTGCCGACAGCGAAATCGAAGCCATCGAGGAACACAAGAGGGTCATTCTGGTGACGACCCACCGGAGAGAAAATCTGGGCGAACCGATGCGCCATGTATACCGGGCCATCCGCCGCCTGACGGAAGCCCTGCCCGATACGGAAGTGGTCTTCCCGGTCCATAAGAATCCGAAGGTGCGCCAGGTCGTGAATGAAGAGCTGGCAGGCCGTCCGGGCATCCATCTGGTGGATCCCATGGAATATGAACCCTTTACCAATCTGATGGCCCGGTCGGCCATCGTTCTCACCGATTCCGGCGGAATCCAGGAAGAGGCACCGGCTCTGGGCAAGCCTGTCCTGGTCCTGCGGGATACCACAGAAAGACCGGAGGCGGTGGAAGCCGGTACGGTCAAGCTGGTCGGCACCGATGAGGAAACGGTTTTCGAAACGGCATACCGGCTCCTGACCGACGAAAAGGCGTACAAGGCCATGGCGGAAGCGGTCAATCCCTACGGGGACGGCAAGGCCTCTGCCCGCATTGCGGAAGCCCTGCTCTATGCGGAACATCTCCGCACGGAAAAACCGTCCCGATTTATTGCGGGAAAATAAATGATTTATAGCCAAGTAAGAAATAGTATGATATACTGAAACAGTATAAAAGCATTTCAGACTCATTTAGCGCGCCTGTTTTTGACAGCTCCTTCAGGGGAGGAGGGAGCCCGATGAAGCAAAAGGAGAAGAAGGAAACAAAAAAAGATGACTTCCGTCCGCTTCACAGCATCGCCGTCGCTTCCGGTGCGGGGATCACGCTGATCGTATCCATCGGGGTCGGTATGTGGATGGGCCTTCAGGCTGATGAGTTTCTCGGGACCTCGCCGTTCGGCGTGATCATCTTCTCGATTCTGGGAGGAGCCTCCGGCGTCTGGTCCGTGATTAAACAAATACTAGGAAAGTAAAAGAAACTTTATGAAATTCGACGTTGCATTCCCGAATTATGCGGTCCGTATGAACCGGTTTATTCTGGCGGGCTGCGCATTGGGGGCGGTCTTCCTGTTTGCCTGGAGGGACGCATCTTTTGCCATGGGCTGGGTCCTCGGCTGTCTTTTTCACGTCCTTTTCATGAAGTTTCTTCTCGTTAAATACAGGCAATGGGAGAAAGCAAAGAAGGATGCAGCCTTCATGGGACAGCACCTTTTTCTGTTTACTACCGCAAGGTTCATTCTGGAAATCCTGTTGTGTGTGGCAGTGGTACTTACCCAATGGGTAAATATCATGACCTTTTTAGCCGGCTTACTTATACTGCCTGCCATATCCGTAACGGATCGGCTTGCCAGTTTAATTAAGGAATAACTTTTCTTGACATCCATGTAAGAGAGAGGGGGTGAGATTATGCATCTGCACACGGGTACACACGTAGTGGAGCAGCTTTTCGGTATGTCCGTCAATATGGACACGATCTATACTACATGGCTTACAGCACTGATTGTTTTTATTTGTGTCCTGGCGGCCACAAGAGGCAGATCCCTTGTCCCGGGAGGCTGGCAGAACGTAGTGGAAATGCTCATCGAAGGTCTGTGCAATCAGTTCCGGGAAAACCTGGGACCGAAATACCGTCAGGTTACCAGTATTTTCCTGACATTCTTCCTGTTCATTTTCACAGCAAATCAGATCGGTCTTCTTCCGACACAGCATCTGACCGCTTCTCCGACCAACGACGTGAATACCACCCTGGGTCTGGCCATTGCCAGTTCGCTGCTGATTCACTTTTATTTCATTAAGAATAAGGGCGTAGGCGGCTGGCTGAAGCATTTCTTTGAACCGTTCCCGGTTTTCGCCATCATGAACGTGATCGAAGAAATCGCAAGACCTATCACGCTGGCTATGCGTCTATTCGGCAACATTCTGGCCGGTGAAATCCTTCTGGAAATCCTGTATTTCCTCTGCCCCTGGTTTGTACCTATGATCTGGATCGCTTTTTCGCTGTTTGTCGGCGCGGTTCAGGCATACATTTTCACCACCCTGGCGTCTATGTATATGAGGGAATCCCTTTGATGCACAGTCTTCGCAACGGTTGGAAAACAGCACCGCTGTTCAAACGGTACGGCACCGCCCGTCCAAACGGCATCTATTCTGAAAACAGCACCGTCTGTATAAACGGAAACATTTATTGATTCTTTAGGAGGAATTATTATTATGGATCAGACAATCGTCGTACAGTATTCTCTTATCGCTGCCGGAATTATTGCTGCTGCTGCTGCAATCGCTGCTGCATTCTCCGATTCCAAGGCTGCTGCTGCAGCTATCGAAGGCATGACCCGTCAGCCTGAAATGGCCGGCAAGCTCTTCACCAACATGCTGGTTGCTATCGGCCTGATCGAATCTATTCCGATTATCGCTATCGTTATCGCTCTGGTTCTCGTATTCGCTAACCCCTTTGTAAAATAATATTTCCGTACAAGAATATTATTAAGGAGGGATCGAATTGGTAGAACTGAATGGTACGCTGCTGATTCAGATCATTAACTTCGTCATCCTGGTTGCTCTTCTCGGACACTTCTGCTACAAGCCGGTACTGAAAGTACTGGATGAACGCAAGAACCGTATCCAGGGAGATCTCGATTCTGCCGCTGCTTCCAAGAAGGACGCAGAAGCTCTGAAGCTTTCCTATGAAGAAAAGCTTCAGGAAGCACAGGCCAAGGCTCAGGACATCGTCGACAAGGCAGTCAAGGAAGCCAAGGTTCAGGCAGAAGCACAGGTGAAGGAAGCTCACGCTGCTATCGAAAAGGAAAAAGACAACGCTGCTAAGCAAATCGAGAGAGAACGCAAGGAAGCTCTTGAAGAGCTCAAAGCTCAGATCGGTGTCCTTTCCTGCGATATCGCTGCAAAGATCATCAGCAAAAATATGACGCCGGAAGCAAATGACCGGCTGATTGCGGAAAGCATCGCAAAGCTTGATGCCCGCAAAACAGGTAAATAATCATGGATAAGAACGTAATCCTTGCGAAAAAGTATGGACGTGCCATCTATGAAATTGCCTCCGAGCAGAAATGCCTGGAACAAACCGAGGAAGATCTCCGGATGATTGCAGATGCAGTCACCAAGAATAAAGAGCTGAAGGATTTTTTGAATCATCCGCTCCTTTCCCGGGATGTCAAGAAAGATACGATAAAGAAATTATTTGAGGGCAAGGTTCAGCCTGTTGTCCTGCAATTCTGCTATGTCGTCATGGACAGAGACCGTTTCGGCGTTTTCCCGCTGATGGTTGAATATTTCACCGACATGGCTCATCAGGGACTTGGTATCGAAGAGGCGGTCGTTACATCCGCTTTCCCGCTCAGCAAGTCTCAGGCTGAGATGCTGAAGGATAAACTCTCCGAAATCACGGGCATGAAGATTATCCTGAAGCAAAAAGTGGATGCGGCCTTGATCGGCGGATTTACCGTACAGGTAGGCGACCGTCTCATCGACGGATCCGTAGCAAGACAGCTGGAAACACTTAAAGAGAGTATGATGCATTGATTGAGGTGACTTATAGGAAATGAAAATCAGTTCAGATGAAATTACATCTGTCATTAAAAAACAGATTGAAAACTACAAAGTAGACCTCAATGTCGATGAAGTTGGTTCCGTTCTCGAAGTCGGCGACGGCATTGCTCACGTTTACGGTTTGCAGAACTGCATGGCCGGCGAACTGCTTGAGCTCCCGAACGGCGTATACGGCATGGCACTGAACCTGGAAGAAAGCAACGTAGGCTGCGTACTTCTTGGACAGTCCGAAACCATTAAGGAAGGCGACACGGTTAAGAGAACCGGCCACCTTATGCAGGTTCCGGTAGGCAACGCAGTTATCGGCCGCGTAGTCAACGCACTCGGACAGCCGATCGACGGCAAAGGCGAGATCAAGACCGACGAATTCCGCGACATTGAAATCAAGGCACCGGGCATTGCCGACAGACAGCCGGTTAATGTACCGCTGCAGACAGGTCTGAAATCCATCGACTCCATGGTTCCGATCGGACGCGGTCAGCGCGAACTGATCATCGGCGACCGCGGCACTGGCAAAACGGCTATCGCGATCGATACCATCCTGAACCAGAAGGGGCAGAACGTTATTTGTATTTATGTATCCATCGGCCAGAAGAACTCCAACGTCGTACGTGTATACGAAAAGCTGAAGGAAGCTGGCGCTATGGATTACTCCATCATCGTCCATGCAGGCGCATCCGAAGGCTCCCCGATGCAGTATCTGGCACCGTACTCCGGCGTCTCCATCGCAGAACACTTCATGCACCAGGGCAAGGATGTCCTCATCATTTATGATGACCTCTCCAAGCACGCTGTAGCATACCGTGCAATGTCCCTGCTGCTCCGCCGTCCGCCGGGACGTGAAGCTTATCCGGGCGATGTATTCTATCTGCATTCCCGCCTTCTGGAACGTGCAGCCCGCCTGAACGAACAGATGGGCGGCGGCTCCATCACCGCTCTGCCGATCATTGAAACCCTGGCAGGCGACGTAGGCGCATACATTCCGACCAACGTTATTTCCATTACCGACGGCCAGATTTATCTGGAAACCGGCCTCTTCTATTCCGGTATCCGTCCGGCAATCAACGTAGGTCTGTCCGTATCCCGCGTAGGCGGCAGTGCACAGATCAAAGCTATGAAGCAGGTAGCAGGTACCCTTCGTCTGGATCTGGCACAGTACAGAGAACTGGCTGCATTCGCACAGTTCGGTTCCGACCTGGATGCTGCCACCAAGGCACAGATCGACCGCGGCCAGAGAACCACAGAAATCCTGAAGCAGCCGCAGTACACCCCGTATCCGGTCGAAGACCAGGTACAGGCTATCTATGTAGCTGTTAAGGGCTTCCTGGATGACATCGCAGTAGAAAAAGTCGTTGACTTTGAACACCAGGTACTGGCATTCCTCCACAGCTCCCATCCGGAAATCGGAGAGGATATCGTGAAGACAAAGAAACTGACCGAAGAAAACGAAGAACGCCTCAAGGCTGCTATCCTCGAATTCAAGGAACGTTACGCTGCATCTGAGGAAAAGTCTGAAAAAGCAGAGGGGTGATCTGATTGGAAAGTACGCGTGATATAAAAGGGCGCATTAAATCTGTCACCAACATCCAGCAGATTACCAAAGCTATGAAGATGGTTGCCGCTGCCCGCCTCCGCAAGGCAGAGGAAAAAGCAAACGGCTCCCGTCCCTATGCTGAAAAAATCGGAGAGCTCTTGCGCCGGGCTGCTTCGGTAACACCCGGCTTTACCAGCCCGCTTCTTCGGAAGGGCGAAGTAAAGAAGGTCGGCTATCTCATTATCAGTGCAGATAAAGGCCTGGCCGGCGCTTATAACTCCAATGTTATGAAGCGTACCATGCAGGAAATCTCCGGCAAGGATCGTTCGGATTATGCTCTTTTCCTCTGCGGGAAACAGGGCCGGAATTATCTGAAATTCCGCGGATACGAACTTGATTCCTATCATTTCGGCTTTTCTGATAAGCCTTCCGCTCAGGACTCCATTGACATTGCCAAGGAAATGGTAGACGCTTTTGTCAAGGAAGAAGTGGATGAGGTCTATATCATTTATACGAAATTTATTACCGCTCTCCGTCAGCAGGTAAAGGTGGAGAAGCTTCTCCCCGTAGAAACCCCGGCGGACGAAGAGCAGGAAGCAGCAAACGGTGCGGCTGCAGGGGAAGTACCCTATATTTTCCTCCCCGACGCATCTGCCGTCCTGACCCGGCTGCTCCCTGAATATGTACAGGTACAGGTTTACAATGCAATGCTGCAGTCCGCTGCGTCCGAACTGGGAAGCCGTATGGCTGCCATGTCTGCCGCAACCGACAATGCAACGGAAAGAATCGCCGACCTCAACCTGTCTTACAACAAGGCAAGACAGGCACAGGTTACCAACGAAATTTCCGAAATCGTCGGCGGTGCTGCTGCGCTTGAATAACCCGTATTACGTTTTAAGGAGGAATGCTTCTTCATGGCAAATGAACAGAAGATGCAGGTAGGTAAGGTTGTACAGGTCATCGGCGCGGTAGTCGATATCGCTTTCGATGATGACAAAGAACTGCCTGCCATCTATAATGCAATCCATATAAAGGATGATAAACACGGCGTTCCTGTTGATGTTATCTGTGAAACCATGCAGCACCTGGGCGACGGCGTCGTTCGTACCGTTGCAATGAGTTCTACAGACGGCATGGTACGTGGAATGCAGGCTGTCGACACAGGCCGCGCTATTGCAGCTCCTGTAGGAGACGGCTGCCTGGGACGTATTTTCAACGTTCTCGGCCAGACAGTAGATAAGGACCCGACTCCGGTAAAGGCTGATGATTATTGGCCGATTCACCGTCCGGCTCCGGAATTCAAGGACCAGTCCCCGGCTGCTCAGATTTTCGAAACAGGCATTAAGGTCGTTGACCTGATCTGCCCGTACGCTAAGGGCGGTAAGATCGGTCTGTTCGGCGGCGCAGGCGTAGGCAAGACGGTCCTCATTCAGGAACTGATCCACAACGTTGCAACCGAACACGACGGCTGCTCCGTATTCTGCGGCGTAGGCGAACGTACCCGTGAAGGCAATGACCTTTGGGGTGAAATGAGAGAATCCGGCGTATTGAACAAGGTTGCCCTTGTATACGGCCAGATGAACGAACCGCCGGGAGCACGTATGAGAGTTGCTCTGACCGGTCTGACCATGGCGGAATATTTCCGTGATAAGCAGAACCAGGACGTACTGCTCTTCGTCGACAATATTTTCCGTTTCGTACAGGCAGGCTCCGAAGTATCCGCCCTTCTGGGACGTATGCCTTCCGCCGTAGGTTACCAGCCGACACTGGCTACCGATATCGGCGAACTGCAGGAACGAATCACCTCCACAAAGAACGGCTCCATCACCTCCATTCAGGCCGTATATGTACCGGCCGATGACTTGACGGACCCGGCTCCGGCAGGCGTATTCACCCACCTGGATGCTACCACCGTATTGAACCGTTCCATCGCAGAACTGGGTATCTATCCGGCAGTAGATCCGCTGGACTCCACTTCCCGTATCCTCGACCCGAACGTACTCGGCAAGGATCACTACGAAGTAGCCCGCGGCGTACAGGCTATCCTGCAGCGCTATAAGGAACTCCAGGATATCATCGCGATCCTCGGTATGGAAGAACTTTCCGATGATGATAAAGTCATCGTTGCCCGCGCAAGAAAGATTCAGAGATTCCTGTCTCAGCCGTTCTTCGTAGCTGAACAGTTCACAGGCTCCCCGGGTAGATATGTACCGCTGAAGGAAACCATCAGAGGCTTCAAGGAAATCCTTGCAGGCGAACATGATGACCTTCCGGAAGGTGCATTCTACATGGTCGGCACAATTGATGAAGCAATCGAAAAGGCTGAAAAGATGAAGAAAGGGGAATAAGCCATGGCTGATACCCTTACGAATCCTATGCACGTCGAAGTTATTTCCCCGGACGGCCCGATTTACGTCGTTGACGGCGCAGATATGGTCGTTGCCCGCGCTCTGGACGGCGAATTCGCTGTCATGAAGCGCCACCTTCCTCTTGCAGCTGCGCTCGATATGTGCGTAGTCCGCGTAAAGAAGGGCGGCAGCGAGGAAAAAATTACCTGCTTCGGCGGCTTCCTTGAAAACAAGGATAACCACGTAAACATCGTGGCGCCTATTGCCGAGCTGGCTGAGAATATCGACATAGCCCGTGCACAGGCTTCCAAAAAGCGTGCAGAAGACAGACTGGCTTCTCAGGATGCCAGCATCGATTATGAAAGAGCCAAGCAGTCCCTGCATCGTGCCCTTATCCGTCTTCAGGCGGCAGGAAAATAATCCGTCAAGGAAATGAAAATCCGCTCCTCCGGGAGCGGATTTTTTTGCTTCCGTTCCCTGAAAGAATGCTTCCGTTCGGGGAATGGATTCCCTATAAGTATGCTATAATAAAGATAACAGATAGATTCGGATTTTATGCAAGGAGGGAAATACCATGGATGAGGAATTTGAAATTTTCAGACGCGGTACATGCCGCTATTTCAAGGAACTGACTCCGGTACCGGATGAAGATCTGCTTACCCTGGTCAAAGCGGGCATGCAGGCCCGGGCGGTAGGGAATCAGAAAGCAAGAGAATTCATCATCGTTACCCGGGAAGACCTGGTCAAGGCAATCTCACACAACAGCATCATAGCAGGTCCGGCGAGAAAAGCTTCTGCGGTCATTGCTATCGTGGGCAAGCCGGAAGGGATTACCTTCCCGGAGGAATGGTCCTTTGACTGCGCTGCGGCAGCACAGAATATTCTGATCGAAGCGGAACATCTCGGACTGTCCACGCTGTGGATGCAGGTCTATCCCTATCAGGACAGAAAGGTTCATCTTCGCCATCTCCTGGACATTCCGGACAGCCTGGAACCGTTCTGCGTCATTGCCGTAGGCTATGCGGACAAGAGGCCGGTCCGTATGAACCGCTACGATGAAAGAGAAGTTTCCTACGATTTGTTCGGAAGCCGCAAAAAATAAATACGGAACAGAATCCGGTACTGCCAGGTACCGGATTTTTTTTGCCGGATTTTCAGGAGAGGGCAGATATCTCTTGTAAAATAGAAAAAACATGATATAATCAATATAGAAAAAGTTAGATATTACATTATCCGAAGCAGGATAAGAAAGGAAACCATGATGAAAGAAATACAGAGCAGAGAAGATTTTGAACAGGAAATTATCGGTCATCCCGGATACAGTGTGGTAGACTTCTGGGCATCCTGGTGCGGTCCGTGCCGCATGATGGCGCCGGTGCTGGAAGCAGCGGATCAGGAGCTCGGCAATGAGATTCATTTTACCAAGTGCAATGTGGACATGAATCAGGAGCTGGCAGCTCAGTACGGCATCATGTCCATCCCGACGGTGATTCTTTTCAAGGACGGACAGGAAATTCACCGCATGATCGGCGCCGTGCCGGCACAGAGCTTTATGGCGGAGCTCAGAGCCCATATATAAGAACAGGAAAAGCGCGGGAAAACCGCGCTTTTTTCATGGGATAAAATTTTTCAAAAAAAGACTTGCCAGAAAAATTGACCCGGAGTATAATATCTACAGTTGACCAAGAGTCAATATGCTTCGAGGTTTCCCCAGACTTCGAAGAATCTCCAGAAAATCGATAAGGAGGTGCAGATTTCTTTATTTCATACAGAAAACAACCAATTGATTCTCTCTCTCTTTGAAAGTTCCCGGCGGCTCCCCAAACGCCGGGGATTTTTTATTGGAAAAAGAAGGGAAAACAGGCGCCGGCAGGACCGATTTTCTCCTCGGAAGACCGGTACACCTTTCTGCTTCATGAGGAGCGGTTGCCTTTTCCCGGCAATCGGTTTTCTGCGGACGGAGACGGACGGGGATAATCTGCCGCGGCTTAAAGAACAATATCGGGCTGCGGTTCCCGGGAGATGCAGCAGGCAGCCTTCTGTCCTTATAAACGGTCATGGCAGGGCAGAAGACATCGGACGGGAGAAGAGTATGCAAAAATGCAAAGAAACCGGCGGCAGCGTTCTTTCGGCGGGGGATGCGTGCAATAAGAAATGCCGGGTGGCTGCTGCGGAGATTTGGGAAGAGGGAGGCTGCCGGGGCCGATATCTTTTTCCGGCACAGAAAAACGCTCTCCCGGCGGGATGACCATTTCGTCGGAAGAGCGTTTCTGTTCTTTTCAATTTTGCATTTAAAGCAGGGCTATCGGGCTTGGCGTCAGATCTTGGAGTTCGGGGACATGCTGGTATCTCCCGGGTCCCAAATGACAATCTGCCCCGCTTTCAGGCTTTTCTGCACATCAATGGTGCGCTGGTTGGAGGAGCCTTTGAAAAGGAGGGTGATATCCTTTTTATCAAGCATGAATTCTCCGTCGACCAGTACGTCGATCCGCTTCAGCAGCTCCATGGTTTCCGGCATGATCTTGGCAAAATGGCCCAGCAGATCACGGTCGAAGAGGTAGCCGGTGAAGCACCAGATGGTTTTCTGCGGATACATCTCCTTGAAGCGGGTGACCAGGGACAGGAGGCCTTTCTGGTTGACCGGTTCCATCGGTTCCCCGCCGAGGAGAGTCAGCCCTTCGTAATATTCCTGCCCGCATTCCTCCAGGATATAGTCCTCGATATCCTTCGTGAAATCTTCCCCGTACTGGAAATCCCAGGTCTCCGGGTTGAAGCAGCCCCGGCAGTGGTGGGTGCAGCCGGAGACGAAGAGAGAAAACCGGATGCCCGGTCCGTTGGAAATATCATATTCCTTGTAGTTGGCGTATTTCATAATGTCCTCCGATGAAGAAAAGGGCGGCGGTGCCGCCCTTGCAGGTTATGGATTACAGGTGAAGGACTCTGTCCTTGATTTCCTGGGTACGGCCCTGGTTCCAGAACTGGGTGCCGATATAGCCGCAGGTTCTTCTGGCTACGCTCATCTTGTGCTGGTCTCTGTTTCCGCAGTGCGGGCATTCCCAGACGAGCTTGCCGTTTTCATCTTCTACAATTCGGATTTCTCCGTCATATCCGCAGACCATGCAGTAGTCGCTCTTGGTATTGAGTTCTGCGTACATAATATTTTCATAGATGTACTTCATGACTGTGAGAACGGCAGGAATATTGGTCTGCATATTCGGGACTTCGATGTAGGAAATCGCACCGCCCGGGGAGAGACGCTGGAAATCGGATTCGAATTTCAGTTTATGGAATGCATCGATCGGTTCTGCTACATGGACATGATAGGAATTGGTGATGTAGTTCTTATCGGTGACGCCTTTGATGATGCCGAAACGCTTCTGGAGGCATTTGGCGAACTTGTAGGTGGTGGATTCCATGGGGGTGCCGTATACGGAGTAGGAAATGTTTTCCGCTTTTCTCCATTCGGCGCATTTGTCATTCAGGCGCTGCATGACAGCCATGCTGAATTTCCGGCCTTCTTCCGTGGTATGGGAAACGCCGAGCATGCGGACGCACATTTCATACAGACCGGCATAGCCGAGAGAAATGGTGGAGTAGTTGTTGAAGAGGAGCTTATCAATGGTTTCGCCCTTTTTCAGACGGGCCAGTGCGCCGTACTGCCAGAGGATCGGTGCTACATCGGAAACCGTGCCGAGCAGTCTTTCATGGCGGCAGCGGAGTGCCCGGTGGCAGAGCTCCAGTCTTTCATCAAGAATCTTCCAGAATTTATCCATATCGCCGTAGGAGGAGCATGCTGCATCCACCAGGTTGATGGTGACTACGCCCTGATTGAAACGGCCGTAGTACTTGTGCGCGCCGTTTTCGCCCAGACCCTCCGTATCGGGGGTAAGGAAGGAACGGCAGCCCATGCAGGGATATACATCGCCGTTCTTCAGCTGCTTCATGATCTTGGCGGAAATATAGTCGGGCACCATTCTCTTTGCGGTGCATTCCGCAGCGAGCTTGGTGAGGTAGTAATACTTGGAGTCGTCATGGATATTGTCTTCGTCCAGAACATAAATCAGCTTCGGGAAAGCCGGGGTGATCCATACGCCCTGCTCATTCTTGACGCCCTGCATGCGCTGGCGGAGGACTTCTTCAATGATCATGGCCAGATCTTTCCGGGTCTGTCCGTCCGGAACTTCATCCAGGTACATGAACATGGTAACAAACGGAGCCTGGCCGTTGCAGGTCATGAGGGTGATCAGCTGGTACTGAATGGTCTGGATACCGGATTTGATTTCTTCCTTCAGACGGCGTTCGGCGATCTTGCCGATGATTTCCTTATCCATGGATTCGCCGGTTTCCTTCCGTTCGGCGATGACTTCACGGATGATCTTCTGACGGGAAATATCAACGAAGGGAGCCAGATGCGCCAGGGTGAAGGACTGGCCGCCGTACTGGTTGGAGGCAACCTGTGCTACGATCTGGGTGGTGACATTGCAGGCGGTAAAGAAGGAATGGGGCTTCTCAATGAGAGTCTGGCTGATGACCGTACCGTTCTGAAGCATATCCTCCAGATTGATCAGATCGCAGTTGTGTTCTCTCTGGGCAAAGTAATCCGCATCGTGGAAATGAATGATTCCTTCTTCATGAGCTTTGACAATATCTTCCGGAAGGAGAAGTCTTTTTGTCAGGTCCTTGGAAACTTCCCCGGCCATGTAATCGCGCTGGGTGGAATTGATGACAGGATTCTTATTGGAGTTTTCCTGCTTGACTTCCTCATTGGAAAGGTTGATCAGAGAGAGGATGCCGTCATCGGTGGTATTGCTCTTGCGGGAGATTTCTCTCTTGTAGCGGTAGCGGACATATTTCTGTGCGACCTCGTAGCCGCGCATTTTCATGATGCCTCTTTCCACCATATCCTGGATGTCCTCCACGTTGCAGGCATGGGAATATCCGGAGATTTCCTTGGCAATCGTATCGGCGACGGCCTGGATCTGGTAGCTGCTCAGCTGATGGATCAGTTCCACTTCCTTGTTGGCCTTTTCGATGGCATGGATGATTTTGGTGATATCAAAAGCCACTTCTGTGCCGTTTCTTTTGATCACATTTGTCCTGACCTGAATCGTATTCTTTTCTGCCTGTTCCATCTCGAGCACCTCCGGGAAAGTGTGTAAACCCGGGTATTGTCCGGGAATTATATTGATTTTTAAGAATATAGTACTAAATATAGTTTGTTTAATTTTTGCACAAACACAATATGTTGTGACCGTGAATTATGATACAACAGATCGGGGATTTTGGCAAGCAGGAAGATAAGGGGCAGGAAAAGGAATAAAAGGGACGGAACAGGCGATAAAATAAAGAGAAAACGGCTTTGAATCTGCTTTTTGGAGAAAAAAGATTTCCGGAAAATTTTGAAAGGAAAGTTCTATAGGACGATATAAAAAGTTCTATGGGACGATATCTCTGAAACAGGCTTGACAGAGAACGGCTTCTTCCTGCGGGGGAAGAATTGGTATAATTACAGAAGCAATGAGAAATGAGGTGCGTATGGACGGTATGAACTGGGGCCTGCTGTATGCGGCGGGGATCAACGGAATTGCTTTTTGTGCATATGGGCTGGATAAGCGGCGGGCTGTCCGGGGAGAGTGGCGGATTTCGGAGCGGACGCTCCTGCTTCTGGCTTTTCTCGGCGGAGCGGCAGGCGCTTTCCTGGGGATGAAGGTGTTTCACCATAAGACGCGGCACCGGAAATTTTCTCTGGGTGTGCCCTTTCTTCTCCTGATGCAGGCCGCAGGATGCTGGCTTTTTTTCTGAAAGGCCTCTGCTCCGTAAAATGACCGCTTTGCGGCGGATAAGGTGATTTTTTTCTGCAAATCGCAAACAAATCGCAAATATGATGGGAAAATCTATGGTATAATAAATATAACTGAAAGGGAGCAGCAGAGCTTCCGATGAACGGTATGTGATGATAAAGTTTCTGTCCGGAGGGCGTGCAGGAACTTTTATTTTCCCGAAAAACCGGCAAGGGGGTGTTCCTTCTTGCTTTTTTATGTGGTCCCGGAGAGAGAAGGAGGATAATATGGCAGTAGAGGAACGATTTCGCGGAGCTCTTTTGGGAGGTGCCTGCGGAGATGCACTGGGGTATTCTTTGAAGGCACTTTCTGTGGCGAGAATCAAACATCGATTCGGACCGTTCGGGCTCCGTACACTCGTTTGTGATTTAAAGAACGGAAAGCTGGCCAGTGTTTCGGAAAATACACAGCTGGCTCTGGCCACCATGGACGGAATTCTGTGGGCCGATGCCAAAAAGATCAAACCGGAAGAAGGCATTTACCGGGGCTACATGCGGTGGTACTACAGCCAGACCGGGGAGGAACCCCGCAGAGGACAGCGGACATGGATGCGCCGGCAGTCCCATGAGAGGGAATTCTGCCTGCTTCGGGAAAAATTCATGCATGACCGGAGAGATCCGGAGGACGGCCTGCTGTCTGCTTTTTCCCGGGAAGGAAGAGGCTCGGCAAAAAATAAGGTGAATGAAAGTGCAGGCAGTGCCGTTCTTTCCCGCGGGGTTCCGATCGGACTGATTTTTGCCAGTGACCCGAAGGCTGCTTTCGATCTGGCAGTCGCTGCGGGTCAGTTTTCCCATTCCCTGCCGGAGGGATACTATGCGGCGGGCGGATTTGCCGCATTGATTTCCTGTCTCGCTGACGGATATACGCTGCCGAAAGCCATCGGACGGATGGAAGAGCTGCTGCAGAAGTACCACAAAACCGATAAGATTCTTTCTCTGGCGGAAGCGGCGGTGGGGCAGGCCAATAACCGTCCCGCAGGAAAGACAGGAACGTGGGACCATCTGGACAGCATTGATTCCCTGGGCAGGGGACATACCGCAGCAGAGGCGCTGGCGATTGCGCTGTATTGTGCGCTTTCCGTGGATGATCCGCTGGATGCCGTCATCGTATCGGCAAACCACAGCGGACGAAGCAATGCGACCGCTTTTGTGACGGGAGCCATCGAAGGCGCCCGGTTCGGAGAGAAAGTTTTCCCGACCTACTGGACAGACAATCTGGAGGGAGAAAAGGCGCTGCGCTTCATGAGCGATCATCTGTGGCACGTTTTCGAAAAATATCATCCTGCTTTCCGGTGAGAACAGAAGGCACATCCGCGGGGATGTGCCTTTTTTGCGGCCCGGAAAGGCCGGACGGGACAGAAAGGCAGCGTCCCCGGAAAGGAAGACCGGCAAACCGGAAGCGGTAGGAACTGGTCTGAAATGATATAATAAAAGAGATAGTTTCAAAAAAACGGACGGCAAAGCTGTCCGGAAAAAGATTTCAGAAAAGAGAAAGGAGGGGATTCCATGGGGCCGCGGGATATATTGAAACAGTATTTCGGCTATTCCGCATTCCGGCCGGTGCAGGAAAAGGTGATTCTGTCCATTCTGCACGGGAAGGATGTGGTGGCCATCATGCCTACGGGAGCGGGCAAATCGATCTGCTTCCAGATTCCCGCGCTTTTGCTGCCCCACGGAACGGTGATCATTTCCCCTCTGATTTCTCTGATGAAGGATCAGGTGGAAGCCCTGCGGGAACAGGGGCTGCCTGCGTCCTATGTGAACAGCACGATTCCCTTTGCGGAATCCATTGAGCGTCTCCGCGACCTGTACCGGGGACGGATCAAGCTGCTTTATATGGCACCGGAAAAGCTGGAGCCTTCCTATTTTACGGAGTGTCTGGCTAAGGTGCCCATTTCCATGGTGGTCATTGATGAAGCCCACTGCGTTTCTCAGTGGGGGCATGATTTCCGTCCGTCCTACCGGAAAATCAAAAGCTTCGTGGACAGTCTGCCTCACCGGCCGCTGGTGACAGCCTTCACGGCTACGGCGACTCCGCTGGTGGAATCGGATATGAGGAAAAGTCTGGGACTGGAAAAGGCGGAGGTCTTCCGCACCGGTCTGGACCGGCCGAATCTGTCTTTCCGGGTGCTGCACAGCAGGGACAGGAAGCAGTTCATCCTGCGCTATGTGAAATCCCACCGGAAGGACAGCGGCATCATTTACAGCGCCACCCGGAAGAATGTGGATGAGCTCTGCGACTATCTCTGTGCGAGAGGCATCGACGCCGGGCGGTATCATGCAGGCATGGACGATGAGGACCGGCGGAAGTCGCAGGAGGATTTTTCCTTCGACAATATCCGGGTCATGGTGGCGACCAATGCATTCGGCATGGGCATCGACAAATCGAATGTGCGCTATGTCATTCATTACAATATGCCGAAGAATCCCGAGTCATACTATCAGGAAGCAGGCCGGGCCGGACGGGACGGTGCGGCGGCGGAATGCATCCTCCTTTACGGCGGGAACGATGTGCGTCTCCAGCGTTTCCTGATCGATCAGGGAAACCAGGAGGATGAGCAGAAAAAGATGGATTATCACCGCCTGTCGGTCATGGTGGATTACTGTCAGACCGCATCGTGTCTCCGTAATTTCCTTCTGGCCTATTTCGGGGAAGAGGTGAAGGAGCCCTGCGGGCACTGCAGCAACTGTGAAAATCAGGGCGCCCGGGTGGATGTGACTGATACGGCATCCATTATTTTCCGGACCGTGCGCAGCCTGAAGGAAAGCTTCGGGGCAAGCATGGTGGCCGCCGTGGCACAGGGGGCAAAGCGGAAGGAGCTCCTGGAGCGGGGGCTGCAGGAAATCCCCACCTACGGAAAGCTTTCTTTTGCCAAACTGCCGCAGGTGAAAAGCTTCATCCATTCCCTGCTGGCTGACGGCTATCTGTCCCGGGAGGGCGATCCCTACCCGGTGCTGACGCTCAATGACCGGAGCCGGTCTGTCCTGGACGGGAAAGGGCGCGTGATGGGGCTTCCCATCGGAGCGGAGGAGGCTTCTCTGGAAGCGGCGGTGGAAACGGGAACTTCCCGGAATGCAATCCGCCGCACAGACCTGTTTGAGAAGCTGCGCCGACTTCGGGGAGAGCTGGCGCAGGAGGAGCATGTGCCGCCCTTTGTGGTCTTTTCCGATGCCACTCTGGAGGATATGGCGGAAAAGCGGCCGATCAATGAGGATGAAATGGAGCAGGTCCACGGGGTGGGTGCCTTCAAGCTGAAAAAATACGGCGCCCGTTTTCTGGCTGTTATCCGGGCGGAAACGGCCGGCCCTGTGGTGGAAAAGGATACAGCCCGTCCGGGACTTTCCGGTGTGGATGAGGAAATCTACGAAGCCATGGATCTGTACCGGAAGTATCTGGCGGAAAAGAACGGGACCACGGCGCCGTCGGTCTTTACCAATCAGGTGCTGGGGGAAATGCTGAAGGAAAAGCCCCGGGAAGTGATGACGCTGATGAACCTGCCCGGCGTATCCTCTGCGGCGGCGCTCCGTTACGGCGGGGGATTCCTGCGGCTGCTCGAACGGGGCAGCAGGAAGAATTTCTTCGACAGCCAGGTATGGAACCGTCTGAGGAAATACAGGAGGGATCTGGCAAAATCACTGAAGATCGGGGAAGAGGAAGTCTTCACCGATACACAGCTCCGGCTTCTGGTCCTGCTCCGTCCGAAAAATGCGGCGGAAACGGCGAAATTTCTCTGTCTGCCGAAGGCATACTGTGAATCCCGGGGCAGTTCCTTCCTGTATCTGATGCGGGCGGGAGGAAATTCCGGTCTGAAAAAGGAAAAAACTGCCGGGGAGACCGCCGGGGCTGATGAAGAAAGTAAGAAACGGGGCCGGACATCAAAAAGCGGCCGGTACTCTCTCTTCCTGAGCCTGGCCAGGCTGCGGGATCAGATTTCCGAGCAGGAAAAGCAATCGCCGGAGCGCATTGCCGCAGAGGATACGCTGCAGCGCCTTTCCGGCGGCGATGAAGAAGCGCTGGAGCGCATTCCCGACGGATATCGGGAACAGTTCCGCCGGCTTCTTGAAAGAAGATGAACATTTTCCGGGAAACCGGAGTTGCAAAGCGGAAAACCGCTGATGAGAAAAGGAGTGTTTCCATGAGTCTTGCCGATGTACAATACCTGGGAATCATAAAGAATATTCTGGAGCAGGGAGCGCTGGGGCAGAACCGGACAGGGATGCCTGCATACAAGCTGCCCCATCAGATTATGCAGTTTGATCTGGAAAAGGAGTTTCCCATCCTGACCACAAAATTCGTGGCTTTCAAAACGAGTGTGAAGGAAATCCTCTGGATCTGGCAGAAGCAGTCCAATGATGTGCGCCTGCTGCAGCAGTGGAACTGTCATATATGGGATGAATGGATGCGGGAGGACGGCACCATCGGAAAGGCCTACGGCTACCAGCTGGGCAGGTACCATCAGGTGGATACGCTTCTGGAAACGCTGAAGAAAGACCCGCAGAGCCGCCGCATGGTGGTGGACCTGTGGAATGTGCAGGACCTTCCCGATATGGCGCTTTACCCCTGCGCCTTCCTGACCATGTGGGATGTATCCGGCGACGGCCGGCTGAACTGCATGCTGGTGCAGCGAAGCGGCGATATGGGACTGGGCGTGCCCTTCAATATGGCGCAGTATGCCGCACTGGTGTGCATGATTGCCCAGGTGTCCGGTCTTCGTCCGGGGCTTTTCACCCATGTAATCAACAATGCCCATATTTATGCGAACCATGAAGCACAGCTGCGGAGGCAGCTGGAACGCCTGCCTGAGGCCTATGAAGCGCCGAAGCTCGTTCTGAATCCGGACATTAAGAACTTTTATGATTTCAGGCCGGAGGACATCGTCCTGGAAAATTACCGGCATCACGGAAAACTGGCGATGGAGGTGTCCGTATGAGTCTGTCCGTCATCGTAGCCCGTGCAAAAAACGGGGTCATCGGCAAAGACAATACCCTGATCTGGCATCTCTCCGACGACCTGAAACGGTTTAAGGCTCTGACCATGGGCCATCCCATCATCATGGGGAGAAAAACCTTTGAAAGTCTGCCCAAAGTTCTCCCGGGGCGCACCCATTATGTGCTGACCGGAAACCGGGCATATGCGGCACCGGAAGGAGTCCTTCTTTTCCACAGTCCGGAGGAGCTCCTGGCGGCTTTGCCGGAGGGAGAAAATTTCCTCATCGGCGGAGAGCATATGTATCGGGCGCTTCTGCCGCAGGCGGATACGCTGTATATCACGGAAATTGAAGAAGACTTCGAAGGGGATGCGTATTTCCCCGAATTTTCCGAAGAGGAGTGGGAGCTGGTGTCTTCCGAGAAAGGGGAAGGACTGCCCGCACACCGTTTCAATGTGTATAAAAGAAAATAAGAACAGGGAATTTCAGAGAAAAGAGGGATGCTCATGCGCTGCGCAGTCAGATACTATTCCAGAGGCGGAAATACGGAAAGAGTGGCCCGGGCCATTGCGGGGGAACTGGAAACCGATGCTTATACTACGGATACGCCGCTGAAGGAGTATGCCGATGTCCTGCTGGTGGGAAGCGGGATGTACGCCGGACACATCGATCCCCATGTGAAGCAGTTCCTGGAGGAGCTGGACCCGAAGAAGACCGGAAAGGTGGCCTTTTTTGCCACGTCCATGACATCGGGAAAGAAGCTGGACCGGGAAGTCCGGGAAATCCTGGACCGGAAGGGGATTCCCATGGAAGAGGAAACCTTCCACTGCCGGGGCCGGTTCCTGATTTTCCATATCAGCCGGCCCAACCGGCTGGATCTCCGGGCGGCGAGACAGTTTGCGGACCGGTACAGAGAAGAATAAAATACATCGGGATTCCCGACAGCCTGCGGAAGCAACGGCTCCGCAGGCTTTTTTGATGGGCGGATCTGTCAGAAAAAGGCAAATTATTTATATTCTTCTATACAGATTAGACGGCGAATGTTTTAATTTTTTTCGGGGAAGATGATTTGGAATGTCAATTAATAAATAGTTTGTTTTGACTCGCCCTAATAATAAAAGGGATACTTAAAATAATAAAATCGGCAGACCTTCAAAGAATATTTTGGTATATTGACTAATTAAGAAACGGTGTACTATAATCTTCCCGTAATCAGTCATCCAGAGAAGGAGGGAGCAGTAATGCTTTTGACAGAAGCCAGAGAAGGAAAAATTCTGCGGATTGCGCGGATCTCCGGAACGGAGGAAGAAAGACGGGAATTGGCCCGGAAAGGTCTTGTGGTGGACAATGAGCTGGAAATCATTTCCTGCCGCAGCGGAAGCATGATTGTTTCCGTGCAGGGAAGAAGGATTGCTCTGGACCGTTCCATGGCGGAAAAGGTTCATTTTTAACAGGAGGTGTCGGAATGAAAACATTGAAGGATGTGCCGGTGGGACAGTCCGCCCGGGTGCTTAAGGTAGGCGGAGAGGGACCGCTGCGCAGAAGAATCCTGGATATGGGAATCACGAAGGGGGTTTCCATTTATGTCAGAAAGCTGGCTCCTCTGGGAGATCCCATGGAGCTTACCGTAAGAGGCTATGAGCTTTCGATCCGGAAATCCGAAGCGGAAGTCATCGAGGTTGAATAAATTTTTAAAGGAGATGTATTTTGAAAATACGCATTGCACTGGCAGGGAATCCGAACTGCGGAAAGACTACCCTGTTCAATGAATTAACCGGCAGTTCCCAGTATGTGGGAAACTGGCCGGGTGTTACTGTGGAAAAGAAGGACGGTCTCCTGAAAGGACGGGAGGATGTCATCATCCAGGATCTGCCGGGGATTTATTCCCTGTCTCCGTATACGCTGGAGGAGAAGGTGGCCCGGAATTACCTGGTCAATGAAAAGCCCGATGCAGTCCTGAATATCATCGACGGAACCAATCTGGAACGGAATCTGTATCTGACGACCCAGCTGATCGAGCTGGGATTCCCCGTCGTGATTGCCATCAATATGATGGATCTGGTCCGGAAGAGAGGAGATACCCTGGATATTGAAAGACTGGGAAAGGAGCTGGGCTGTCAGGTCGTGGAAATATCGGCTCTCCGCGGGGAAGGCTGCCGGGAAGCGGCTCTGCTGGCGGTGAAGGCGGCAGAGGAGAAAAAGCCGATCCGTCTGCCCAGTGTATTTACCGGGAGCGTGGAGCATGCTCTTGCTCATATTGAGGAATCCATACAGGACCGGGTGAGACCGGAATTCCTGCGGTGGTATTCAATCAAGGTATTTGAACGGGACCCCGGGGCGCTGGCCGATCTGCAGCTGCCGCCGGACCTGAGAGACCATCTGGAAGGTCATATCCGGGACTGCGAGGAGGAAATGGACGATGATGCGGAATCGGTTATCATCAACCAGCGGTATTCCTATCTGACACGGATCATTTCCGGGGTACTTACCAGAAAGCACGATATCCGGGAAAATACGCTTTCCGATAAAATCGATCTGCTTGCGACGAACCGATTCCTGGGAATCCCCTTTTTCTTTGTCATCATGACCGCAGTCTATTATATTTCCGTCACGACGGTGGGCGGATGGGCTACGGACTGGGTGAATGATGTATTCTTCGGAGAAATCGTCACCGGTGCGGCGGAAGCCTTTCTGGCGGCATCTGCCGCGCCGGACTGGGTGGAAAGTCTGCTGGTGGGCGGAATCATCGGCGGTGTCGGGACCGTACTCGGCTTTGTGCCGCAGATTCTTCTCATTTTCTTCTTCCTTTCTCTGCTGGAAGATTCGGGCTATATGTCCCGGGTGGCATTCATCATGGACCGGATTTTCCGGAAATTCGGTCTTTCCGGGAAGTCCTTCATTCCCATCCTGGTGGGGACCGGATGCGGTGTACCGGCTGTCATGGCTGCCCGTACGATTGAAGATCTGCGGGACCGCCGTATGACGATCATGCTGGCTACGTTTATTCCCTGCTCCGCCAAGGCGGTCATCATATCCATGATCTGCTCCACCTTTTTCCCCGATTCGGTGCTCATGGCGCCGGCCATGTACTTCCTGGGAATTGTCATTATTGTTCTTTCCGGGATTGCCCTGAAGAAGACCGCTCCCTTTGCGGGCGATCCTTCCCCCTTTATCATGGAGCTTCCTCCTTACCATATTCCTTCCGGACGGAGCATCCTGCTCCATATGTGGGAACGGGCAAGGGGCTTCATCATCAAGGCGGGCACAATCATTTTCTCTATGTGCGTCATCATCTGGTTTTTCTCCAATTTTGACATCACCGGTGCAATGGTGGATGTGGAGGAATCCATGCTGGCAGCTTTCGGAAACGGGATTTCCTGGATCTTTGCTCCGCTCGGACTGGGAAAATGGCAGGATGCGGTAGCCATTCTGACAGCGGAAATGGCCAAGGAATCTGCTATCGGTACGCTGGCTGTGCTGAACGGCATTTCGGAAGAAGCAGAGGATGCAGCGGTGATGGCCGGCATTGCAGGAATGTTTACCCCGATGGCGGCATTTTCCTTCATGGTGCTGAATCTTTTTGATCCGCCCTGCCTGGTGGCCATGGTAACCATTGCCAGGGAAATGGGCGATAAAAAATGGGCCGCTGCAGCACTTCTGTTCCAGCTGGCTGTCGGCTATTCTATGGCTCTTGTGGCATATAATCTGGGAAACTGGCTCTTCTTCGGCGCACCCTTCGGTGTGGGACAGGGCGCGGCGATTCTGCTTTGCCTGATTGCGGCTTATTTCATCCTGCGTCCTGCGCCGAAGAGCGGCGGCAAAAAGACGGAGAAACAGCCGGTCTGACGGAAGCCTGTGAAAGGCCAGGCACGTCTGCAGTTCATTCAAGGAGGAGGTATGCACTTCAGTATATATATTCTCATTGCGGTGATTTCCTTTCTGTTTGTTCTTGCCTGCCGGTATATGGTCCGGCGCGTTCTGGGGAGGAACTCCTGCTGCGGAGGATCCTGCTGCACAGGCGGGGATTCCTGCCCTGTATGCACGGCGCGGAAAAGGCAGAAGGAAGAGGAGCGGAAAAAGAAACCGTGATAGCAAAAAAAGACGGCAAAAGCCGTCTTTTTTTGCTGTATGGATTTCCTGCGGGACATTCCCTGCACAGCCCATTTTCCGGTTGAATTAGCGTGGGAAATCATTTAGAATAATACTGTTATACTACTGTTATTTTGAGAATATTTTTAGGAGAGAAAAATGCGAGCAAGAGGAATCATGTTCGGCGTGGCCATCGCCTTTTCCGTATGGAATCTGTATACCAACGGAATCAACGTGCGGACCGTCGCAGTCTGCGCCATGGTCCTGGTCTGCCTGGCCATGAATATTTACAATTACCACCAGAAAATGGCGGCGCGTCAGGCAGAGGAACAGAAGATTCGCGAAAAGGAAGAGGTGCGCAAGCTTCGCGCCGATGCCCGGAGAAAAGCATCGCGGAAGAGCCGGAGACATGCGAAGTAAGGGGCTCCCTTATTTCCTTTGTCCGTAGACTGCCATGACAGCCGCGCTGATTTACCGCTGGGCGGTATTTATTCTGCTGATTCTCGGTCTGATTCTGCTGATGAAGCACCGGGTGCTTACCCCCTTCGTATTCTGGTCGAGAATTCAATACTATACCTTTTCCACATTCACCCTGTTCCTCATCTGGCTGGGAGCCACCCTTTTCCGGGCGGATATTCCTTTTCTCTATTCGGCAGACTGCCGGTTTGCCGTAGCAGCCGGTCTGGCTACCCTGTCCCTGATGTATCACCTGATCGTCCGGCCGGGGGCTATCCGGACACACAGGCTGAATGATATAAGCTATGAGCATTTCTCATTCTATAATTATATTTTCCATTATTTCATTCCCGTCCTGATGATTGCGGATTATATCTTCTTTGTGGATAAAACGGATCTTCACTGGTATACCGTTTTCACCTGGATGATTTATCCCGCTCTTTACGTGGTTTTCGTATATTTCCGGGCGTGGCTCACCATTGTGACGCACGGAAAATCCCAGCTTTACCCTTACACTTTCATGGATCCCCGGGTGCACAATGTGCGGGATATTACCGGCGGCGTCCTTCTGGTAGGGGCGCAGTTCTGGGTCATCGGCCTCGCTGTATACGGAGTGGGGATGGGACTTTTCCTTCTGGGAATCCCGCCTCTTTCCTGGACTTTTAACGGATAACAGAATTGCCTGTGCGGGCAGGACCTTTTCCATCGTTTGATGAAGGAGAAAAACAAAAATATGGCAAAGCAAGACAAAAACCGGGTATTTGAAGACAGATCCATTGTGTACAAGGGATATTACTTTCCTCTCTGCCTGGGATTCATTCTCTGGGCGGCTTATGTGTGCTGGACCGGTTATTGGGGCTATGTACAGGGACGCTTCCCGGTTATCGACGCAGGTCTGCAGGTAGCGCTCTTCTGGTGGCTCCTGGATACCTGGAAATCCACTACGATTTACCGGCTGGAAGAAGACCGGCTGTATATGCTGAAAAAGGGCGTGGGCCACAAAAAGGAGCTCAGCATTCCCTATGATGAAATCTTCGGCGTGCATCACTTCAAGAATCAGCTCATGAAGCCCATTACCTATCGGTATACTTTCCATGAATACGCCAAGATGGACAACCGTCCTATCTGGTCTCTTCTGTACGATATCGGAAGCAGCCAGAAGGTAGGCCGTGTCCTGATGAAAGCATCGGAGGAATTCTGGAAGGAATTTGAAAAACGTCTTCCCGGGCAGATCCGCATTCCGCAGGAAGAAGTTATTGCCTTTACTTATAAGGGCATGGAAAAGCATCTCCGGGCAGAGGGATATTTCAAGGATCATCCGGAAATGGACTTTGAAGAAGGCATCAAGCAGCTCCGCCAGGAAGGCACCGAAATGGGCGGCCGCAAGGATGAGCTGACCGGTGAGGATTTCCACGGAGAAACGGCAGAGATGAAGAACGGCACCCGTCTGGATACGCTGGAAGCAGCACAGAGGCGGGCAGAGAAGGCGAGAGAGGAAATCGCAGAAAAGCAGAAGCAGAGAGAAGAAAAAGAACAGGAAAAGAAATAAAAGACCTGTGCAGCGCGGACAGAGAAATCTGTCCGCGTTTTTGTGTGCCCGGAAAGAAAAGGCAGGGAAGAAACCGGGAAAAGGATTTTTTACAATTATTGCGAAATTATAAAAAATATTTATAAGGGTTAAAAGAGAAAACCGCCTCTCCGCACCCCGATTTGCAGAAAAGGGGATGATTAAATAAAATTCAGGGAAACCTAAAAATGAGAGCATGGGAGGAGAAGAGGAGAAAGGCTGCCCGGTCTGCTGCAGAAAGGGATAAATGGGGATGCATGCGCCCGAATGAGTGTGAATAAAGCCGTATAAGGAAGATTTATATATTTAGAAGTAAAGGATGAAAAAACGAGAAAAACCGACATTTACCGCAAAAAAGAGGGATTCATGAAAGCCGGGAGATGCAAAAAAGCAGAAGCGGGAAATTTTGCCTAAAAAAAGCTAATATGCTATGTATTTTTGAAAAAATGATATAGATTTGATAGTATAAACCGCAGGCGCCCGCAATGGGCAGTCTTTCAGAAAAAATGTGAGCCATACCCGCGGCTGTTGTGAAGGAGGATAGAGGTTTACCAGGGGATTCGGCAAAGGGAAATATTATTCAGTTTCATGCCATTTTATTTTCTTAAAATTCCCTTACCGGATAGCATATCCCGGAAAAGCATGAGGCGTACCTATGCTTTTCGAAAATTTACAGGAAGGTGAATGTTTTGGATCCAGCTATTATCACTCTGTGCGTGCTGGCTGTAGCAGCATTTCTTTTCGTAACGGAACTCATTCCGTTGGCCGTTACCGCTATGGCAGCCTGCACCGCTCTGGGCATCCTGGGTGTACTCCCGAGCAAGGAAGTATATGCAGGTCTTTCTAACTCTACCGTTGTACTTTTCGGCGGTATGTTCGTTATCGGCGCAGCTATGTTCAAGACCGGTCTTGCAGAAGCAATCGGCGTAGCTGTTGTAAAGAAAGCAGGAACGAATGAAGTTCCGCTGATGGCAGCTATCATGATCGTTACGATCATCCTCTCTGCCGTATCCTCCAACACAGGTACGGTTGCCTGCCTGATGCCGGTTATCATCGGTATCTGCCAGGCAGCAAAGATTCCCGCATCCAAGGAACTGATGCCTCTGGCAATTGCTGCTAACGTAGGCGGCACCATTACCATGATCGGTACCCCGCCGAACGTTATCGTTACCGGCGCTCTGTCTGCAGCAGGACTCCCGACCTTCGGATTCTTCGAATTCGCTTTCATCGGTATCCCGCTGTCCATCATCATTACCATCTACACCCTGTTCGTAGGCCGTCATATGCTGCCGGTTAAGGAAACAGGCGCTATGGATGAAGCTGCTCTCAAAGCTGCAAAGGAAGAAGCAGGTGCTTCCGACGACAATGCTCCGAAGAGCAAGACAAAGATGTGGATCTCCGGCCTGATTCTTCTGGGCGTTGTTCTGTGCATGGCTCTTGACCTCAAGACCGTTCCGCTTCATACCGCTGCCGTAACCGGCGCTGTTCTCTGCGTCATCACCGGCTGCGTAAAGGAAAAGGAAGCTTATGCAGGCATTGACTGGGTAACCATTTTCCTGTTCGCAGGCATGCTTTCCGTAGCTGCTGCTATGGATAAGACCGGCGCAGGCAAGCTCATTGCCGACACCATTGTCAATATGATGGGCGAAAACCCGAACCCGTATGTACTGACCACGGTTCTGTTCCTCATCTCCAATATCCTGACTCAGTTCATGTCCAACACCGCATCTGCTGCTCTTCTCGCACCGATCGGTATTTCCATCGCGCAGTCCATCGGCTGCGATCCGAAGCCGGTTCTGATGGCTCTCGGCATTGCTGCTTCCATGGCATTTGCAACCCCGATGGCAACCCCGCCGAACACTCTGGTTCTCGGACCCGGCGGATTCTCTTTCAACGATTATGTTAAGACCGGTACTCCGCTGTGCATCATTGCTCTGGTAGTCAGCGTTGCTATTATTCCGATCTTCTGGCCGTTCTAAGATAAAAGAATTAAGCCATAGAAAAGCGTCCCTTACGGGGCGCTTTTTTGATGCCTGTCAATCAGAAAAGGGACGGATCACGGGACGGAGCTGTCGGGAACAGAAATTGCAGAAAGAAGCAGACCGCATCCGGCGGGGAAAAAGAAGTCCAGGTTTAAAGGGAAAAAACAGAGCGGAGAGCAGGGAAAGAACGGGAGCGGAAAGATACCTGCGGAGAGGGAAAGAAAAACGGAACGGGAATACAGAGGATTGTCCCTGTCCGGCGGGAAAAACAGCGGCATAAAAGGGGCTGAGGAGAAGATGAAACCGCAGAAAACAGTCATAAAAAGGAAGCAAAGGTTATAAAATTTTTCTTACGTTTTTTAAGGATCGCGTTATAAAATGCTTTTGAAAACATGAAAAAAGGATGCAGAAACAGAAGTTTAGGTATATCTAATAAAGGAGAAGGAAGAATCGGCATCGGAAAGCGGGGCGGGAATGGTAAAAAATGGTGAAAAAGGAAGAAAAAGAGAGAAAATAGACTAAAACACAGCGGCATGTTTTAAAGGAAGGAAGAGAATCCAGGAGAAATTCAGGAAGAAACAGAAGAAAACAGGAGAAAAACATAGATATAAACCTAACAATACCACTGATTACTATCTATCTTTGAAAACAGCCGAAAATACCTGTAAAATAGCCTTAGGCGCCAACCAAGACAAAGAAAAGAAATCCCGGATTTTAAGAATCCTGACATCATTTATTCGTATTGATGAAAGAGGAGGGGAAAACGAAATCCTTTCCGCCGGGAAAACTCTGACGGAGTTTTGGTCAAATATCCAAAGTTGTTTATAGAAAGAAAGGCGGTACCTTCATGGCATCTCCGAGCCCACTTTCCATTTGCCTGACGAATATGGTCATCGTCTTCGGGGTCCTGATTTTCCTGGCATTCGTTATCCAGCTGATCCATGTCATTGATCCCACGAAGAAAAAGAAATAATTAGAATCCAAAACAGATAGGAGAAACCACAATGGACGGCTTTATGAGAGCTCTGACGTCCGTATGGACAGATTCCGGATTTTCCAACCTGACCATCGAGAACGTCATCATGATTCTTGTAGGCCTCGTACTTCTGTACCTGGCTATCGCAAAGGAATATGAACCTTTGCTTCTGATGCCGATCGCTTTCGGCGATATCATGGCAAACTTCCCGAACACGGGATTTGAAACCGATATGGGCGTTATGATGGCCATCGGTTTC
>ULSJ01057253.1_pt1 | contig 47197 bp, 39 predicted proteins | sample 1956291 | NCBI WGS metagenome assembly ULSJ01 (sample SAMEA4835705, study PRJEB28245) | human gut metagenome | biome: gut microbiome; material: fecal sample | place: Denmark | collected 2008 | reverse complement strand
CGTAGCCTGGATAGTAACCGCCGTACAGGTAGGAGTTGTAGTAGTTCTGGTTGTAGAACTGTGAGTTCACACCGGTCTGACGGGAATAGTAGGCCGATACGGAGAGTGAGTTAGGACGTTTGCCGCCAAACCACGGGTCGAGGAATGAAAGGCTGTACGCCTGATAGTATTTTGCGTTGGTCTGTGCGCTGATGGTGAATGTCTGTCCTTCGCCTTGAGGGATGATACCCTTGTAGGAACTTGGGTTGAACAGGTTCTTGATCGAGAAGTTGGTGAATTTCAACGCCACTTTACCAATGATACCCGTTTGTCCCCAACCGGCTGAGAGTTCCACCTGGTCGCTGTTTTTCGATGTAAGGTTGAAGATAAGGTCAACCGTACCGTTCTCATTGTTCGGTTCAGGGCGGATATCCATATTTTCAGGATCGAAGTGGCCCGTCTGTGCAATTTCACGGGCAGAACGCATCAAGTCTTCTTTCGAGAAGAGTTCACCCGGCTTCACATGAAGTTCACGGCGGATTACCTTTTCGTAAAGTCGGTCGTTACCGTTGATGACAATGCTGTTGATTCTTGCCTGTGGACCTTCCATGATACGCATTTCCAAGGCAATGGAGTCGCCTTCGATTTTCGATTCGATGGGCACAAGCTGGAAGAAGAGGTAGCCGTTGTTCATGTAGAGGTTGGCTACGGCGTCTTCGTCTTCTGTCGTACGCTTGTTGAGCAATGTCTGGTTGTAGACGTCACCCGGCTTGATGCCGAGAATGTTGTCGAGTGTCGACGACGGATAGACTGTGTTGCCTGCCCACGTGATGTTGGAAATGAAGTATTGTTTGCCTTCTTCCACATCAATGTAGACATCTACGGTCTTTTCGTTGTATTGAGCTACGCTGTCGCTTACGATGCGAGCATCGCGGTAGCCCAGTTCGTTATATTTCTTGATGATGAGGTCCAAGTCGTTTTCGTAGTCCGATTCCACGAATTTTTTCTGGCGGAAAAGGTTGAGCAACTTTCTTTTTTCGTTGGTTTTCTTCATTACTCGCTGAATCTTGTTGTCGCTCAGCACCTTGTTGCCGGTAATATAGATTTTATGAACCTTTACCTTTTCGTTCTTGTTGATGTTGATGTCGACAATCATTTCGTTTTCCTTGCTGATGTCAGGAGTCAGTCGGATGTCGACTGTTACGTTGCCGAAGCCCTTCTGCTTGAAAAATGCAGTGATGATATCTTTTGCTCTGTTGACGATGTTTTGGGTAATCTGGTTGCCCGGCATCAGGCTGAGGCGTTGTTCCAGTTCCTCTTTTTCACCCTTTTTGCAACCAGTGTAGTTGATTTTCGAGATACGCGGCTGTTGGCGCAGGTCGAACACGAGCCACGCTTTGTTGCCGTAGATTTTTTCAACGCGAATCTGAATTTTCGAGAACAGTCCCTGGCGCCAGAAGCGTTTGGCCGCATTGGTGATGTCATCGCCCGGAATTTCCACCACGTCACCGACCGACAAGCCTGAATAGCCGATGACAATGTAGTCTTCATAGTTTTGCAGCCCTTCTACTCTCAAGCCTGCGATTTCATATTTTTTCGGCATGCCTGAGAATACGATGGTAGGATTGTAGATTGTATCATTTTGTTCTGCAGCCTTCACATTGTTGCCGAAAACCATGGCAACTGCCGCAAAAATGAGCAAAAGTTTATATTTCATCATATTTGTGCAAAGTAATATCTTCAATTATTTTCTTGGACCTGTTCACTTGTTTTACCAAACCGGCGTTCTCTCGACTGATACTTGATAATGGCATCGCAAAAATCCTCTTTCGAAAAATCGGGCCAGAACTTGTCGGTAAAGTAGAGTTCGGCATAGGCGATTTGCCAGAGCAGATAGTTGCTGATACGGTAGTCGCCCCCGGTGCGGATCAGCAGGTCGGGGTCGGGTATGCCGGCCGTAGTCAGGTAATTTCCTATCGTTTCTTCATCAATGCTGTCCAACTGCATTTTCCCGTCGGCCACTTCGGCAGCGATTTTCTTCACGGCATTGGTGATTTCCCAGCGTGAAGAGTAGCTGATGGCAAGAATCATGTTCATTCCCGTGGAAGTTTCCGTGGCTTTCACGCACCCTTCCAGCTTTTCGCGTGCATATTCAGGCACCCGCGAAAGGTCGCCAATGATTTTCAGTCGGACATTGTTTTTTATCAGGTCGGGTGTCTCTTTTTCGATGGCTACGGCAATGAGGTGCATGAGCGCATCGACTTCCTCCGTCGGGCGGTTCCAGTTTTCCGTCGAGAAGGTGTAGAGAGTCAGACTTCCGATACCCAGGTCGGAAGCTATCTCGGTTATGTTTCTGACTGCGTTCACGCCCTCGATGTGTCCGTAAGAGCGGTCCAGGTTCCGTTGCTTGGCCCATCGTCCGTTGCCGTCCATGATTACGGCTACGTGTTTGGGAAGACGGTTGCAGTCAACTTGTTTAATTTTTTCTTCTAATGACATTTTCAAACAATTATTCGACATAGTGGCATATCTTGCAGATTTCGCCAAATTCGTAGGAAATCGAAACCATCAGTGTAGGACACCAGTCGGTATTTTTCATAAAAGAGCTTTTCACGTTGTACAAGTCCGACAATCCGTCAATTTTGTCGCCGAGCATCATTCTTGCACGCATTTCCAGCCCGAGGTTCCAACGGTTCGACAATTTGAATTTCGCTCCCGCACTGATGGGGATGTTCAATGCAAATGCCGAACAACTGGAATAGGATGCACCCAAACCTAACGAGAGGTAGGGCACGAGACGTTTCAAATTTCTGTAGTCCGTGTTCATTCCATAGTTCATGAAATTGAATTCGAACGCAACTGCCGCATCGTAGTACTGTGCGCTGAACGCATATTGCGCATTGTCGGGATACACGTTCTTGAAATCGGCCGAATTGCCGCTGATGCTTGCCGTGGCAAGCGACGTTTTCAGGGCAAACCGCTTGTTGATGAGATAGCGGAACAGCAGTTCTCCCGAGAATCCCGGATTTTTCAGTACGTTGCTTTGATTGACATCGCCGAGGTATCCGCTGATACCCACGCCGCCGCCCGCTTCGAAGCGGTAGTCCTGTGCCGTAGCCGGCAGTAGGGTCGCCAGTACAGTCACAATAATTGCCCAAATGCGTTTTCTTCCGTATGTTCTGACTGCATTTTTCATTTTCGCTCAGTTTACTAATTAAAACGGCAAAAGGCAATTTAAAGTATATTGTTTCCTATTATATGATAGGTTTAAAGGTCAGTCGGTTGATGGTGCCTTTCCAAATGTTGTTCATCGTTGCGCCGTTTGCACTGACTCCGCCAAACATGTAGATGTAAGGGCATTCCCAACTTTCAATTGCCTGGGCGGCGCGTGTGGCGGTGCCGCTGCTGATGGTCCACCATGCCGGCAGGCGGCGTGACGGGATGCTTGTCCATGCAGAACTGCTGCGGGTCACTGTGTAGGTGGAGTTGTAGATGAACGCCTGGCTCTTGTAGAAGGCGAACATATAGTCGGGCAATTGGAGAAGGTCGTCGCCTTCGCTCCAGGTCACACCGTTGTCATACGAAACATAGACGGTTTTCGTTGCCTTGTTTTCGCTGTCGAGTCCGCCGATGGCAAGCCATACATCATGTCTTTCCTTTACCCATGTTTCACCGGTGTATTCCACGAATGGAATAAAGGTGGGGTAGGCACGTGCAGGAATCGGCTTCCGGCTGACTTTTCCGAAATTCTTTCCGTCGAATCCCCACAAATCGCCGGTCATTGAACCGTCCTTGCAGTATCCGCCGAGGAACAGAACTTGAGGCGCTACGCTCCAGTCGTTGGTATAGGTCTGTACGGGCGATGAGCCGCGTACGGGGAAGTCGTCAGGAAGCAGGACCTTTTCATAAGAGCTTCCCGGCGAATAGATTTCACGATAATAGTTGCCGTTTTCTTCGCTGACACCGAGCAGCAGATTGTTGTAGCCTCCGATGATGGAATACAGTTTGCGGTTGGTCGAGGTCCATGTCTTGGCTTCGTCGGTAGAAGTGTAGAGGGTACCGTCGTCGGCAAGAATATACAGGGCATTGTCCGTAGCGTTGAAACTGTCGATTTGCGGCTGGAACGGGAAGGATACGACTGTCTTCGTCCAGTTGTTTGTAGCCGGGTCGGTAGTCGTAGCCAGAGTGTAGCTGCCGGCTTCGTTCATGAGGCAGAACAGCTTTTCGCCCAATTGTACGGTATGTTGGCTGCTAACCTGGGATGTCAGGCTTGGCAGGTCGCGGCGTGAGAGTAGATTCCAGTAGAGAGAATCGGGTTCCATCTGGTGAACATTGACAAAAATCTGGTATTCTCTCGACGAAACGCCGTCGGCGGCCTTTACTGTCAGATATACATTGCCTGTGAAGTCGATGCTGTCGTTTTCGTTACTGTTGTAGGTAAATGTGGTGTCGGCCATTGTCGTTGCACCGCTGATTTTGATAGTTCCTACAGCCGAAGCATCGAAGGTGATGTTGGTCACGAGGCGGTTGATTTTAGTGCCTTTCGGCAAAGAGTCAGGGTTGTAGATAATGCGCTTGTTGACATCAATGGCAAAGTAGACGGAATCGAGGTTCGGCAGTACCGAGTCGTTCGACTGGAGCAGGAAGTTGGTGACGAGTGTGTTGGATGCGAGTGTGCCCGTTTCTTCTTCCGCTTCCTGTGTGGAAGTACACGATACTGACATGATGATTGAAAATGCCGTCAGCAAGGCATATATGGGAATCAGTTTTCTCATTGTTTGTTATGTATAGATTTTATAAATTGCAAAGTTAAAACTATTTTATTAAAGCTCCCATAGAATTTATGTTAAACCCTCGCTTTAATTTCATAGCTTTGTAAAAAATCCACTTTTTCGGTCGGTAAAATTAATATTTCGCTTACAATTATCATGCATAAATCCGACAAAGAATTGAATTCTATCGTTTTTTAGTCCTTTTTAACGGCTTTTTATGTGAAATATAGTGTTGCCGTCAATGGATTCCACGCAGTCTGGCAGTGGAACAAAAGGTGCCGGAATGCCTTCTTTCAGCAGAACGGGACTTCGTTCGATGCGGATTTCGTCCCAAAGTCCGGCTTTCAGGAATTCCGTGAGCAGGCGGCTTCCGCCTTCCACCATCAATGAGTTGATTTTCATCTGGCTGTAGAGCTTTTCTACGATTTCCGGCAGGGGGGCATCGGGATGTTCGAGTGGAATGACGGTGGCAGTTTCCGGAAAGTTTGCCGCCGGAGCAGCGGTGAATACCACCGTGGGCAGGCCGTCGTTCAGTAGCCGGCAGTTGCCGAGATTGCCGTCACGCGACAATATGACCCGCAGCGGATTGTTGCCGTGCCAAAGGCGGACGGTGAGCGACGGGTTGTCGAGCCGGACGGTTGCGGAGCCCACCATGATGGCGTTGTATTCGCTGCGGAGCTTATGGACAAGGGCCGCCGTCAGCGGTGTGGAGAACTGCTGCGGCTGTTCGTCGGCCGTGCGGATACGGTCGATGAATCCGTCGGAGCTTTGTGCCCATTTCAGTAGAATGTAGGGGCGTTTTCGGGTATGTGCCGTCATGAAATGGCGGTTCAGTTCCAGGCATTCCTTTTCGAGCACGCCGGTGACAACTTCCCTTCCCGCTTCGCGGAGCATCCGCAGTCCCCGTCCACTCACTTCCGGAAACGGATCAAGACTGCCTACGACAATACGCCGTATGCCTTTGTCAATAAGCAGCTTGCTGCATGGGGGCGTTTTGCCGTAATGGGAGCAGGGTTCCAGCGTGACGTAGATGGTGCTTTCGGGAAGCAGGGCTGCATCGGCAGGCGACACGGAGGCAACGGCATTCACTTCGGCATGCCCTTCGCCGAAACGGCGGTGGAAACCTTCGCCGATAATGCGCCCGTTGTGAACGATGACGGCTCCCACCATCGGGTTGGTGTAGACACTGCCGCGTCCGAGTCTTGCCAGCTGCAGCGCACGTTTCATATATTTTTCGTCAGTAGTCATAGCTTAACGGAAAAAGATGTAATTTTGTAGGTATGATAAACGAACAGACATTGAACCAGACCCTGCTCGACTTTCGGCAGCGGTTGTCCGGCCTTTATCCGAAAGGCGAGGTGGACGGTTTTGTGCGCATTGCCTGCTACAATATCCTCCACTACGAGTCCGTCGACATTCTGCTCCACAAAGATAGCGTTTTGCCGGATTTTATTGTCGATAAATTTCATAAAGTAGCTGACGAACTGCTAAAAAAGCGTCCGATACAATACATTTTTCGGAATGCGTATTTCCACGGACACCGTTTCGAGGTGAACGAAGCTACGCTGATACCCCGTCCGGAAACGGAAGAGCTCGTGGATATGATAGTGGATGAAAACCGGGAATCCGACTTGCGCGTGCTCGACGGCGGAACGGGTAGCGGCTGCATTGCCGTGTCGCTGGCACTGGCATTGAAATTTGCCGACGTTACGGCAATCGACCTGTCGGATGCGGCGCTTGCCGTGGCCGCACGGAATGCCGAGGCCCTGAAGGCGAAGGTGACTTTCCGTCGGCAGGACATGCTTCGCCTTACTCCTTGCGGCGAACGCTATGACATCATTGTCAGCAATCCTCCCTATATTGCCGACAGCGAAAAGGCGGATATGGACAAGAACGTGCTTGCCTATGAGCCGCACATGGCGCTGTTCGTTCCCGATTCCGACCCGTTGCGTTTTTATCGTGCGCTTGCCGTCTACGGCACATGGACGCTCGTACCCGGCGGACGGCTGTATTTTGAAATCAACAGCCGTTTTCCGGCAGAAATGACCCGGTTGCTGGAAGGAATGGGATATACCGATGTGGAGATTCGTAAGGACATGCAGCGGATGCCGCGCTTTGCCGTTGCCAAGTGGAACAAGGAGAACTGATGAAATATGGCAAAGAAACCGTTGACCTATGAAAATGCCCTGACGCGTGCCGCCAATCTGTGCGCGCGTGCCGAACATTGCCGTTTTGAAATAGCGGCCAAGCTCCGTCAGTGGGGAACGGACGTACAGGATGCGGAAAGAATCCTCGACTGGCTGGAAGACGGGGGGTTTATCAACGAGGAGCGTTTTGCCCAATCGTTTGTTCACGACAAATACCGTTTCGACGGCTGGGGCAGGACGAAAATACGCTATACGCTCCGACGCTATGGGATAGGCGATGCGGCCGTGGAGGCTGCTTTTCGGGAAATTGACGAGGAAGAGTATGTCGGCATTCTCCGCACGTTGCTTGAAACGAAGTCGCGCCATTCGGCAGAAACCGACCCTTATAAAAAGAAGGCGTCGCTGTTCCGCTATGCCATGTCACGCGGCTATGAGCCTCAGCTGATTTCGAAAATCGTGTCGGGACTGGTAAGCGGTGCGGACGATTTTGATGTGGAGGAGTAACTTATGCGGACGGAACGGCTGAAAACGGTGACGGATGCCTTGCGCGGACTGTTGTTCCCGCAGTGTTGCCCCGTGTGCCGTCGGGCCTTGTCGGAAGGCGAAGGGCGCGTGTGCCGGCAATGTATGGAAACGCTTCCCCGTCTGAGTTTTCGTCCGGACAGAATGAATGAAGTGGAGGAGGTGTTTGCCGGCAGCAGGGTGGTGACGCGCGCTTTTTCCCTGTTCCGTTATCACCGGAGCAGCGATTATGCCGGAATTATCAAGGAAATCAAATATTACAACAATCCTCAGCTGGCGGAATTTTTGGGAGAAACATTTGCCGCAGAGATGATGGCGCAGGGATTTTTCGACGGACTGGATGCCATTGTCTATGTGCCGCTTCACCCCCGTAAGGAAAGCCGGCGCGGCTATAATCAGAGCCGCCACATAGCCTGTGGAATGTCCCGTGCGAGCGGTGTGCCGGTGGAGGATTTCCTCCGTGCCGACCTGCCTCATCGGTCGCAGACCAACAAGACGCTCGAACAGCGCAGGAAAAACGTGGAAGGCATCTTTTCCGCTTCTCCAGAGGTGGCGGGCAAAAGACTGCTGCTTGTCGACGATGTGATAACGACCGGTTCGACAATGCTTGCCTGTTGCGACGCCTTGCAGCGTTTGGGAGTGACGGAAGTGAGAATCCTGTCGCTGGCCTTTGCCAACCTTTAGTCCCAAACCGGTTCTTGTGCCGCCCGTCATGAATTTACGCTTGATGGCGAGTTTTTTGATAAAAATTGTCGCAAATGGAAGATTGAAAAGTAAAAAATAGGAAAAAACACTATTTGCTAATTTAAAAATATATAACTTTGCAGTTGATAAACCTGTTCGGCTTTTGGATTTTTTCCGTCCGATACGAATGTGGCTTTATTCAAACTTAAACACTTCGAAAAATGAAACAATTAGATCGTATCTTAGCTGAAAAACTTTTGAAAATTAGTGCAATCAAATTGCAGCCGGATAATCCTTTCACTTGGGCATCGGGATGGAATTCACCGATTTATACGGACAACCGCAAAACTTTGTCGTATCCTGAAGTCAGAAATTTCATCAAGGTCGAGCTCACTCGCCTTATCATGGAAAATTTCGGCGAAGTGGAGGTTGTGGCTGGTGTTGCAACAGGAGCTATTGCACAAGGAGCTTTGGTAGCAGAAACGATGGGACTTCCCTATATATATGTCCGTTCATCTCCAAAGGACCACGGATTGGAAAACTTGATTGAAGGTAATTTGAAACCGGGCCAGAAAGTGGTGGTTATCGAAGACCTGATTTCAACAGGCGGCAGCAGCTTGAAGGCTGTTGAAGCTATCCGCAACGCCGGTGCAGAAGTAGTGGGTATGGTAGCTATCTTCTCTTACCAGTTCCCGATTGCAGTTGAAGCATTCAAAAAGGCCAATGTGCAGTTGCTCACGCTCAGCAACTATTCGGCAATGCTTGAAGCTGCGCTCGAAATCAACTATATCAAGGATTCCGATTTGGAAACATTGAAGCAGTGGCGTAAAGACCCGGCAAACTGGACACCGAACACTACAATCGAATAATATGTCAACTTTTAAAAGTACAGAAAGAATTATCAGTGCCGACTTGTCGACAGTCTACGGCCGTTTGTCAAACCTGGAGTCGCTTCAGGGGCTGACCCTGAATGTTCCTGACGACTTGAAGGACAAGGTAGGGAATGTGCGTATTGAAGGTGATACGATTACCATTTCGGCCAATCCCGTGGGCGACGTATCGTTCAAGATTACGAAACGCCTTGAAAACGAGTTGATTCGCCTTGAAGCAGTTTCTTCTCCTCTGCCGTTCAATATTGACGTGCATCTCAGCGAAAATACGCCCGAAACGACAAAGGCTATGGCTGAAATCAAAATCGAGCTCCACCCGATTATCAAGCCTATGATTTCTAAACCGTTGCAGGATGCTGCCGAAAAATTCGGTGAATTGCTGACAGTTATTCCTTACAACAAGTAAAAGAAACAAGACTTTTAATAATACAGAAAACCGCAGGTGGATTCACTTGCGGTTTTTTATTGTCGGAAACGGAAAAACAGAATGTCGGCTTTCCGATGTAGTTAGCTCATTATTAAACTCAAATTGGTCATTATACAATAGACAGATTTGGGTTTGAAAAAGTGTTCTCTCAAAACTTTTTCCGGGAATATTTTGCTGTGTTAGTAAAAAGTTGTATTTTGGTACATCAAAATGATAATTATAGGTCTCTGTCGAGTCAAAGATAATCGAATCCTTTAGCATCCCCCAGAACCGCTGGTGGGTCACTTTGAGATAAGTTATGAGAAATATTTTTATAATATTTTTGTCGTCTGTATTTTTGTGCGTGGTTTCCTGCTCTCGCTCGGCCTTACATTTCAACGGCATTATTGATGATGCAGAGAAAGTGATGCGGACAAGTCCTGACAGCGCCATGAAGATGCTTGATGTAATCGATCCCTCGGATTTGACGGTTGACTCAATCCGTGCCAAGTATTATTATGTTAAGGCTTGGGGACACATGCGGCAGAGCCACTCGATGGTTTCTGATTCTCTTATAGCGGAAGCACACCACTATTTTAAAGGCAAGGACATTGTCCGAGATATGCGGAGTGGTACTGCCTTGGCTTGGTATAAGTTTTGGGTTGGTGACATCTCTGGAGCAATTGCATTGCTTGATTCACTTGTAAGTCTGCCTAATCTGTCGGATTCTCTTTTGGCAGAAACTCTTCATGCTCGTGTATTGCTCGGTGCTTCTGAATATCAAGGCGATGAGTTAGTGCCTTTGACGCAAAGACTTATTAAGATGGAAACAGACTCTTTGAGGCAGTTTGAAGTCAAGTATTTGTTGCTTAATGCTTACGAATATGCCAATGAGCCAGACTCAGCCTTGTTGCTTCTTGATGAACTTTTGAAATATGCAAAATCTCATAATTTGGGTGATAAGCATTTTCAATTTACCCTTGAACGTGCTCAACTTCTGACAGAGCTAGGACGTGAGAAAGAGAGCCAGGAAGCTATTGATTACATATTCTCTCATGCAGGTCCGGACAACGGAGCTGCCGACTATCTGCATTTGCAGTCGGCAATAAATGCCCTGAATATTGGTAATCTTGCCACCGCATCACGCGAACTTGCGCTTGCTGACAGTTTTGCGGTAAAGATGCGAAATGCTGATGACGTATATTATCGCGGCTATAGTAACTTGCTCCACGCAATGATTGATTTCAAGCGGTCGGGACGCATCAAGTTGTCATACGTCAATGGCTTGAACAATCGGCAACAGGAGCGTTTCAACCGTATGAAGGCTTCGCAATGGGAATCAGAACGTGGTGCATTACAGCAACAGACCCGTGTCTTGATGCTGAAAGCAGAAAGTGAGTATAAGACGGTGGTTATTCTGGCGGTTACCTTATTTGCGGTGCTTGTCATTGTCTGTGCTCTCTGGATAATCAGGCATCGCCGACAGCGTGAACGGGAGAATGAGGAAAGAGCCGAGGCTTTGCAGAAGATGGTTAATGAACTGAAATCAACAAAACTCACTTCTGCCACAGCCGACACAATGGCTACAACTGCCTTGCGTCGCGCAATGCTCCAACAGCTCGGCATCATCAAGATGGTAGCCGAGACCCCGACAGAGCAAAACCGCGAAATGCTTCGTAAAATTTCATCAATTGAGAGTGACACCAATGGCGAACTTGTAAACTGGGGCAATCTATATGAGCTTATAGACAACCTTTATTCTGGTTTTCATTCCAAACTCCACGGCATGTATGGCACTAGCCTTACAGATAAAGAAGAGCAGATAGTGGTTCTGATGATGGCTGGTTTTTCAACCAAGGAAATCAGTGTAATCACATCGCAGACCACCTCTACAATCTATGTACGCAAATCGTCGGTAAGAAAGAAACTCGGAGTTCCTGAAAAGGAAGACATTGTGGCCTTCCTTCGGGAGAAATTTACGGAAAAGGTTTCTCTGTAAGAACTCATTAAAACCAATCGATTACTTATTAAGACTTTTATGAAATGCAACCGCTGATTATCAGTGTGTTGCATTTTCTGTATTAAAACTTTTAGATTTGGTATTAAGATATATTCAGACATTATTTTGCAGTATGAAAATGATAAAACGTACTGTATATGGAAAAGAAAATTAAGATTAAAAAATTAATCTCATTACTAATTGGGGCAGCTGTTACTGCTACTGCTGTCGGTCGTGATATCAAAGGTATTGTTCTTGACGAAAATAGCAAACCGCTTGATTTTGTGAACGTGGTGCTTTATTGCGACTCTACTTTTGTTGCAGGAGGCATTACGGATTCTGAAGGAGCGTTCACTGTTAGCACTGATTCCTCCTGCAAACTCATAGCGAAAATCTCATTCGTTGGTTTTGAAAAATATACTGCAATTGTTCCCGATGGTGGAGATATGGGTGTGATAACTTTGAATCCTTCTGCTGTACAGCTTGGTGAAGTGGTAGTGAAAGCAAATCGTCCTATTACTACAATGAAAGGAGATGTCCTTGTAACGAATGTGGCAGGCTCTCAACTTGAACATGCAGGTACAGCAAACGATGTTCTTACGCAAGTTCCTATGGTTCTTGGGCGTGATGGGAATTTTGAAGTATTTGGTAAAGGTTCTCCGTCTATTTATATAAATGGGCGTGAGGTTATGGATCCCACGCAACTGTCTCAGCTGAGTTCTGCAGATATTAAGAATATTGAAGTCATAACAAATCCGGGAGCAAAATATGATGCCTCGGTCAAATCAGTTATCCGTATTCAGACCAAACGACCTCAAGGTGACGGATTTGGTGGGACTATTCGAACACAGGGCGTGATGCAAAAGTATTTTCGTACCGTTGATCAAGCAAACTTCAAATTCCGTACTGGCGGGCTTGAATTATTTGGCAATTTCGGCTATTTGGGAGGAAAATTCCAAAGCAGTAATAAAGTGGATATGCTCACACAGTCTTCAGTAACATGGAATCAGATGTTGACACAAGATGGAAATATGTGTACAAATGAGTTCTTTGGAAAAGCAGGCTTTTCATATCTGTTCTGTGATAATCATTCCATTGGAGCTTATTATTCCAATGGTTTTACGAAGCAAAAGACAGAACATACAGGTGTCAGCCAAATATTTACTGATGATGTGCTGTATGATAATTTGACTATGCTTGGCAGCACGGAAAATAACATTCTCCCAAAACATCATGCAAATCTCTATTACAATGGTGAAATAGGCAAACTTGGAATTGATTTCAATACGGATTATATGTGGCGCAAAAGCAGAACGTATATGTGTAATGATGAGACAAGTGAGAATCAGGAGAATTCCATTGTCAATTCCATTGGGGCGAATAGAAGTCATCTGTTTGCTGAAAGACTTGTTTTTAGTTATCCGTTATGGAAAGGAGGAATAGAAATAGGAGAGGAATATACATCTTCACGCTTTTCATCTGATTACATTACAGATGCCTCAATAGTTGGTAGCTCTGCTTCTGAAGTAAATGAAAATAATATTGCCGGATTTTTTGAAATAGGTCAAGCTTTCGACAATTTCAATGTCAACGTAGGTTTGCGATATGAGCATGTGAGTTTTGATTATCTTGATAACGGTCAGAAAAAAGATGATCGAAGTAGAAGCTATAACAATCTTTTCCCATCATTGTCACTGTCAACTAAGATTAAGAATGTACAGTTCTCCATGAGTTATACACACAAGACACAACGTCCTGGATATGCCGATCTTGACGGTACCGTAGACTATATTAACCGGTTTACTCTTGAAAGTGGTAATCCATTCCTTAAACAGGAGAAAATTCATTCTTTGGAGCTAATGGGTGCATGGCGTCAGTTCTTCGGTCAGATTACCTATACTTATAAGAAAGACCCGATAATGAACGCTACTTGTCCGTATGGTGATGATGGTGAGATAAAACTTATTACAATGGATAATTTCTCTAAAATTCAAGGCCTACAGGCTTTTGTCGGTGGGCAGTTTAATGTCGGTATATGGCAACCGAGGATCAACTTGGGAATTATGAAACAATGGCTGGCCATAGAATATTCAAACGGTCGTAAGAGGTTGGAAAAACCTATCGGTCTTGTGCAATTTCAAAATGCAATTCATCTGCCTTTTGATATTTGGATGAATGTGGATATGCAATGGATGAGTGCTGGAAATAGTGACAATACGTATCAGAAATCATCATCTTATCTCAATGCAAAACTGTATAAGGCATTTTTCAACAATCGTTTCAGCATTACAATCGAAGCCAATGATATATTCAACAAAAGCAACCGTGATGTAACCCTCATGAGCAAAGATGTCACAATCTATAGGCTTAATACAACCAATAACCGTACTTTTATGCTTACTCTGCAATACACTTTCAACTCGACACGGGACAGATACCGTGGACAGGGAGCAGGAATAAATGAAATGAATCGTTTTTAATTATATTTATATGAAGACATTGATAACTGTATTTTTCTTGGCTGTCATAGGTTTGGCTGTCAATGCGAAGCCTCATTGTCAAGGCTTCAACAATTACGATGACAAGGTGACTATCGTTTTCACGGACAATCAAACTGGAGAGCGATACTCGGTTTCCGATGTTAAACTCATTCCATCGTCATGGAATAGAGAAGAGTGCCCGGCTACTTCTGTTAAAATAGCAGAAAAGAATGGTATAGTCACTGTAACACTTGTCTTTCCTCACATCTCCCAATTCTCAAATCCCAAAGTGAAACTCCGGATCAATGGGAAGAAAACTAAATTCAAGGTCTGTCAGTAACTAAAATTTCATTCAAGAATCATCATAAGATGAACAATACCTTTGATTGCGAGATGCTGTCAAGGGTATTGTCTGTTTCTATCTTTTCAGATGATTGGAACGTGAACTTTGAGTTTCATTCACATTTTGTAGTACGCCAAATCGTGCTTTAATAGATTTCCTTTATTCTCTTGGTTTTATTCATTTTCCGGTGGGAGGGAGTTGCCTTCCATTTGGCGGATAAAGCTGTCGGCATAGATGCGGCCTACGGGGATTTCCGTAGCGCGGTAGTGAAGGATGATGCGGCGGCGGGTGTAGCGGGCCACTTTCTGCACCGGAACGATAAACGATTTGTGAACACGGGCGAATTTTTGCTCCGGCAGCATTTCCGACAGCGACTTGAAGCTCATCTGTGTCAGCACGGGACGGCCTTCCGACAGGTGGATTTTAATATAGTTTCCCATTGCTTCGATATATTGGATGTCGCTGATTCGGATTTTTACATTCTGGTATTCTACCTTTACCGTGATTTCTTCTTCGTCGAGGGCGGTTGCCGGCGTGTTCAGCCGTTGCAACTGTTGCAGGTTGCGGGCCTTTTCCACGGCTTTTTCAAAGCGGGAAAACGAGAAGGGCTTATGGAGAAAGTCGACGGCGTCCAGCTCGAAACCGTCGAGCGCAAACTGGGCGTAGGCGGTGGTAAAAATCAGGAATGTGCCTTTGGGCAGAATCTTGGCAAGGTCGAGCCCCGAAACTCCGTTCATTTCAATGTCGAGAAACACGATGTCGGGGTGGGAACGGCTTACGAAGTCCATTCCCGTTTCAGGGTTGCTGAACGTGTTAAGTTCCAGATTGCCCATGCGTTGGCAAAACTGTTCGATGATGCTGAGTGCGACGGGTTCGTCGTCAATCGCTACACATTTCATTTCAGTCGAGTTTGATTTGCAGTGTCACTTTATAGTAATCGTCGGTTTTCTCGATGTCAAGCCGATGGCGTTTTGGGTAGAGCAATTCCATGCGTTTCCGGCAGTTGCTGATTCCGATGCCTTTCTTTTCGTCGGGAACATGCGTAAAGATAGGGTTTTCTGTCCGAAAAACCAAGTTCCCCTCTATGGCTTCAACGGAAATGAACACATTTGACTTTTTTGTGGACGAAATTCCGTATTTCAAGGCATTCTCGACGAAGGTGATGAGCAGCATGGGAGCGATTCGCATCGCACAGCTCGCCACATCGGTGTGTTTCTCGAAAGTGACAGTGACATTTTCGTTCATCCGGTTTTTTTGCAGTTCAATGTATTGTTCGATGTAGTCGATTTCCATTTCCAGCGGGATCTTGTCCTTCGTCGCGTTGGAGTACATGTATTTCATCAGGCTGATGAACTGCATGAAGGCCGTTTCCGCCTTTTCGGATTTTGTCACGAGCAGTCCGTAGAGCGTATTGAGCGTGTTGAACAGGAAGTGCGGATTGATTTGTGCCTTGTAGAGTGCCAGTTCTGCCTTGTTCTTTTCATATTCGACGGTTTGGCGGGCAATAATTTGCCGCGACAGTTCGGACAGCATGCCTACCGCCGTGCTGAAGCAGAACACCACCACATAGAGCAGCCATACGCCTTTTTCAAGCAGCAGTATCCGCGAAAAGCTTCTTCGTCCTCCGCCGCCGTGTCGTCCTCTGACGGGCATGTCGAAATTATAGTGGACAATCAATGCCGTGACGGCAATCGTGGCGGCAATGACAAGCAGGGCTATGAACATCTTTTTGCGCGACTGAAACAGCATGGGCATGCAATAGTGGCGCATGGTGAAATAGACGATGTAGAGCCATGCCGTGAGTATGACGACAAACGTGTAGTTGTTGTGGGCAAGCCAGCGTTCAATGGGCAGCAGTGCGGTCATGACCGGCAGCAGGATGACACAGAAAAGTATGTCGATGTAGAACGGTATGTTTTTGGTTTTCATAGTCCTTGATATTATGTTACAAAGATAGTCGTGTTTTTTGAATCGTGGAAATGCGGTGATGGTCGTTTGCCATTTCTTTTGTGCCGTTTGCATACAGACGGCCGCCTGTGCGGATTTTGAACCGAAACTTGCATTAGCTTTGCATTGAACAGTTAATTGATTAGGCAATGAGTAGGAAACTTTTTATTACGATAGGTTTGTTTTTCATGGCTGTCTTTTCCGGTGTTGCGGCAGTCGTTTCCGGGAGGGTGACCGATAAAATTAGAGGAGAATTTCTTCCGATGGCAACGGTTACGCTTACGGATGCTTCCGGAAAATATGTCGCTTCGACGGTGAGCGGTGCCGACGGCCGTTTTTCTATCTCCGGCGTTGCAAGCGGGGAATATGTGATGAAAGTCACGTATCTGGGTTATAAGGAAACGAGCCGGCCGGTGCGTCTGAGTGGCGGAAACGTGTCGGTGAGCGTTGAAATGGAGGAAGATACGCATGTGCTTTCCGAGCTGGAGGTGAAAGGGCGTGCCACCCGGGCCACGCAGAAGGGCGACAGCCTGGTATATAATGCCGAAGCCTTCAAGGTGCTTCAGGGCAGCACAGCCGAGGACTTGCTTTCGAAAATGCCGGGTATCGTTGTCGAGGGCGGTACGATTCAGGCGCAAGGCGAGGATGTGAAGAAAATACTTGTCGACGGCAAGGAATTTTTTGAAGGCGACGTGAACCTTGCTGTCAAAAACCTGCCTTCCGACATTATCGCCAGCATCGAAGTGTTTGACAAAAAGAGTGATCAGGCCGAGTTTACGGGCTTTGACGACGGCGAGGAAATCAAGACCATCAACATTGTGACGAAATCCGGCTTTTCGTCGGGAACTTTCGGCAATCTTTATGGCGGTTACGGCACGGACAACCGTTACAAGGTGGGTGGAAACATCAACTATTTTGACGGCGACCGCCGTATCTCCCTGTTGGGGATGAGTAATAATGTCAATAATCAGAACTTTTCGCAGGAAGACCTTGCCGGTGTCATGTCGGCTTCGTCAAGCGGCCGTCTCGGCGGCAAGCGTGGAGGCGGACGTGGCGGTTCGTCGGCATCCGACTTCATGGTGGGGCAGTTGGGCGGCGTGGCATCGACCAACGGTGCCGGCTTGAACTATGTGGACCAGTGGGGCAAGATGAAGTTTACGGGAAGCTATTTCTTCAATCAGACGAAGAATGATTCCGAGCAGCAGGTGGAGCGTGAGTTTTTCGACTCGTCGCTGCCGGGCATGACCTACGAAGAATTTACGCAGGCGCAAATGGAAAACTTCAACCACCGTTTCAATATCAGAATGGACTATCAGTTCGACCAGAACAATTCTCTGACTATCCGCCCGAAACTCAGTTTGCAGGACAATCATTCCTGGAACACGCTCGACGGAACCAATCTGCTGAACGGTGTGGCTTCCGACCAGGTGACGAGCAACAGCACGAAGGATGCGCTGGCCTACAATGCCGGGCTTGACCTTACTTACCGCCATCGCTTCGTTAAGGAGGGACGTACGCTGTCGGCCATGTTCGGCGGCACATGGTCGAACAACAGCAGCGACACATATACCGATTATCTGAACCGTCTGTACGACACGCAGCAGGAAGACGGCTACAGCCAGTATAAGAAGTCGGCTGTCAAGCAGCAGAGCTATCGCGGAAACTTGATGTTCACGGAAAAGCTTTGGGACAAATTCCAGTTGCAGACGAATTACAAGTTTTCGTATGCCGACAATTCTTCGGACACGAAAACCTACAACAAGTCGACGGTGACCGACCTTTATGACCAGCTTGACGAGAGCATGTCGAATGTCTATCAGTCCGACTATCTGACGCAGTCGGGCGGCATCGGGCTGCGCTATCGCAACGGCGCGTTCAATGCCATGCTGGGCAGCGATTTCCAGTGGGCGAATCTGATGGGCGACCAGGTGTATCCGCAGCCCGAAAGCCTTGACCACCGCTATTTTTCCGTTTTGCCGTCGTTCAATGCCCGCTATTCGCTGAACCGCTCCAATTCGTTTCAGTTCCGCTATCGCAGCAGCTCTTCCGCGCCGTCGGTGAGCGACTTGCAGAGCGTCATCGACAATACGAATCCGCTGTATCTGTCGACAGGTAATCCGGAACTTGACCAGCAAATCAACCATTCGCTGAATTTGCGCTACATACTGACGACCAAATGGAGCCATACGTTGATTGTCATGGCCGGGGCTACGTTCCGCTCCAACTATATTGCCGACAGCACGTTTGTGGCAAAGGAGGACATCGTGCTGTCGCCGTCGGTCACGCTGAACAAGGGGGCACAGTTTACGAAGCCCGTCAATCTTGACGGCTATTACAGTTTCCAGTCGATGCTCACCTACGGGTTTACGCTCGATTTTCTCCGCAGCAACATTAATCTGAGCCTTGCGGCCAACTATGCGAATGCCCCTACGATATTTGACGACAAACTGAGTTATACACGCGAATTGAACCTAATCCCGAAGATAATTGTTGGTAGTAATATCAGCGAGAATCTCGATTTCACGCTCAGTTACTCGGCTACGGTCAATAAAATGATGAGTACGGTGGACCAGACTACTGCAAGCGACTATGTTTGCCATTCGGCGTCAGCCAAGTTGGGATGGACTTTCTGGAAAGGATTTACTTTCCGCAGTACATTCGGATATATCGGCTACGACGGGCTGGAGATGGCCGACAGCGATTATTTCCTTTGGAATGCCTCGTTGGGCAAGAAGTTCCTGAAGAACAATGCCGCCGAGTTGAAAATCGAAGCATTCGATTTGCTGAAGCAAAACCGCGCATTCTCTCATCGGGTGGGCAGCAACTATTATGAATATGTCAACGGCAACGTGCTGGAACCGTATTTCATGCTGACCTTTACCTATGATTTGCGTCTGTAGAAAGAATCATTTATTAATCACTAAAAATAATTGGATTGTTATGAAAAAACTATTGGTTATGGCTGTCGTGGCAATTTTGTTTGTGGGGACAGCATCAGCTCAACGTCATTGTGGTCACGGTAAGCAGATGACAGTGAAAGAACGGGTGGAAATGCTCGATAAGGTGTTGAATCTGACCGATGACCAGGAAAAGAAGGTGACGGAGCTGTTTGAGGCAGTTGAGGCAAAGAACCTGCGCGGAACGGAACGCCGCAGTGAAATGCAGAGCGTTCGTGCGGAGGTGAAAAAACTGTTGACGGAAGAACAGCAGAAACTGTTTGACGACTATTGCAACAATTGCTGTGGCAACAACTGCAAGCAGAACAGCGGATGCTGCCGCAAGTGATTTGTTTTAAATTGGTTATAAGAGAAAAGGGAAAAAGCGCGGCTTTTTCCCTTTCTTGTATGTGAAAATAAAATCAGCAGTCTGATTATTTTACACGGCCGACGTATGAACCGTCGCGAGTGTCAACTTCGATGATTTCACCTGATTCGATGAACAACGGAACACGTACAGTTGCACCTGTTTCAACAGTAGCCGGTTTCAATGTGTTTGTAGCAGTATCACCCTTCAAACCCGGTTCTGTGTAAGTGATTTGTACTTTTGTCTTTTGTGGCATTTCAGCGAAAAGCACAGTTTCTGTAGAAGCGTCGGAAACAACTTCAACGATGTCGCCTTCTTTCATGAATTCCACACCTGTAATCAGGTCTTTGTGGATAGGAATTTGTTCGAAGTTTTCCTGGTTCATGAAGATGAAGTCGCCGCCATCTTCATAAAGATATTGGTACGGACGGCGTTCAACGCGTACGTCTTCGAGCTTTTCACCGATGTTGAAGCGGCGTTCCAAAACGTATCCGTCAACAACGTCTTTCAGCTTTGTACGCATGAAAGTGTTGCCTTTACCTGGTTTTACATGAAGAAATTCGATTACGAAATACAATTTGCCATCCATGCGGATGCAAGTTCCGTTCTTAATGTCTTGAGCGTTAATCATACAATTTTTGTATATAAAAGTTTAATTATTAATCGTTGTTTTGTCGAATGACGGATGCAAAGTTATTATTTTTTCTTGATATGTAAGGAATTATTTGATGAAATTTGAAAAACCGCCAGTGGATTGATTGTATTTGTAGGGCATTTTTGCTAAATTCGCCATCATTAATTTTGAGAAATGATGCGAAGATTTTTTACTATATGCGTGCTGTCGCTGGCTTCAGTTTTTGGGGTGTCGGCGCAGACTCCCGCCGATTCGGCCATGATTGCCGATGCCGGCTGGAAACAGACTGTCGTGGCCAACGGCATCACTGCACAGGAAGCGTCTTTTACATCGCTCTACGGTGTTCCCCAACATGTTGTGATAGTGCGTGTGCTGCCTGATTACGGTTCGATGGAACTGGCACGCCACAATTCGTTTGAAAGGACAAGCAAGGTGGCTTTGCGTGAAGGTGCCGAAGCCGCTATCAATGGCTCTTTTTTCGACAAAAAGGCGCATTCGGTGTGCTTTTTCCAGAAGGATGGGACGGTGATCGACGTGTCGCAGGATGATGTGCTGAAAACCCTTGCCAACGGTGCGGTGGAAATTGACGGCGGGAAATTGGCGATTGTCCGTTGGAACAAGAATATCGAACAGAATTACGATAAGAAAAATTGCGATGTGCTGGCATCCGGTCCGATGCTGGTGTTCGACGGTGAAGACTGCGACATGACGCATTGCAATAAGGCTTTCTACGAAACACGCCATCCGCGCAGTGTGGTGGCAAAGATGAAGAACGGCGAAGTTTGGTTGATTGCCGTCGACGGACGTGCGAAAGGCAATGCCGAGGGCATGAGTCTGCCGCAGCTGCAGCATCTTGTCCGTGTGTTGGGCGCTGACGATGCGCTGAATCTTGACGGCGGCGGTTCGACAACGCTTTGGACATTGCCTTGCGGAGTGATGAACTGTCCGACAGACAACCGCAAGTTTGACCACGGAGGGGAACGGTGTGTGGCTAATTCGCTATTGGTGCGTTAAACGTAAAAACCGACAGAAAATGAGAAATACGTTATTTGTATTCATTGCCACCGTGCTGCTGTTTTCTTGCAGTGGCGGCAAGCAGGGAGAACAGCATGTGGACGATTTTATCTCCGGAACTTATTATGAAATACTCGAAGAAATGCACCGGGGCGGCGACCCGTCGAAGCTGCTTGTGCGTGCAGATTCCTGCCTGGGAGTGCTGCATTCCGACACTTCGGACTTTTTTGTCGGTCTTCAGAGTGTGAAAGGCTATCTCCATCAGATGCAGAACGATACTGCCGGTGCGCGTGTGGATTTTGAAAATGCGTTGGCAGCGATTGACCGCCGGTTGGCAACAGTGGACAGAGTAAGCCTCGACGATGCCTTGAACCGCGCCTATACGTTGTGTATGCTCAACCGCAAGGACGAGGCTTTGCGCTATATCGACAGCTTGAAGTTCACGGCCAACGAATTGCTGATGTTGGGCGGGCAGCTGTCGCCTCACGAACTGATTGAAATGTTCGGTGCCGATAAGGCTGAACTTGACACGGCACAAGTGGAATTATAAAAAGACGAATGACAAATGATTATGCAGAAGTTAGGAAAGTTTTTTTGTAGAATATCGGCAGTAGTTTTGTTGGCCGTTGTTGTAGTGGCGTCGGTTTCCTGTCGAGAGAATGAGCCGCCGAAGGGGGAGAACGAGCGGACACTGTTCATGTATTTTCCCTGGTCGGTCGACCTGACGTCGTTTTTCTATCAGAATGTAAACGACATGAAAAAAGCAATAGCCAACGTCGGGCTGAACAATCAGCGCGTGGTGGTGTATTTTGCCACGTCGGGTACGGCGGCCGAGATGTATGAACTGAAATACGAAAAAGGAAAATGTGTGCAGCAGACGCTGAAAACCTATAGCGGTAACGACGTGACAACGCCGGAGGGCGTGGCCGAAGTGCTGAACGATATGAAGACTTTTGCCCCGGCTAAAAAATATGCCATGACAATCGGCTGCCATGGCATGGGCTGGCTTCCGATAGACAAGGACGAACTGCGCCTGAAATCGGGGTTGAAATACCATTGGGAAATGCCCGGAATGCCCTTGACCCGATATTTTGGAGCGGGAATCGACAAGGAGTATCAGACGGAAATTACCGATTTTGCCGAGGGGCTGAAAATGGCAGGGCTGAAAATGGAGTATATCTTGTTTGACGATTGCTATATGTCGTCCATCGAGGTGGCATATGATTTGCGCGAGGTGACGGACTATCTTGTGGGCTCGACTTGCGAGATAATGGCATTCGGCATGCCGTATGAAAAGATTGGTCCGTATTTGCTGGAAGAGCCGGATTTGGCAGCCGTATGCGATGAGTTCTACAAATTTTATTCCAATTATTCAACACCCTGCGGCACGTTGGCCGTAACCGATTGTCGGGAGGTGGAAAATATGGCGCAGGTGATGAAAGAAATAAATTCCAAATTTACGTTCGACGATTCGCTGATTGACGATGTGCAGCGCTTGGACGGTTACCGGCCTTCGCTGTTCCTCGATTTTGGCGATTATGTGGACCATTTGTGTACCGATGACGCATTGTTGAGCCGCTTCCATCAGCAGTTGGACCGCACGGTGATACACAAAGTGCATACGGAACAATATTATTCCATGTCGATGGGCTTCGTTACCATCCGCACCTTCTCAGGCATTACCGTTTCCGACCCGAGCCAGCACCGCTGGGCTACGAAAAAGACAGAAACCGCCTGGTATCAGGCAACACATTGACTTGGGTTAGTGGTTATGGGTTAGAGGTTAGAGAGTTATCCTAATTTAGTTCGGTTGTCCCTCATCCATAACCCCTAAACGCTAACCCATAACCCCTGTTAATGGTCAATCCCATTACGGGAGAGAATGCCTTGGGTGTAGTAGTGTTTCACTTCCTGCATGTCGGTAACGAGGTCGGCGATGTCGACGAGCGATTGCGGTGCCTTTCGGCCGGTGATGACCACTTCCACATTTTCCGCTCGTTCCCGAAGTGCGGAAAGAACCTCTTCTTCCGTCAGCAAATGAAAGTGGAGGGCAATGCACAGTTCGTCGAGGATGACGACGTCGAATTTGCCTTCCGTCATGATAGCCTTGCAGTGGGCAAGGGCTTCGCGCGCCGTGTCGATGTCGGTCTGTTCCGGCTCCTTGTCGATAAAACAGCCGCGGCCGAGCTGTTCTATCGTGATTTTCCCGAAAGAGTCGTCGGCATTGGCAAACAGTTGTTCGATGCGCGTTTCGTTGTATTTCATTGACTTGACAAACTGTCCGACATAGACCGACTTTCCTGCACAAAGGGCACGTACTGCAAGGCCGAACGCCGCCGTAGTTTTTCCTTTACCGTTGCCGGTGTAAACGTGTATATATCCTTTTTCCATACGATTGCTGAATGACGGTGGTAAAGATACGGCTTTAAATCAAAACCTGCGGAACAGAAAGGGCGGAAAGAAATTGTAAATTCTTAAATTAAATAAAAAAGAGAAGCGAATATTTGTTATTACACTGCAACTATTGTACTTTTACAAACTGAATAAAAAGGGCTGAATTTTCGGTATTGGATTGATGCGTTAAAGAAAGAACAGTTGAAGGCGCTGTGTCGGCTCCTACTACTCTACAAAACATTGATCATTTGCCCATGCGCTGGTTATGTGCCTGTTGGCCATAGGGAAACTGTTCCTAAGGTTTGTATCCTTATTTGCTGGTGATTTCAGCTGCTTTTGTCAATAAATTAATTGTACCAAAACTAAAACCTAACTTAAAAACTATGGAAGCTAAAATTCGTGAACAATTCGCTGCGCGTTTTGGAGAAAAAGGAACTCTTTATGCATCAGCCGGACGTATTAATTTGATTGGTGAACATACGGACTATAACGGTGGTTTCGTATTCCCGGGTGCTATCGACAAGTGCATCATGGCTGAAATTCGTCCGAACGGCACGGACAAGGTGCGTGTCTATTCCATGGACATTGACGAATATGTGGAATTCGGCCTGCGTGAAGAGGGTGCTCCTACTCAGCAATGGGCCCGCTACATTTTTGGCGTTTGCCGCGAAATTCAGAAAAGAGGCGGTGTAGTGAAAGGATTTGACGCGGTGTTTGCAGGCAATGTGCCTCTCGGTGCCGGTCTTTCTTCTTCTGCCGCTTTGGAATCCTGTTTCGCTTTTGCCCTCAACGACTTGTTTAACGACAATAAGATTGACAAATTCGAACTGGCCCGTATCGGTCAGTCGACAGAACATAATTATTGCGGTGTGAACTGCGGTATCATGGACCAGTTCGCATCCGTTTTCGGCAAGAAAAACTGCCTGATGCGTTTGGATTGCCGTTCGATGGAGTTTGAATATTTCCCGTTTGAACCGAAAGGCTACAAACTCGTGTTGGTTGACTCAGTGGTTAAGCACGAATTGGTTGACTCTCCTTACAACAAACGTCGCGAATCGTGCGAACGTGTAGCCAAGATATTGGGCGTTGAAACGCTTCGCGATGCTGAAATGGCTGACCTTGAAGCTAAAAAATCAGAAATCTCCGACGAGGATTACAAGCGTGCCGTTTATGTAATCGGTGAAAAGCAGCGCGTGCTTGACGTGTGCGATGCTTTGAAGAAAGGCGACTATGAAACCGTGGGCAAGCGCATGTATGAAACTCACGAGGGTATGTCGAAACTTTACGAAGTAAGCTGCGAAGAACTCGACTACTTGAATGATATTGCCAAGGAATGCGGTGTAACCGGTTCGCGCATCATGGGCGGCGGCTTCGGTGGCTGTACCATCAACCTGGTGAAGGACGAACTTTACGATAACTTCATTGCTACGGCAAAGAAAAAATTTGCTGGTAAGTACGGTCATGAACCGAAGATTTATGATGTGGTAATTTCTGACGGTGCTCACAGAATCGGATAGGCGTATGATTACGGAATTTAAAAAAGTGGCATCACCGAAGGGTGATGTCACACTCTATAAAATGACCAATGCTGCCGGTGCATCGGTGGTGTTGTCGAGCTTGGGGGCGGGCATTGTTTCGATTGAGGTGCCCGACCGCAACGGCAAGTTGGCGGATGTCGTGCTGGGTTATAAGAATCCGTGTGACTATTACTACGACGGTCCTTGTGCCGGAAAGGTGCCGGGACGTTATGCCAACCGCATTGCCAAAGGCCAGTTCAAACTGGGCGGAAAAGAATATCAGTTGGCCGTCAACAACGGCCCTAACGCATTGCACGGCGGTCCGGAAGGTTTTCAGAACCAGATTTGGAACAGTGCAGTGGAAGGCGACAAGGTGGTGTTCCGCTATACGGCAGCCGACGGAGAAGAAGGTTATCCGGGCACATTGAAAGTGACGGCTTCCTATAGCTGGAGCGATGCCAACGAGCTGACATTGGAACTTCGTGCGGAATCGGACGCACTGACCATTGTCAACCTTACGAACCATGCCTATTTCAACCTGAAGGGCGAAAATGCCGGTTCGGTGCTCGACCATGAATTGTGGCTGGGCTGCGTTTCCTATCTGCCGACCGACGACACGCTGATTCCAACGGGCGAGATTGCTCCCGTGGCAGGAACGCCGATGGACTTTACAGTGGCAAAACCGCTCGGCAGAGACATCAAGCAGGATTTCCCGGCTTTGGTCTATGGCAAAGGCTATGACAACTGTTGGGTGATTGACGGTTGGAACGGAGAATTGAAGAAGGTGGCTGAACTGTCGGAGGCTACAAGCGGGCGCGTGATGGACGTGTTCACTAACCAGCCTGCCGCTCAGGTTTACACCGGCAACTGGCTTGCAGGTTCGCCCGAAAGCAAAAGCGGCCGCAGCTATGAGGACTACGACGGCGTGGCTATCGAATGCCAGGGAATGCCCGACGCTCCGAACAAGCCGCAGTTCCCGTCGCAGGAATTGAAAGCGGGCGAGGTTTATCAACGAGTTATCAAATTTGCATTTAAAACAAAATAAGAATTATGAAACCAACTTTATTTGTATTAGCTGCCGGCATGGGTAGCCGTTATGGAGGTTTGAAGCAATTGGACGGACTTGGTCCTAATGGTGAAACTATCATGGACCATTCAATTTATGATGCAATCCAAAGCGGATTCGGGAAAGTAGTATTTGTTATCCGCAAAGATTTTGAAAAGGATTTCCGTGAAAAGATTTTGTCAAAATATGAAAATCATATTCCGGTGGAAGTGGTATTCCAGTCGCTTGACGCACTTCCTGAAGGATTCACTTGCCCGGCTGACCGCGTTAAACCGTGGGGTACCAACCACGCCGTTCTGATGGGTAAGGACGTTATCAAGGAACCGTTTGCCATCATCAATGCCGACGACTTCTACGGCCGCGACAGTTTTGCCGTAATGGCGAAGGAACTGATGGCTATGGAAGGCAAGAAGAACCAGTACTGCATGGTCGGTTTCCGCGTGGGCAACACGATGTCGGAAAGCGGAACAGTGGCTCGTGGCGTGTGCGTGACGAAGGACGGTTTCCTGACAGATGTCGTTGAACGTACGGCTATCGGTTACAAGGAAGACGGACGTATCGCTTTCACGGACGAAAACGGCGTTGAGCAGATTCTTGCTCCGGAAACTCCGGTTTCCATGAACCTTTGGGGCTTCACTCCCGACTATTTTGACTACTCGGAAGAATATTTCAAAAAGTTCCTCAGTGAAAACATTGGCAATCTGAAGGCAGAATTCTTTATTCCGTTGGTTGTAAACGAATTGATTAAATCTGGCAAAGCTACGGTTAAGGTGCTCGACACTACTTCAAAATGGTTTGGCGTAACTTATGCTGCCGACCGTCCTGCCGTAGTTGAAAAATTTGCCGAACTCCACGCCAACGGCGAGTATCCGCAGAACATGTTCAAATAATAGCGAACAAAATAAATAGACAAAACCCCGAATCTTGATAGGTTCGGGGTTTTCTTGTTATATCTAATATACGATGCTTAAATATTGTTTATTCTTCGGAATTTCCTTTCTCATGTTGTTCCAGAAAGAAACGCTTTTGTTCCTCAATAGCTCTGCGTAGTTCTTCTTCAGTCGGCATATATGCCATGTATTTTGAAGCAAACAGTTGTTCACTATTGTGTAGTACTGAATATTTGGCGATGGTCTTGTCCGTATTTGTACAAAGTAGAATACCTATAGTTGGGTTATCACTATCGTCTTTTACTAAATCATCATACATGCGTACATACATATCCAATTGCCCGACATCTTGATGAGTCAATTCATGAGTTTTTAACTCAAATAAAACATAACGCTTTAGCTTAATATTATAGAAAACAAGATCGATATAATAATCTGCTGTGTCTGTTATGATGTGCTTTTGTCTGTCAACAAAGGCAAAGCCTCGTCCTAATTCCATTATGAATTGTTCCAAATTATTGATAAGGGCTTGCTCTAATTCGCTTTCATCGAATTTAGAATCTTTGCGAAACCCTAAAAATTCAGCAATGACGGGACTCTTTACATATTCTTGGGGATCATTCTCTTCAATTATAGGTTTTGGTAGTGTCAAATTTTCTCGATAACAAGCCATGCGACGACCATAGTATTGAGTTCCTATGTTTCGACTTAATGTTCGCACACTCCACATTTGTTCAGAAGCTTCTTTTAAATACCATTCTCTTGCTTTCGGGTCTGCTTCATTCATGATACGTCTGATATGTGACCAAGTTAGATTGTGAACACATGTGTTCACAATCTCTAAATCCTTGAAGCATAAGTAAAATTGACGGTAATATTCCAAATTACGTTTACTGTAGCTGTTTCCGTATAAAGGAGATAGTTGTTCTGCCAACGTTGCGATAAGTCGTTTGCCGTACTTCGCTCTTTGTTCTCCATGTTGCTCTTCTTCGACAATACGGCGTCCGATATTCCAATATGTTTGAATTATAATTTGATTGGCAGAAGCATAGGCTTGACTTCGTCCGTGTTCGATGATTTGTCTAAGATCTTCGATTACACCATTTTTTTGAGTATCGGAGATGATATTTGGCTTATTGTCTTCCATTTTGTATAGAGAACTAAATTCGTATCGTGTTTAATTTTGAATCATTTGATTGGTAATAATCAATGATTTAATGTTTAGCTGTTAGTCGGTTGTTTCGGCTGTTTTTTGACGAGGACTTTGTCGATGCGGGCGCCGTCCATGTCGACGATTTCGAGGTGGAGGTCCTGCCATTGAAGGGTTTCGCCGCTTTGGGGAACGTGCTGAATCTGTTGCAGGATAAGTCCGCCGAGGGTGTGGCATTCGATGTCCTCCAGCAGGTCGGCGTGGTTGAAGTAGCAGAGGAAGTCGTAGAGCGGGCATTGTCCGTCGACGAGCCAGCCGTCGCTGTTCGTGCGCTTGATGATGTCGGGTTCCTTTCGCGTGTCGTCCATTGTGCCGACCAGTCCTTCGAGAATGTCGCGCAGGGTGATGATGCCCACACAGGCTCCGAACTCGTCGCAAACGAGGGCTCGGCTGATGTGTTTGACTTTCATTTCCTCCAATGTCTTGTAGACGTCCATGTCTTCATGGAAAAACGTGGCCTGACGGGTGAGCGAAGCGAGGTTGAAGTCGGTTTCCGACAGGTGGAGCACCAGGTCCTTGAGATTGACCACACCTTTCACACGGCTGAGGTCGCCGTCTTCGGTCACGGGATAGAATTCATAGAGGTGTTCGCCCATCACTCTCTTTACGTCATCGGAGGTCATGTCGAGTTCGAGTGACACGATGTCGCTCTTATGTGTCATTATCGTGCCGAGTTTCAGGTCGCCGAGCAGGAACACGCGTTCCACGATGTCCTGTTCAACGGGCTTTACTTCGCCGTCTTCCGTGCCTTCCTGTATGATTGTCTTGATTTCTTCTTCAGTCACTTTGCTTTCCGCATTCTTGACACCCAGCAGGTCAATCACCAGCTCCGTGCTTTTGGCAAGCAGCCACACGAATGGATGGGCGATTTTCGACAGTGCCGACATGGGACGCGCCACCATTTTTGCCGCTTTTTCGGCTACGCTCAGACCGATGCGTTTCGGCACAAGTTCTCCGAAGATAATTGAAAGATAGGTGACGATAATGACGATAACGGCCTGTGCCAGAGTTGGTGCGTAGCTTACCGACACTCCCCAACTTATCAGCAGGTCGCTGAAATTGCCGGCTATTTTGCTGCCTGAATAGATACCGGTGAGGATTCCGATGAGTGTGATGCCTATCTGTACGGTCGAGAGAAAACGGTCGGGATCCTCGGCAAGTTTGAGAGCCGTGCGGGCCGATTTGCTGCCGTTTTTAATATCTGTATTTAGTCGGGATTTGCGTGCTGAAATAAGGGCCACTTCCGAGAGGGCGAAAATACCGTTTAAAAGAATAAGTCCAATAATGATGAAAATCTCGTTCATGTAAATGTGTGTGTCTAATTTGTAACAAAATTAGAACAACTGCCCCCGCAATAAAAAACTTTTCCGTAGAATTATAGAGATTTAACAAATGGAGATGGGGTATAAGTTAGGGGTTATGGGTTAGAGGTTATGGGTTAGGGCATAACATGTCTGGCTTTTTTATCTGTACACAATAATTTCTCTAACCTCTAACCCATAATCTCTAACCCCATCGGACTATTCTCCTCCGTCGCGGGGGGTGACGATGGTATGTTTTTGCAGATAGTCGTTGAACGCCTTTTTGTAGGTGTCGGAAATGGGAATGTACTTTTTCCCGAACACGATGCGGTTGCGTTCGATGACGTTGATTTTCGACATCTGAACAATGAACGAGCGGTGTACGCGGATGAATTTGTCGGCCGGCAGCCGCTGCTCAATGGTCTTCATGTTCATAAGCGAAAGAATGCAGTTGGGTGAATCCTCCGTGTAGATTTTCACGTAGTCCTTCAGTCCTTCGATGTAGGTGATTTTCGATATGTCGATTTGAATCAGCTTGTATTCGCTTTTCACGATGATGAACTGCTGCTCGTCCTCCTTTTCCGCTGCAAGGCGTGCCTTTTCGTTAAGTTCGGCCCATACCAGTGCGCGGTTTGCCGCGTTGAGAAATTCGCTGTAGCTGACCGGCTTCAGCAAATAGTCGATGGCATTGTGGCGGAAGCCTTCGATGGCATACTGCTCGAAAGCCGTCACGAAAATGATGCGGCATTCCGGCGGAATGACTTTGGCAAATTCAATGCCGTTCAGTTCCGGCATCTGGATGTCGAGAAACACCAGGTCGACTTTTCTGTCGATAATCGAGCGGACGGCTTCCGATGCCGATGCATAGGAGTTCTCGAGTTCAAGAAAAGGTGTTTTCTTGACAAAACTGCAAATCAGTTCGCGTGCCAGAGGTTCATCGTCGATGACACTGCATTTCAATGTAATGTTCATGCGTGTGAGTGTTTATAATTCAATTTGTAAATCCGAAACGTATTTGTCGCCCACCACTCCCGACTGGAAGCTGTGGCGGCCTTCGTAGAGCAGCGAAAGTTGTCGCGACAGGTTCGACAGTCCGATTCCCGAGCCGCTTTTGTCGGATTCCGGTTTCGGGAAATGGCTGTTTTCCACATGACAGCGTACAACATTGCCGTTGACCGTCATTTTGATGCTGATTTCCGAGGGTTTGGTGCTGCTTACTCCGTGTTTGAAGGCATTTTCCACCATGGAAATGAACATCAGAGGTGCTATTTTCAAATGGCTGACATTTTCTTCCGGAATATCGACCGTGAGTTTCACGTTGCTGCCAAACCGGAGTCGCATCAGTTCGATGTAGCTGCGCATGAAGTTCAGTTCCTTGTCGAGAGTCACTTCCTTCTTGTTGTTCTCATAAAGCGTATAGCGCAGCAGCTTGCTGAGTTCGTGCACTGTCTGTTGAGCCTTGTCCTTGTCAATTTCAATCAGCGCGTAAATGTTGTTGAGCGTGTTGAACAGAAAGTGCGGATTCAGCTGGTTCTTCAGGTTGCGGAGTTCCATTTCACGCTGTTCGCTGATGACTTTTTCCTTCATCTTTTCAATCTTTGCCCATCGCATGCTGAATTTCAACGCAACGCTCAGCCCAGTGGTGAGGATAATCATGGCAAACTCGCGCGTGATCGACCCAATGAAGAAAAGCTCGTCGTGGAAATGTTCATTATGACCGTGTTTCTCCGGAAAATCCGGATTGTGGACAAAGAATAGATACTGAATGACCACCATCAGCATTACCATGACAATGGCCGTCAGCAGTGACAGCACAATATAGGCGAATGTCTTTTTCCTGAACAGATAGCGGTCAATGAGGAAAAAGTAGTTGAAATAGAAGGTGATGATGCATAGAAGGGTGTGAATGTATATTCCATAATTCACAGGGCGGGTATTTCCCAGACTGAAGAAAAATTCTGGAATAACAAACACCATCGTAAGGACAATCACCTGAATCAAGAGGTCCAGAGCCTTGGCTTTGTTGGGCAAATCAATTCTATTCATATCTCAAAGCTTCGATAGGGTCGAGTGCTGCGGCTTTCTTTGCCGGATACCAGCCGAAGAACACGCCGGTAACGGTGCACACTACAAAAGACAAAACTACAGAATATAATTGAATTGACACAGGCCAGTTCAATAAAAATTTAACGGCAAGCGATGCTCCGGCTCCGAAAAGGATGCCGATGATGCCGCCGGTGATGCTGATGATGATGGATTCGATGAGAAATTGTGTCAGAATGTCGATTCCACGTGCGCCGATACTCATGCGCAGACCGATTTCACGTGTGCGTTCCGTCACCGACACCAGCATGATGTTCATAATGCCGATACCGCCTACCAGCAATGAAATGCCGGCAACGCAGGCGAGCAGCAGCGTCATCATTTCGCTCGTGGAGTTCAGCATATCGCTCAATTCCTGTTGCGAACGGATGTCGTAGTCCCGGTCGCTGTCGTCTTTAATCTTGTGGTTGCGGTTCAGGATATTGCTGATTTCGTCCGTGGCCTCTTCTGTCATTTCTTCGCTGAGAGCCGAAGCGAAGATGCCCTGGATGTAGTCAATGGCCAGAATACGCTTCATGACAGTGGTGTAGGGGGCTATCACGATGTCGTCCTGGTCCTGTCCCATGCTGTTGTAGCCTTTCGATTCAAGCAGTCCGACGACGGTCATTGGGATAGAGTTGAATCGTATGACACGTCCGATGGGATTTTCTCCGTTCGGGAAAAGGTTGTCGGCTACGGTTTTTCCGATGATGCACACTTTGGCTGCGCGCTTGACATCGACATCGCTGAAAGAAGTGCCCTCCTGCACTTTCAACTGGCGTATTTCCAGATATTCCGGCGTCGCGCCTTCTATGCTCGACGGGTAGTTGTTGGCACCGCAGATAAATTGTCCCTGGCTGCTCACCATCGGCGATACGGCGGCAACAAATTTGGCTTCGTCGCGGATGTTTTCGTAGTCGACCACTTTCAGCGTCTGCATGTCGTCGGAACTTTGGCGCACACCGCCGCGTTCCATGTTTCCCGGATGAATCATGATCATGTTGCTTCCCATCTCTGAAATCTGCTTTTTGATACTGTCCTTCGAGCCTTGTCCGATGGCAAGCATGGTGATGACCGACCCGACACCGATAATGATGCCAAGCATGGTGAGAAAACACCTCATTTTATTGTTGTTCAACGCTTTCAGCGCGATTTTGAACAAGTTGCTTAAATTCATAATGGTTTAATCGTTAAGAGTGGGTAATGCCTTGTAGGCTTCTTCGGCCGAAGCCGGATGCGGGTTACGTTCGTCGGAAATGATTTTCCCGTCGCGCAGCACGATGTTCCGGCTGCTGTAGGCGGAAAGTTCGGGATTGTGGGTGACGAACACAATGGTGCTGCCTTTGCGGTGAAGCTCCTGAAACAGCATAAGGATGCTGAACGACGTGCGTGTGTCGAGGTTACCGGTAGCTTCGTCGGCAAGAATCAGCACGGGGTGGTTGACCAGTGCGCGGGCAATGGCCACACGCTGCTGCTGTCCGCCCGACATCTGGTTCGACTTGTGCATCTTGCGTTCCTGGAGCCCGACGGCGTCGAGTGCGTCCGATGCACGTTGCCGGCGTTCCTTTGCCGTCACTCCTGAATTGTAGAGCAGGGGAAGCTCCACGTTTTCCAGAGCCGTGGTTTTGGGCAGCAGGTTGTAGTTCTGGAAGACGAAGCCGATTTTCCGGTTTCTGATCCAGGCACGTTCGTTTTTGCCCATCGCGCTCACGGCGGTGCCGTCGATGTAGTATTCTCCGGCAGTGGGAGTGTCGAGGCAGCCGAGGATGTTGAGCAGGGTGGATTTGCCGGACCCCGACGTACCCATGATGGTCACAAATTCTCCCTCTTCGATGGAAAAGGATATTTTGCGCAGGGCATGTACGGTTTCACTGCCTACCGTGAAGTCGCGGCGTATATTTTCAAGTCGGATGATTTCCTTCATTTTACGAAAATTTAGTTTTTCTTCTCATTTCCTCCCGGGCGTTTTGGCATGAACGGACTTTCTTCTCCGTTGCTTTCCGTCGGTGCGGCCGGCATGGCGTTCGTGTAGTCGATGGCAACGGTGTCGCCCTTGTTCAGTCCGGACTTTATTTCCACATTCACGCCGTTGCTGGCTCCGGTTTCAACGGCTACCGGATAAAGCTGGTTGTTGCGTACTACCCAAACGACATGCTTGGCGTTTTCGGGTGCTTCGCCGGCAGGCTGGGGCAGGGTGGTGTCGTCGAATGTTTTGGGTGAAAATTTCAATGCCCCTGCCGGAACGGCGAGAATATTGTCGGCTTCAGCCGTATAGATGGTAAGGTTGGCGGTCAGTCCCGGAATGAGCTTGTGGTCGGTGTTGCTTGTTGAAACAACCACTTCGTAGGTGACAACGTTCGATTCCGTTGTCGGGTTCAGGCGCACCTGTGTCACCTTGCCCGAGAACAGGTCATCGGGATAGGCATCGACGGTGAAGGTCACGTTCTGACCCACTTTTACCTGGCCTATGTCGGCTTCATCCACATCGCCGATTACCTGCATGTTGTCGAGGTCGGCGATTGTAAAGATGTTGGCTACTTCCATGTTGGCAACGACTGTCTGTCCGATTTCCACTTCTCGCGAGATGATGATTCCGTCGATTGGCGCATAGATTTCTGCATAGCCCAGATTTTCGGTTGCCTTCACGCGGTCGGCCTTGCTTTTTTCGTAATTGAGCTTGGCCACTGTATATGCGTTTTCCGACGTTTCAAACTCATAGTCGCTGATGAGTTTCTTGTCGTGCAGTTCCTTGTCGCGCAAATAGTTGGTTTTTTGGTATTCAAAAGTTGCGCGTGCACTTTCCATGTTGGCATTGGCGGCGTCGACTTCGCTTTCGAGGAGCGTCTTGTCGATTTCAGCAATCAGGTCACCTTTCTTGACGATGGAGTTGTAGTCGGCATAGAGTTTTGCCACTTCACCGGTCACCTGTGTACCGACGTCCACCTGTGTGACACTTTCCAGTGTGCCGGTGGCGGTCACGGTTTCCTTGATACTGCCCGTGAATACGGTGGCAGTTTCCAGTGATATTTTTTGCTTGTTGGAGCAGGATGTCACGGCAGTAGCCATCAGCACTGCTGCTATGATGCTTGTTTTGGCTGTAAGTTTCATATTTCTTTTCGTTTTGTTTACAAAGTGATTTGACTCGTTTGATAGAATTCCAGCAGACGGATGTTGAGGATAGCCATGTATTTGGCCTGAAGTTGTTCCTGCAAGGCGTTGAGCAACGTGTTGTGCGACGATATGAGGTCAAGCGTGTTGATGAGTCCCAGTCGGAACTGTTCGTTGACGAGTTCGTCGGTCAGACGGGCGCTTTTCACCTGCTGGCTACAGCTTTCAAACTGAGCCTGTGCGTTGGTGGCGTCGATGTAGATGCTTTCGATGGTTTGCGAAAGCGTATTTGTGGCACTTTCTATTTCGAGTTCGGCGTTCAGCTTTTCGATTTTTGCCTGTGTCACTGCCGTCTTGTTCTTGCGGTTGTCGAGCAGAGGTATGCTGAGCGTCAGGGCTATTTGTTCGTTGAAATTGTTACGGAACTGGGTGCCGAAGTTGCCGTATCCTGCCGATGAGTTAGCCGAACCGACGCTTGCGTTCAGCGACAGTTGCGGATAGTAGCCGCCTTTGGCAATCTTTTCACTGTAGTCGCTGGCATGCGACGAGAGCTGGTATTGCTTGAGGGCCGGAACCCATGAGCAGGCCGTGTGGAACACTTCCACCTTTTCCGGCAGCGGTGCGAGCACCTCCTCATCTTTGAAATCCGGATAAACGATGTCGAAATCCGTTGTTATGTCAAGTTCCAGCAGCTTTTTCAATTCCATTTTAGCTGTGGCGAACGACGACTCCGCCGAAGTCAGGCTGTAGCGGTCCGTGTGATACTGCGATTCGATTTGGGAATAGTCGACGCGCGACATCTTGCCCGAATTCATCAGTGCTTCAGCACGTTCTTTCTGATACTCGCTTACCGCCAAATTCTGCTTGGCGATTTCTATTGATTCTTTGGCATAGAGGATATTCAGATATTTGGCGAGAATTTCCGTCTGAAGCGTATAGCGGTAGTCGTCGATGCCCAGCTCTGCAATTTGCTGCTGCAGTTCGTCCTGTTTTATCTGGTTGCGGCGGATATTGCCGTTGAACACGATCCACGATGCGTTCAGCCCATAGGTGCCGGCATAGATGTTATGGTCGGAATTGTCGGCAGGGCTCGGATAGTTGGTAAGTCCTTGTGTGGTAGAAAAGTCAAGTGTCGGCTGCCACATGGCTTTGGATGCCAGCAGGGTGGCGTCGCTCGACTCCTTGTCAAGCTGTTTCTGTTGCAGGCTGATATTGTTTTCGTAGGCATATTCCAGGCAGCGGTCGAAATCCCACGGTTGGCCTATGCTGTCGGGGACGGCTCCAAACATGGAAACAGCCCCGGCATAGACTGTCAAACCCAAACATATCAAATCTTTGTTTACCTTATTCATATTCTGTTCATTTTAAATCTGGTACAAAATTATTTTGCTGAAAAAGCATCTGCAAACGAAATAGATTAACCGCTTTCTTGTGGGTTGATTTATTGTTAAAATGGCGATGATTTGGGCAGGACGATGAGGCTCGGTTAATCGGTGTTAACCCCAGAAGGGGCAAAAATCGGTTCGTCGGACATTTTGGCCGTTTTGTCGAAATGTTTGTTGGGTTATGAGTCGGCGGTCCGGGATTGTGACTCTGTAAACCTTTAACGCGTCTTTCCAATTTTGCCTTATCAGCAAAAAAAGTTTGCTCTATCAGCAAAAAAGTACTACTGCAACGATTTCATTTTTGCTCTATCAGCAAAAAGATTTGTCGTAACAGCAATTTTTACATTTTTCAACGTCTGAAATTTCTTGTTTTACTGTGATTTTATTTCCTTTATTCAGCATTTTCTCGATCATTTTCCCATTATATACTACCATATACACCTCCACGGAAGCAAGTATGCCGTTTCTTTTCTTGCATAAATTAAGGTAAGGTTTATTACCCCACGTATCCATACAACAAATTTGACAATTCTAAATCAACTTAATACTAACCTTTAACATTTAAACCAAATGAAACAGAAGCGAATTACTTTCTTTCTTATTGTTTTGGTCGCTATGCTGCTGTTCCCCGGCAGGACAGCCTTTGCTACCAATCATGACCATAGTGGTTGGAATAGTTTAAGCGATCCTGTATTATCTATTTCAACCGGCAATTTTTATTTGGAGCAATCCAGTCGTTCGATATTCAATTTATCTGTAAAAGGAGATGTTTGTTTGTGTCTTAACGGATACAGCCTCGAAAGTGTTGAAATCATAGTGTATGGCAATTTGACACTTTGCAGTTGCCGCGACAGTGGAGATGAAAGCATTGGCTATGGTTTAGTCTCAGCTAATTTTATTGTATATGAAGGTGCAACTCTTAATCTCTCGGATATTACGATTGAAGGGTCGATACGATCTTTTGGAACAATAAATATGGAAAGCGGAACTGTGCGTGGACGTGTGGAACTTATAGGGACTTCTTCTTCCTTAAAAATGTCGGGTGGAAAAATCACCGGCGGTGAGGGCGAAAACGGAGGAGGTTTGTCGATAAATGGAGGTAAAGCCGAACTCTCAGGAGGTGAAATTTCTGGCAACAGTGCCACTAAGGGTGGTGGCATATATATCGGGGCGGATGAAGCCGGAAATATGGGCTCATTAACGATTCTGCAAAATATGGACATCACCAACAACTCGGCTTCCTTTGGTGGCGGAATTTATGCAAATGGAGATGTAACCATCCAAGATGTTACTATCAGTGGTAACACGGCTACGCAGGACGGCGGAGGATTATATTTCGGCTCGGATGCCGACAGTACACCCTTGAAGGCATATCTGAAATTGAATAACGGAACTATTACAGACAACAAGGCATTACGAAACGGTGGAGGAATGTATATCGGAACGTATGACAAGATGAAGAATAGTGCCATATCAATCCATGATAGAATGTACATTACTCACAATTCTGCTTCCTGTGGTGGCGGAGTTTATGCTACTGGCGATTTCGCCGTCAGTGGATGTACGATCAGTGATAATACGGCTACGCAGGACGGCGGAGGATTATATTTCGGCTCGGCTGCTGACGGAACATCCTCTTCTGGCCAATTATTGGTATATTACGGAAATATCCAAAACAATATTGCATCACAAAATGGCGGAGGAATATATTTCGGAGTAAATGACGATGGAGACAAGGGGACTATAACAATTCGTAGAGATATGAATATTTCCAATAACTCGGCTTCCTTTGGTGGCGGAATTTATGCTATTGGCAATGTATACATGGAGGAAGGAAATATCAGCAACAACACTGCCTTGCAGGGTGGCGGTGGAGTCTATTGTCACAAAAAAATCACACTTGATAGAGGTAGCTCAATATCCGGCAACATTGCAGCCGGCAAAAGCAACGGATTCGAATTACACGACAGTTCGGCTGAAATGCATTCAATTTATGGCTATCTGCAGGAAGGCTATGTTCTGAATGGCGGATCGTTCACAATTGATGGCGGTTATTTTGCCGAGAATCTTGAACAGCTTGTAAAGAACGATATCGTCATCGTTGACATCTCCCAATTGGGGACGGATTTTGATCCTTTTTATAAAGAAGGATATCCGTTTGCTGCTTATAAAAGCGTCGCAGAAAGGCTATCGGTTGCGGAAAATATTGTCTATGACGGTGAGCCTATTGCATTTCACGAGGATTTCTACGTGCCATTACCTTTCCAGAGTATATTGTGTTACTACTCAGTGAAAGGCGAAGAAAATTTTATAGAGGGGCTTCCCGTAAATGTCGGCGATTATGTGATAAAAATAATTGGATTAGCTTTTGGTGATGGCAACTATTGGAATTACTATACAACCACCTTTGAACTTACCATACACCAAGCCACTCCAACTTATACGTTGCCTACAGGCATTATAGCCATAGTGGGTTTGCCGTTCTCCGAGATACCGTTGCCTGAAGGCTGGAGTTGGAAGAACGGAAATGTCATATCGCAGTGGACGGGTATGGTAAACTGTTGGGTGATTTATACCCCTAACGATCCGAACTACGCCACAGTTGAAGAGGAATTGGAGGTGACGGTAATTGAGGCTTCGTCTGAAACGCATCACGACGGTTGGCTGACGTTGCAATCCGATGGAAAGATGTCAGGCGGTGCGGAAAGCTCACCCGTACGCTACTATCTGACCGAAGACACGAAGCTCGACTCGGACATCGTGCTGACAAACGGTTACGCCGTTCTTTGTCTGAATGGCTACAAACTGACCGGTACAGGCACAGGTTCCGTCATCACCGTACAGGGAGGCGCCCATCTGACCGTGTGCGACTGCATGGAAGGCAGCCAAACTCCGGAACATCAGCATAACTATTACGTAGCTGGCAATGGTTTATGGACCTTCTACGACGGCGAACTTCCTGGCTATGTTTCAGCCGGTGCAACGACGGGAACTGTGCAGGGTGGTGTTATCACCGGAGGTATAGGTTCGGTGTCTGATAGTTATATACGTGGCGGAGGCATATTTGTTACAAACGGAACGCTCACTCTGGAAAGTGGGACTGTGGCAGGTAATTCTGCCTTTACACGCGACGGAAATGGGAACGGTTCCGGTGCCGGCATTTACATGTTAACAAATAGCACTCTAACCATGACAGGCGGCTCAGTAGCCGGAAATGTTTCCGACGGTTCGGGTGCTGGTATATGTGCCAACGACGGTGCCACATTTAATTTTCAGGACGGCGAAATCATCGGAAACAACTCTAATGGCAGTGGTGGTGGTATACTAATGAACACCAACACCACGTTCAATATGTCAGGAGGCGAAATCACCGGGAACTGGGCCAATGTCAATGGTGGTGGTATAATGGTGAGCACCAACACCACGTTCAATATGTCAGGAGGCGAAATCACCGGAAACAACTCCAATGGCAATGGTGGTGGTGTAATGGTGAACAACAACACCACGTTCAACATGTCGGGAGGCCTGATTTATGGGAATGAGGCAGCGAGTGGAACGGAACTGTCCACCTACGGAACAAGCACCATTACCGGAGGAATGATAGACGGAACTATCCGTCGTGCGGCAGGAAGTCTTGATTTCTGGGGAGGCTACCATAATATTACTGAGTTGTACTACGGCCAAGGCAACAGACCGAAGGTGATGGGCGGTTACTTCACGGATGTGTCCTATGATCAGGTGGCGGGTTGGGTTATCGGTGGCTACACCATGGTGCAGATTGATGCACAGTTTGGCGACAGCGACTACAAGGAGGCTTACCCGTGGGCGGTTTATGCGCTCGATGAAACGAGAATAACAGCTACAGTGGCCGACAACATCAAGTACGACGGCGAGCCCGTGGCACAAGGTGAGGACTTTACTCTTACGGGCACGGACGGTCTGAAACTCAATTATACCTATACGTCCGAAGGTAGTGAAGACAAATTCATCGGACTCCCTGTCAACACTGGGGCGTACACTGTCGGTGTGGCAGGCCTCGACGATGCCACGAAAACCTGTTATACGACCTCTTTCGAACTTAGCATAGCCAAAGGTGAATGGACGGGAGAGACAACTGTAGAGGGTACGATAGAAGCAGGTGTCGCCAGCAGTGTCATGCTTCCTGTCACTCCCGAAGATGCCACTTTTGGTATGGCGAATGGAGATCCCGAAGTGAAAGGCCTTTCGATTGCCGACAATCAACTCATATATTTAGGCGGTAGCGGAATTGAGGTTGGAAAGACCTACAACGTCACCATACCGGTGTCATCGTCCAACTATCTGGACTATGAAATCCTTGTGACCCTGACGGGTATTGACTCGGGCAGTATCAGTCAAACGGCGGCCGACGGCTCTTTCCGACTGGTGGGCATGAGAGGTTGGCTGCGCATTCTTGACTCTGATGAGGAGGCTACAGTCTACAATGCAGCGGGTACAGCCGTATATCGCGGACTAGAACGCACTGTCTATGTCCCGGCAGGTGTTTACCTTGTTCGTATTGGAGCAAAAGTTGAACGTGTGATTGTCAGATAAAAGCGACCAAATATCCCTTTAAATCGGGCTGGGGAACATCTGTTTCCCGGCCCGATTTATAATTACAGGTTAGGGAGATGGCAGGTAAGCTGCTCGGGGCAGAATTTATTTTTTGACACGAGAACATATTCTGGGTTATAGGTTATGGGTTAGAGTTGTCAGCCGTTTTGGGGTGACAAACAGGACAACTTCTGTTCTTGTGTTCTTCTGTCAAAAATTAACTTTAGTGTATCTTTGGATGAGATAAGAGGCGGTTCGGCATAGTCAAATCTGAAAACTGCGTTTTCGTTTGTCTCTGCGCTCAGCTTTTGCTATCTTTGGATAAGATAGGAGGCGGCTCGGGATAAAAAATAATTGAAACAAGTTTCATTATTTTTTTTCTCCGCTCATCTTTCATTATCTTTGCAACATGGGACGAATATTGGCAATCGATTATGGTCGGAAACGCAGCGGCATAGCTGTGACCGACACTTTGAAAATTGTGGCAAACGGGCTGACGACAGTGGCTTCACATACTCTTCTTGATTTTCTGAAAAATTATCTGGCGAAAGAACCGGTGGAGAGAATCATCGTCGGACTGCCGAAGCAGATGAACAACCAACCGTCGGAAAACATGCGCTATATCGTGCCGTTTGTCAACAAGTTGAAGAAGGATCTGCCCGAAGTTCCCGTAGAAATGTACGACGAGCGCTTTACGTCGGTACTTGCCCACAAGGCGATGCTCGACGGTGGGATGAAGAAAATGGCACGGCGCGACAAGGCGATTGTCGATGAAATTTCGGCAACAATTATTTTGAACGATTATTTACAAAGCATACATAGCAAATTATGATATTACCGATTTATCTGTACGGACAACCTGTGCTCCGCAAGGAGGCAGAGGAGTTGACCACCGACTATCCGAAACTGAAGGAACTGGTGGCCGACATGTATGAAACGATGTACGAATCCGACGGTGTGGGACTTGCTGCACCGCAAGTGGGCCTTTCTATCCGCCTGATTGTGATAGATGCCGATGTGCTGAAGGATACTTTCCCGGAACTGGAAGGTGTGAAGCTGACGCTGGTCAATCCGGAACTTGATATTCTGGAGGATGGCGCAAAGGTAACACGCGAGGAGGGTTGCCTGAGTGTGCCGGGACTGCACGAGCCGGTGACGCGCTATGAAAAGGTTCGCCTCAACTGGTTGGACGAAAACTTTGAGGAACATGAGCAGGTGTTCGAGGGTTTCCTTGCACGCATTATCCAGCATGAGTATGACCATCTGGACGGAACGCTCTACACCGACCGACTGTCGCCGATTCGCAAACAGCTTATCCGCAATAAGCTGCACAACATTGCCGAGGGAAAGGTGCGTTGCGACTATAAGGTGAAACAGCAGAAACCCGGCAGACGATAAGACTGTAATCACATAACATCAACCACAACATAACTTATGGCTGACGACAAGAAAGTTATATTCTCAATGGTGGGCGTGAGCAAAATCTACCCGCCGCAAAAACAAGTTTTGAAGAACATTTATCTGTCGTTCTTCTATGGTGCCAAAATCGGCATCATCGGTCTGAACGGTTCGGGTAAGTCTACCTTGTTGAAAATCATTGCCGGAATCGACAAGCAGTATCAGGGCGAAGTCGTATTTTCGCCGGGATATTCGGTGGGCTATCTGGAACAGGAGCCGAAACTCGATCCGGACAAGACGGTGAAGGAAGTCGTGCAGGAAGGTGTGCAGCCTGTGCTCGACCTTTTGGCGGAGTTCGACAAGGTGAACGAAAGTTTTGCCGACCCCGATGTGCTGGAAGACCCTGACAAGATGGAGAAACTCATCAACCGTCAGGCGGAACTTCAGGACAAGCTGGATGCCGCCGATGCGTGGAATCTTGACAACAAGCTCGAACGTGCGATGGATGCGCTCCGCTGTCCGCCTGAAGACCAGAGCGTGGCTACGCTTTCCGGTGGCGAGCGCCGCCGTGTGGCCCTCTGCCGTCTGTTGCTCCAGAACCCCGACGTGCTGCTGCTCGACGAGCCGACCAACCACTTGGACGCTGAATCAATCGACTGGCTGGAACAGCATCTGCAACAATATAAGGGTACGGTAATTGCCATCACCCACGACCGCTACTTCCTCGACCATGTGGCCGGCTGGATTCTCGAACTCGACCGCGGCGAGGGTATTCCTTGGAAAGGCAACTACAGCTCTTGGCTCGAACAGAAAACCAAACGTATGGCGCAGGAGGAAAAGCAGGCAAGCAAGCGGCGCAAGACGTTGGAGCGCGAGTTGGAATGGATTCACATGGCTCCGAAAGCCCGTCATGCAAAAGGCAAGGCCCGTCTGTCGAGCTACGACCGACTGCTGAACGAAGACCAGAAAGAGCGTGAAGAAAAACTTGAAATCTTTATCCCGAACGGTCCGCGTCTGGGTAACAAGGTTATCGAAGCTCAGCATGTGGCGAAGGCTTACGGCGACAAGATATTGTTCGACGACCTCAACTTTATGCTTCCGCCGAACGGCATTGTGGGCGTTATCGGTCCGAACGGCGCCGGCAAGACTACGCTGTTCAAGTTGATTATGGGACTGGAAAAGGCCGATAAGGGTACGTTTGAAGTGGGCGAGACGGTGAAGATTGCTTATGTCGACCAGACTCACAAGGATTTGGACCCGGAAAAGACCGTATATCAGATTATTTCGGGCGGTAACGATGTATTCCGCATGGGTGGCCGCGATGTGAATGCGCGTGCCTATCTGTCGAAGTTCAATTTCGCGGGTGCCGACCAGGAAAAGAAACTAGGTGTGCTTTCCGGAGGTGAGCGTAACCGCCTGCACTTGGCCATGGCATTGAAGGAAGAAGGCAACGTGCTGCTTCTCGACGAACCTACCAACGACATCGACGTCAATACGCTTCGTGCGTTGGAGGAAGGCTTGGAAAACTTTGCCGGCTGTGCCGTTGTCGTTTCCCACGACCGTTGGTTCCTCGACCGTATCTGTACGCATATTCTCGCATTTGAGGGCGACAGCCAGGTGTTCTATTTTGAGGGAACTTATACGGAATACGAAGAAAACAAGAAGGCGCGCATGGGCGATGTGGAACCTCACCGCATCCGCTACCGCAAGCTGATGGAATAGGCCGTAGCCTTACACATAACGATAATTCGCCCTCCGATGTCCGCAATGGATTGTCGGAGGGCGGATTTTGTTATTGGGTTATGGGTTATAGGTTAGGGGTTATGGGACGACTGGGTATTGGCGGTGGATGCGGTTCTTATTTCGTGTCGCATTTAATCTTTACCGTGATGGTGTGGGGGAGGGTTGGAAGGGAAACGAAAACTTGTTTTCAGGGAAAAACGACAGCCCCTTCCTGCCAATCAATCACGCAGGAAGGGGCTGTGTCAAGCGAACTGTTGTGTCAGTGTTATTTTACAATTACCTTTTGTGTATATGTTTTTCCGTCGGCGGCTGTCATGCGTACGATGTAGATTCCCGGTGCTGCTTCAATGCGTCGGCTGTTGCCTTGATAAACCAATGCACCTTGAGCGGTGTAGACCGAAGAAACGGCTTCTCCGTTGATTTCGATGGCATTCGTCAGGCCGGTAGCTTTCAGCGTTGCGGCAGTAACATCATCGATGCCCGACATTTTTGTATTTCGGATGTCGAAGGTGATTTTTCCCGTATCCTCGTCGCGCTCGATGTCGGAAATTTCATAATTGCCGAAAGTGACGGAAGTGACGCCTCTTTTGCCGGGGAACATAGGGTAGTAGGGATAGCTCTGTGCCGAGGTGGTGACATACGAAACGCCCATGCTGTTGGAGTAGTTGTTCACCATGTTGTTTTCCCACAAGTATGAATTGTAGTTCACTTTTGTGATAAGCATACCCTTGTCGCCATTGATGTTATAGCTGGGTCTGGCTGCCGCATTGGCATAATAGTCCCAACCCGTGTTCGGCTTGTTTTCGAGCAGATAGAATTCTTTCGGATTCGGATCTTTGCCGTCCATGTTGTGTTTCGTTCCGTTGGGTGTAATCAGCAGTACCCTGCCTTCTTCGATAAGCGGCAGCTCCACTCTGGTCTTGTCGCCGGTGGGGAAAATCTGTTCCGGCGTTACCCATTCGCAGAACATGCGTTCGTAGGCAGAGTAGGACACCGGCGTACGGCCGTAGTTGAGGTAGGAAGCACCGTCCATCACGTCGTAGATGTCGGGTGTCACTGTACTGCCGTAGCTTGTGTTGTAAAGGTCGGGCAGACCAAGCACATGACCGTATTCGTGGATGAATGTACCCACGCCTTCATAGTCGGTTCCGATATAGCGTTCGTTGCTTGCGCAGATTTCATTGCTGCAAGCGTAATCGTAGAGATAGACACCGCTTCGTGTCCTCTTTCGTGCCGTTGAAGTTATAGTTCGGTTCAATAACCCATCTGTGCGGCCATACAGTATCTTCGCTACCACCGTTGGCTTCGCCTTCTCCGGCGTAGAACACATATACGTTGTCGACGTATCCGTCGTTGTTTGTATCAAATTTAGAAAAATCGACACCGTCGGCTTCCGCCAGCTTGCAGGCTTCTACAATCATGCCGGCAGGGTCCTTGTCGTTACCGCTTCGGTCGTTCCCTCCGTAGTCTGCCATATCTTTGGAAAGGTCGTAGGGTCCGTAGACTTCAAATGTGGGGGAAAATTTTCCGTACGACGAATCGATGAAATAGTCACGTGCGCTTCCCGTCGATTTGTAGTCGCTGTAGCCTACTTCGTTGAGGGCCTTTTCGTAGTCTTCCTTCGCATATTTGAATTTGACGTCCTTGAAGTTGGCCAAAATTACGACACCGTGGTCGGCGTTGACGGCGTTAATTTTTGTCGGGCGGCTTGCATAGGGAACCATCCGACGTTTCAGGTTGGCCTGTTTCATTTTTTCCAGCTGTCCGGAAACTGTTTCTGTCGAAGCGTTGCTTGCCTTTGCTTTTGACGGCAGCGGAAGGTCGGCTCTGTAGGAAGTCGCTGTTATTTCGTTTGTTTCACTATTGATTGTAGCATAATAGAAGTAGCCGTTTTCAGCCTCCTTGATGAGTGTTCCGTCGGGGAGGGTAGTGAAATGGAAATTTTCGTCACCGTTGAGTTTTATCTCAATGGTGTTTCCGTTGGGGAGTGTTTTCAGAATTGTCTTGTTGAAGGCAGGTACGGCATTTAGCGACAAGCCCATACCGGCCAAAAAAACTGTTGATAAAAGTAGCTTTTTCATCTTGTACTGTAGAATTAGAAGTAGTAAAAAAAGTAAAAGCTACCCCGGCATAACCTGTCGGGATAGCTTCTTATTCATTAGTTGTCCGCTTGTTTCTGTGCTTCGTTAATCATAGCCTGACTGGGGAGCAGGTAGAGTTCTACGCGTCGGTTTTGTGCGCGTCCTGCTGCCGTTCCGTTGTCGGCTATCGGATATTGGTAGTCATAGCCTTTCACAGAGCGAAGCCGGCTGTAAGCCAGGCCTACGGACGTGAGATAGTTGGCCACTGACTGGGCGCGTTGCAGTGAAACGCGCTGGTTTACTTCCAGCGAGCCCGTATTGTCGGTATGTCCGCAAATTGCCAGGTCGAACTGCGGGTCAAGCTGGTTGATGAATTTTGAAAGTGAGGTTTTGGCGTTGTCGGAAAGTGTAGTTCCGTTGGTCGGGAACGTGATTCCGCTGTCGAGCGTAACTTTAACATATTGCACGCCGTTCTGTTCGCCTTGTTCCACTTTCGCGCCTTCAATTTCTTCTGCCTGTTTGGCGGCTTTGTCCATTTTGTTGCCAATCAGCACTCCGGCTCCCGTGCCGACAACAGCACCGACACCGGCACCGATTGCCGCACCTTTTCCGTCGCCGATGAGCCCGCCGATGAGAGCGCCCAATCCGGCACCACCGGTTCCGCCGATAATACCGCCCTTAGCCGTGTTGTTCAGTTGGGTATTGCAACTGGAGAAGACGAAGGCTGCAGCTAAAAAAAGAGCAGTAATTTTTAATGTTTTCATAGGACTTCTATTGATTAAAAAAGCCGGCCTTTGTGAGACCGGCTTCTGTTTTTATTGACGAATCTCTTAGTCGATGTTCGGGTTAAGAGCATGCCATTCAGCAACCGGAGGAAGAACGCCCATAGCGATAACTTCGTCGCGGAGAGCGCAAAGGTGCTTGTAGCTTTCCTTCAATGCATCCATTTCAGCCGGAGTACCTACAACTTCTTCGTAAGCGCAACCCTTTTCAGTGATAGTAGCTTCAACAGCCATCATGATGTGGTCGAAACCTTTGAATGATACGTAGCGACCAGCCGGCCAGCGGAATTCTTCGCCACCCATAGCAGCGCGGATCATTTCAACTGAAACGTAAGCCGGGCTCTGGAATGAAGAACGGCCGCGGAGGTTGATGATGTTGGCACCGCCCTTAGTGACTTTCTGTTGGATTTCAGCCCACTTTTCAGCCGGCAATTTTTCTGTGCCGATAAGGTCGAGAAGCGGAGTTCCGTTTACTTTTGCAGTAGAAGCGAAAACAGCCATTTGTTCTCCGTGACCACCGTAAGTGCGGCAACCAGTTACTGAGCTTT
>ULSJ01019865.1_pt1 | contig 48865 bp, 39 predicted proteins | sample 1956291 | NCBI WGS metagenome assembly ULSJ01 (sample SAMEA4835705, study PRJEB28245) | human gut metagenome | biome: gut microbiome; material: fecal sample | place: Denmark | collected 2008 | reverse complement strand
GACGGTTTTCCTGACGTCCTGCAGCCGTGCTGTTGTCTGCTACCGGATTTGATTCGCCCAGACCTTCTACGGTCTTAATCTGACTGGAACCTGCACCACAGGTCATCAGATAACTTGCTACGCTCTGAGCACGTTCTTGAGAAAGATTCAGGTTTTTCTGAACGCTCTCTTCGGCGGTAGAGTTTTTCCAGCCCTGATTGTCTGTATATCCGTAGATGGCTACGTCCATATCCGGATTTTGTTTCAATACATTGTTCGTAAATTTGCTCAATGCAGCTTTGGCAGTCGTGCTCAAACTTGCACTACTGGTGCTGAAAAGAATTCCGGAATCGAACGTAACTTTTACCGCCTGCAGGCCATTGTTGTCGGTTACCTGTTCTACTTGCGCTCCTTCGATTTCCTTGGCCTGTTCGGCTGCCTTATCCATCTTTTTACCGATCAGAACGCCGGCGCCGGCACCTACGGCTGTACCTACGGCTGCACCAATAGCTGCTCCTTTACCCTGACCCACTACGCCACCGATAATTGCGCCCAAAGCACCACCACCGCCAGCACCAATTAAGCCGCCTTTAGCCGTATTTGACATACCACAACTGCTCAATACCAAGCAACTGCTCAGTAAAATTGCCATTGATTTTGTTTTTTTCATGTTCTCAGTTTTTTAATTGTTTAGTTACTCAAATAGTTTATTGTGTTTTCCATGCCTGTTTTTCAGCAAAAGAAAATTCCGTTAAACGATTTGCAGTCCTTTTATTTGAACGTGAATTTCAGAATGTTCAGTCCTTTTAAAAGGATTTTGGGAACAAATATAGTAAAAAAATCTATATCTCATTCAAGAATCTCTGAATACAGCAAAATAGCTTGTAAATGACCAGAAAAAAAGGATTTTATACCAAACTGGCCGTCGCTTGTCGGGAAGCCCTTGCGACAGATTTTATATTCTTTGGCAGAAAATCACACAAGATGCCTGAAAACAAGCATCTTGTGTGAAAATTTCAAAATTACCTGTATGGATTAGTAGGCAAAAAGAGGATATTTCTTCATTGTCTCGTTTACGCGTGCGCGTACGGAAGCAATGACTTCTTCGTTGTCTACATTCGACAGGACGGTTTCAATCATTTCAGCGATTTCGTACATCAGATCTTCCTTGGCACCACGGGTAGTAATGGCAGGTGTACCCAGGCGGATACCGGAAGTCTGGAATGCCGAACGGGTATCAAACGGTACCATATTCTTGTTTACCGTAATATCGGCAGCTACCAGTGCCTTTTCGGCTACTTTACCTGTCAGGTCGGGATATTTGGTACGAAGGTCTACCAGCATGGAATGATTGTCTGTACCGCCGGATACGATGGTAAATCCTCTGTCCATCAAGGCTTGTGCCAGTACAGCGGCATTCTTCTTGACCTGTTTCTGATATTCCTTATATTCCGGCTGCAGACATTCGCCGAAGGCAACGGCCTTGGCAGCGATGACATGTTCCAGCGGGCCTCCCTGAATTCCCGGGAAAACAGCAGAATCCAGCAGCTGTGACATCATCTTGATTTCGCCTTTCGGAGTTTTCTTTCCCCATGGATTGGGAAAATCTTTTCCCATCATGATCACACCTCCACGTGGACCACGCAAAGTCTTGTGAGTAGTAGAGGTTACGATATGGGCATACTTTACCGGATTATCCAGCAGTCCGGCTGCAATCAGACCGGCCGGATGAGCCATGTCGATCATCAGCAAGGCACCGACTTTATCGGCAATTTCACGCATACGCTTGTAATCCCATTCGCGGGAATAGGCCGATCCTCCTCCTACAATCAATTTAGGATGTTCACGTAAGGCGATTTCTTCCATCTGATCGTAATCTACACGGCCTGTTTCCTTTTTCAGGTTGTATTCACACGGTGTGTACAGAATGCCGGAAGTATTGACGGATGATCCGTGGGAGAGGTGTCCTCCGTGAGCCAGGTTTAATCCCATAAATTTGTCGCCGGGATTCAAGACGGCCAGAAAAACAGCTGCGTTGGCCTGCGCACCTGAATGTGGCTGTACGTTGGCCCATTCGGCTCCAAAGATCTGTTTCAAGCGGTCGATGGCAATCTGTTCGCTCTGGTCGACTACTTCACAACCTCCATAATAACGCTTGCCCGGATAACCTTCGGCATATTTATTGGTCAGACACGAACCCATTGCTTCCATTACCTGGTCGCTGACGAAGTTTTCAGAAGCAATCAGTTCGATACCTTTCAGCTGACGCTGATGTTCTTTCTCAATGATACTGAAAATTAAATCATCTCTTTTCATGAAATATTTTATTTAAAAAGTGATACCATTCTGTTCTTAAAACATAACTCCCACAGAAAAGCTCATGACATTTCTGCGGTATCTCAAGACAATGTCCGTTTCATTATAAGGTGCCGAAGTCTGTTCCCGGTCATAAGTTACCGATTCTGTCAGGTCATGCAAACCTATTTCGTATCGGAAATCAAAGAAAATGTTCGAAACGTTTACTGCCAGTCCGATTACGGCATTATAGTTAAGCGGGTGTATCTTTTCCTGAATGTTTTGCTGGTAAAACCCGGTAAACTCGTGTGATGTCCGTTTCTCCCAGGTCCATGCAATCTGTGGACCGACAAAAAACGCCATGCCATACGGAGCGATATCGACGAACTTATATCCGTACAAGACAGGAACGTTTACAGAAGTTATGGTGTTCTTAATCAATGCTTCTCCGGGAAGAATGCTTGAGTTCTCGAGAACATTCTGTACCGAAACACTTCCTTTCGACACATTGTATGAAAGTTCCGGCTGCAGGAAATGATGTTGTTTTAGATTAAACCGGCAGAAAAAAGCCGCAAAATATCCTACCTTGTAGTTGTTTTGCAATCCTTTTACCGCTTCGGAGCCAATGCTAAGCTCGTCTGTAAAAAACATGGAAGAATTAAAACCTCCTTTGATTCCCATGTTGACCTTATTCTGTTTCTTGGATAACGTCAGCATGGGAGCTGTTGCTTTCTGCGCATGCAAGCACACCGCAGAAAACAGACAACCTGTCAGGAACAAGGAGATTTTTCGATTCATGCTAATTTTTCTTCTTTTCTACAGACCAACCAAACTTACCTATTTTTTCGCCAAGTTCGTAGTAACCACCATGGGCATAGACCAGCAGATTCGAACGGCTCAGCTCAAATTTTCCGGTTGCGGTATCCAGATATTTGGTATCTGCCTTTACATTTACAACATCGGCAATAAACATGTCATGAGATCCCAGCGAAACAATTTCCTTTACCCTGCATTCAATGCAGAGCGGGGATTCCTCGATGATTGGTGCCTGCACCATGGCAGCCTTTCCTGGCGTGAGTCCCATTTCCCTGAACTTGTTGAAGTCCTTTCCTGAACGGACACCACACCAGTCAGTAGCAAAGGCCATGTCTTTGGTGGTCAAGTTTATGACGAACTCCATATTTTTCTTGAGAATAGGATAGGAATGACGCTCCGGACGTACCGAAATGTAACACATTGGCGGATTGGTGCATAGTGTCCCTACCCAGGCAACCGTAATGATGTTATATTCTTCTTCACAACTTCCGCAACTGACCAGAACAGCAGGAAGCGGATAGATCATGGTTCCGGGTTTCCAGTCCTGTTTCATGCTCAGAGGAGTTTGATGTTGTCTATTTGCTGTTCCTTCTCGCAATAATGGCATTTCAACAATCCTTTTTCCTTGTCTACAACGTGGAACCAGGTTTGCATCGGTTCGTTGTTGGTGATACATTTGGGGTTGTTGCATTTTACGATACCTTTTAGCTCATCCGGCAATACTACTTGCTTCTTTTCTACCACCTCGTAGTTACGGATGATATTCAACTTGATGTTGGGAGCGACTACTGCCAGCCGGCTGATTTCTCCTTCCGAGAAGAAACGGTCGGCAATTTTCACAATACCTTTCTTGCCTAGTTTCTTGCTCTCGAAATTATTGCCAATGGTTATGTTGTTTGTTTCGTGCTGCAAGTCCAGCAAAGAAACGACGGTAAACAATTTTTCTGATGGAATATGGTCGATGACAGTACCGTTTTCCAAAGCGGCTACCTGCAATTCTTTTTTCTCACTCATAATCGTTATTAGTTTTAATTATATGTTACCCGGATGAATTATCTGGCCGTATCAGCCTTTACTTCATCCAATGTAATTCCCAATACATCACACAAGATGGCCTGGCGGGCATAAAGGCCGTTTTGTGCCTGCTGGAAATAGTAAGCTTTTGGATTATCATCTACATCGTAAGCGATTTCATTGACACGTGGCAGCGGATGCAGGATACGCAGGTTAGGCCGGGTCTTTGCCAGCATTTTATTGTGAAGGATGTATACATCTTTTACCCGTTCATATTCCATCAGATCGGTAAAGCGTTCGCGTTGTACACGGGTCATGTAGAGAATATCCGCATCGGCAATGGTATCCTCGTTGAATTCCGTATGTTCTTCAAAGCGGATATTGTGCTCCTTGCAATACAGTTTGTATTCTTCCGGCATTTTCAGTTCGTCAGGCGCGATGAAATGGAAGGTAGGGTTGAAATGCCGCATGGCCATGATCAGGGAGTGTACGGTACGTCCGTATTTCAGGTCACCCACCAGATAGATATTCAGATTCTCCAGTGTTCCTTGAGTTTTATAGATGGAATAAAGGTCCAGCATGGTTTGAGAAGGATGCTGATTGGCACCGTCGCCAGCGTTGACAATGGGCACAGGAGCTATTTCACTGGCATAGCGTGCAGCTCCTTCCAGGTAGTGTCTCATCACGATGATGTCTGCATAATTGCTTACCATCATGATGGTATCTTTCAGCGTTTCTCCTTTTGACGAACTGGTTACCTTCGGGTCTGTGAATCCGATAACTCTGGCCCCCAGCCGGTTGGCTGCTGTCTCGAAACTCAGCCGCGTACGGGTTGAAGGTTCAAAAAACAGGGTGGCCACTACCTTTTCCGCCAACAGACGACGGTTGGGTTTCTTTTCAAACTCCCTCGCCATTTCCAACAAATAGAGAATCTTTTCTTTGGAATGCTCGGCAATTGTAACTAAACTTCTATTTTCCATATCAAACGGTTTTTTTGAATTAGTTTTTTAATACCGGAGTTCAAAGGTAGATAAAAAAAATAAAAGTTCAATCCTTTTCGGAATATTTAAAATGAACTTTCTTGAAATAACTGATAATACAAACTTTTTCTTTACTTTTGTGCCGAAATTGGTAATATTTCTTTTTCGTCATGAGAAAAAAGTTCATCTATGTATTATGGGGAATACTTTTCCTCACTGTAGCTGCCGTTGCAATCGTATTTACAGCCATTGCAAAGGGCAAGATAGGCTATGTTCCTCCGGTAGAAGAGCTGGAAAATCCTAGCTTGAAATTTGCGACACAAATAATTTCGGACGACGGACAACTGCTGGGAACATGGTCGCTGAGTAAAGAGAACCGTGTATATGTAAGTTACAAAGACTTGTCGCCCAATCTGGTAAATGCGCTGATAGCTACCGAAGATGTCCGGTTCAAGGAACACTCCGGAATCGATATACGTGCGTTTTCGCGTGCGGTGATCAAACGTGGAATCCTGATGCAGAAACATGCAGGAGGGGGTAGTACCATCACCCAGCAGCTGGCCAAACAGTTTTATTCGCCTACGGCCGACAACGTAATGGAACGTCTGTTGCAGAAGCCCATCGAATGGGTAATAGCCGTCAAGCTGGAACGATATTATACCAAGGAGGAGATTCTGACCATGTATCTCAACAAGTTCGATTTCCTGAACAACGCGGTGGGTATCAAGACAGCCGCCAAGACTTATTTTGGCAAAGACCCGAAGGATCTGTCGGTAGAAGAAGCCGCAACCTTAATCGGCATGTGCAAGAATCCTTCTCTTTATAATCCGAGACGATTCAACGAACGTTGCCGTGGAAGACGGAATACGGTGCTGGACCAGATGCGCAAAGCCGGGTACCTGACCGAAGCCGAATGCGACTCCCTGCAGGCCCTGCCGCTTACCCTGAAATTCCAGCCGGTTGACCACAAGGACGGACTTGCCACATATTTCCGTGAGTATCTGAGAGGTGTTATAACGGCCAAGAAACCCAATCGGAGCAATTACCGCGGATGGCAGGCACAGCAGTATTACGAAGACTCCATTGCCTGGGAAACGAATCCGCTGTACGGCTGGTGCAACAAAAATACCAAAAAGGATGGTTCGCACTACAATGTCTATACAGACGGACTGAAGATTTACACGACCATCAATTCACGCATGCAGCGCTATGCGGAAGAAGCCGTGTATGAACACGTGGCCAAATACCTGCAACCCCGTTTCTTTAAGGAAAAACGAGGACGGAAGACAGCTCCGTACACCAGTCAGCTGACGGTAGAGGAGGTACAGAAAATTCTGGACCGCTCCATTCATCAGAGTGACCGTTACCGCACGATGAAGGAAGCCGGATATTCCGAAAGCGAAATCATGAAGGCATTCAATACCAAGTATGAAATGCAGGTTTTCTCTTACGAAGGAGAAAAAGATACCATCATGACCCCGCTTGATTCCATCAAATATTACAAGCATTTCCTGCGTGCCGGATTCATGTCGATGGACCCGATAACCGGTTATGTAAAAGCATACGTAGGCGGACCTAATTATAACTACTTCCAGTACGATATGGCCATGGTTGGCAGACGCCAGGTTGGTTCTACCATCAAGCCCTACCTGTATTCACTGGCCATGGAAAACGGTTTCTCACCTTGCGACATGGTCAGAAACGTAGAACGGACCTTGTATGATGAAAATGGAAAAGCCTGGTCGCCTCGCAACTCATCCCGTTCGCATTACGGAGAAATGGTTACCTTAAAATGGGGTCTGGCCAATTCGAACAACTGGATCTCGGCTTATCTGATGAGCCAGTTGAGTCCGTATGAACTGGTACGTCTGATACACTCGTTCGGTGTGCTGAACAAGGATATCCAGCCTACCGTTTCCCTGTGTCTCGGTCCGTGTGAGATTTCGGTAGGAGAGATGGTAAGCGCCTATACGGCATTTGCCAACCGTGGAATCCGTACGGCACCGCTGTTCGTAACACGCATCGAAGACAATGAAGGAAATGTAGTAGCCAATTTCACTCCCAAGATGGATGAGGTAATCAGCGAGACGAGTGCCTATAAAATGATTGTAATGCTTCGTGCCGTCATCAATGAAGGTACCGGTAACCGTGTACGCCGGCTCTACGGTATCAAGGCCGATATGGGTGGAAAAACCGGTACGACAAACCGGAACTCAGACGGCTGGTTCATGGGATTCACGCCCTCTCTGGTATCGGGTTGCTGGGTAGGCGGTGAGGAACGAGACATTCACTTCGATACCATGCGCGACGGGCAGGGAGCTTCCATGGCACTTCCTGTCTGGGGGCTGTATATGCAGAAGGTTTATGCCGACAAGACGCTGGGATATTCCGAAGACGAAAGATTTGAAATACCCGATGATTTTGATCCGTGTAAGGACAAGCTGACCGAAATAGAAGAACAGAATACGACTCGTCTGGATGACGATTTCTTCCAATAAAGCGGTCCTGGAAATCTAAAACGGGAAATACATTTTCTACCGGAAAAACGAACGTTTGTTTGGTGGAAAATGTCTGGACATTTTAAGAAAAACGGGCGTTCGTTTCATCAAGAACAAACGCCCGTTTTTCCATTTCTTATAAAAGTCCTGCGACTGTCAGGAAAGCTTGTCCAAATCTTTCTCTTCGATGTATCCAAGCTGTTTTTCCAAAATAACCTCACGTGTCTTGTCCGGATTGTCTGTCCGGAATACCAGAATACCTTTCCCGCCCAGCAGGAAAGAATAAAGATAAGATATGCCGATTCCGGCATCGCTGAACTGCTGGATGGCGTCGGCAGCACGTCCCGGAGTATTATCCAGCGTGATGGCAAACACATCAGAGACGCTGGCCGATATTCCGGCATTTTTCAAGGTGTCATACGCCCGTTGGGGCTCGGAACAGATGATACGGTAAATTCCGTATTCCACGGTGTCAGAAATGGTAGAAGCAATCAACTGGATATTGGCTTCTTTCAGCAGGGTCAGTACTTTCAGCAGTGTCCCTGACTTGTTTTCTATAAAAACAGATAGTTGATGAATGGTCATATCGGTTTCAAATTAATGTTTTACGTAAATCTTTTACACGCACGGCCTTGCCCTCCTGCTTGGGAAGACTGCCTTTGGGAACCAGCTTCACGCGGGGCGTAATCAGGATCTCGTCTTTCAGACGCCGGGTGATATCCTTGGTCAGACGCTGCAGAAATCCGTAGTCGTCTGTAAATTCGTTCAGTTCTACTTCGACTGTCATTTCGTCGTTTGCTTCCAGATTGGTCAGGGTTATGAGGTAGTCTGTACCCAATTCCTTGAACTGCATCAGGATATTTTCTATCTGTATCGGGAAAATGTTCACTCCTTTCAGAATCATCATATCGTCGCTCCGGCCCTTCATGCGGTCCAGACGCTTGTGATGACGGCCGCACGGGCATTCGCCCGGAAGGATACGGGTCAGGTCGCGTGTACGGTAACGGAGCAAAGGCATGGCTTCCCGGTTGATGGTCGTGAGGACCAGTTCGCCTACTTCGCCTTCCGGAACGGGTTCCAGTGTCTCAGGGTCTACTATTTCTACAATGTAATAGTCTTCCCAGATATGCATGCCGTTTTGTTCCGGACATTCGAATGCGACACCCGGTCCGCACATTTCAGACATACCGAATGAATTATAGGCTTTTACGCCCAGCATGTTTTCTATGCGACGGCGTTGTTCGTCGGAATGAGGTTCGGCACCTATGATCAGTGTCTTCAATTTGGTATCACGGCGTGGGTCGATTCCCATTTCTTCCATAACCTCGTACAGACGACCGGCATAGCTGGGTATCGCATGCAAGGCCGTGGTACCGAAATCGGTAATGAACTTTATCTGCCGCAAGGTGTTGCCGGCAGCCGCCGGTACGGTAAGCATTCCCAGCCGTTCGGCCCCATACTGGAATCCCAGTCCACCGGTAAACATACCGTATCCCGATGAATTCTGGAAAATATCTCCCGGGCGAAGTCCTACCATGTACAAGCAGCGGGCTACCGCATTGGCCCACTCGTCCAGGTCTTTCTGTGTGTGCAGAATGACGGTAGGTGTTCCCGTAGTACCGCTGGAAGAATGCAGGCGGACTACCTGCTCAAGAGGAACTACTGACAGACCGAACGGATAATTGTCACGCAGGTCCTGTTTGGTCGTAAACGGAATTTTCCGAAGATCTTCCAACGAGCGGATATCCTCGGGTTTTATGCCGTTCTCTTCAAATCTTTTTCTGTAGAATGGAGAATTCATACACCGCTGCAGGGTTGTTTTCAGACGTTCCATCTGCAGCTTTTCTATTTCCGGACGGCTCATTGTTTCCAGTTCCGGATGCAAATACATCGTAGTGTTTTTCATATTATCGCATTGTGTTTATTGCTAACCCTATTCAACAATGGCTGCAAATATAAACAATATATAGAAAAAACGATATATTTTCTTACATTTTTCATTTATTTCATCTGTAAAGATGATAATAAGTTTTTCGCAGCCTTCCGGTTCCTGACCGAAGTAAACGTTATTTGATGAATAAAATTTGCATAAATGCGCAAGTTTCCGTATATTAGAGGTACAATTAGAACTGCTTATGGATAGTCCTGTTATACTTGAACATCTGTCGCCCGAGATGGTGGAACAAACCTTGAACCGTATTCACACATTCAATACCGGACGAACGAAGGATCACGGCACATACATGATCAGTCTGGCTACTTCATTCCGTCCGTATTATGCGTTGTGGAGAGTCTTTCCGGATAAAGCGGTTCCTTTGTTTGTCCGTACACTGGCTGTGACATTTGATGCGGCGGTAGAGCGGGCCATTGTCATGCTTCAGAATTGCAATGTGGCTTTGGAATATGCAGACAACAGTTTTTTTGAATCATTTTACGGGCAAACGGAAGATATTATCTCCTTTGGAAAATACCGGGGCAAGCGAATGGCCGAAATCTATTACATAGAGCCCTCTTACATTTTATGGATGGCCAATAAATTCCAGCCTGCCGATCATCGTTTCGACAAGCTGGTGGAACTGGCCAAACAGTTTTCTGTCGTTCATTTTGAACTGACCGTACAAAAACGCAGAATCGCATCGGTCAGTCGGTATGTGGGAAGTCCGGGAGAAAAATTGAAGGAGCTGTTTCTGACGGTGCTGAATGTCAGGCTGCAGGTAGACGGATATAAGCCCGATTTCTACGTAGATCAGAATGTGCTGGCGGCCGACAGAGACGGGAACCGGTTCACTTTTCTGGTAAAGGCCGCTGCCCAAAGCCTTACGCCAAAGGCGCTAAGCTGCAGAAGCCGTAAAATATCCCAGCATGAGACCCTTCACCTGATTTCGGCCAAGGTAATGTCGCAATACGAAATCCACGGAGTACGTTATACCCGTCTCGGATATGTCAGACTGGCTAAATAAAGGCAGGTCTTAGAGGGTGGATAATGCTTTTTTTACGTATTCTTTCTGCAGGTCTTCGGGTTTCAGCACATCGTCGTCGTATGCCAGTAAATCGATGTCCAGTGGAACAATCCCTTCGGCTTTTGATTCCGGAGTCCGGCCGCTGCCGCGTTCTATCTGCTTGAACCGACTGATGAGTTCATCCGAACTCAGTGACGTATAAAGATAAGCCGCACGATTGAAAAATGAAGCCGGCCTGCTCATTCCCCAAGGTTCTGTTTCTATAATGTCTCCCCATCGGATGCTGCCAAACAGACGATTCAGCGTTTGTTCGGCATCCTGTAAATGGTGAATACCATCAATGTTCGAGCCCAAACATAGCAGGCATTTATGACGTTTGTTCATAATTACTACATTTTGGATGCAAATTTATAAATTTCTTTGTAAATTTGCCCCATATAAATCAATATTGAATGCCATGAAATTTATTGGAATTATTCCTGCCAGATATGCCTCTACCCGTTTTCCCGCTAAGCCTTTGGCTATATTGGGGGGAAAACCCGTGATTCAGCGGGTATATGAACAGGTAGCCGGCGTACTGGATGATGCTTATGTAGCTACCGACGATGAACGTATAGAATCTGTAGTCAAGTCTTTTGGTGGAAAGGTTGTTATGACTTCCGTCAATCATAAAAGTGGAACAGACCGTTGCTACGAAGCGTATCAGAAGGTAGGAGAAGGATTCGACGTAATTGTAAATATACAGGGTGATGAACCGTTTATCCAGCGTTCACAGTTGGATGCCATTAAAGCCTGTTTCGAAGACGGAACCACTCAGATAGCTACGCTGGTAAAGCCTTTTGTACCGTCTGACGGATTCGTCGCACTGGAAAATGTAAATTCTCCTAAAGTGGTGGTCAATAAGAACATGCAGGCCCTGTATTTCAGCCGTTCCATCATACCTTTTCAGCGCAACAAGGGAAAAGCTGAATGGCTGGAAAACCATACTTATTATAAGCACATCGGTCTGTATGCCTATCGTGCTTCGGTCTTGCAGGAAATTACGGCATTGCCACAGTCGTCGCTGGAACTGGCCGAGTCGCTCGAACAGTTGCGATGGCTGGAAAACGGATATACCATTAAGGTAGGAGTGTGTGACGTGGAAACCATCGGCATAGATACACCGGAAGATCTGGAGCGAGCCGAGGAATTCTTGAAAAACCATAAAGAAATAAAATGATGACACTGGATAGAACGAAAGCTCCGGAAATCCGTCAAATCAGTCACTTCTCCATTTTGCAACCTGAAAAACAGCTGTTGTCAAACGGAATGCCGTTGAATATCCTTCGAGCCGGAAGTGAGGAAGTGGTGCGCTTTGATCTGCTGATCAAAGGAGGCCAGTTGCACCAGACCCAGCCTCTTCAGGCTGTACTGACTAACCGCATGCTCCGGGAGGGAACACAGACACTGGCCTCCAGTGAGATAGCCGAACGGCTGGATTATTACGGTGCCTGGCTGGATCTTTCCACTTCTGTAAATTACAGTTACATTACCCTTTATTCACTGAATAAATATTTCCCTCAGACCATCCGGATACTGGCTTCCATGGTGCAGGAAGCCGTTTTCCCCGAAAAGGAACTTTATACCGTACTGGAAGCCAATAAGCACCAGTTTCTGGTTAACAACGAGCGGGTGGATGTACTGGCCCGCAAACAACTGAACCGTTCTTTGTTCGGTCAGAATCATCCGTTGGGGAAATATGCTGTATTCGAAGATTACGGACGCATTACCCCCGAGGTGCTCCGACAGTTCTACAACCGGTACTATCGTGCCGGAAACTGCTCAGCCTATATATCGGGAAATGTCACTCCGGCGATTATCCGATCCATCGAAGAGACATTCGGCCGTGAACACTGGGGGCAAGAAGAGCTTGAAATCAGCCATCCGGTTTTTACGCCGGAACCCGAAACCGAAAAACGTGTGTTTATCGAAAAGGAAAATGCCATGCAGAGTTCCATCAAGATGGGAGGTTTTACGCTGAGCCTGAACCATCCGGACTATTTGAAATACAAAGTACTGGTAACGCTTTTCGGCGGCTATTTCGGCAGTCGGCTGATGTCGAACATCCGTGAAGAAAAAGGATATACATACGGCATTGGGGCTGGAATCGTCTCTTATCCGGGAAGCGGGCTGCTGATTATCAGTACCGAAACAGGCAATGAATACATCGAACCGGTAATCAGCGAAGTGTATCGTGAAATGGACAGACTTTGCAATGAAAAAGTGGATGAACGTGAACTGACCATGGTAAAAAATTATATACTGGGAGATATGTGCCGTTCGTATGAAAGTGCATTTTCGCTGGCCGACGCGTGGATATATATCGAATCCGAAAAGTTGGACAGTGATTTCTATAACCGTTCGGTAGAAGCGGTCAAAAACGTTACAACGAACGAGATACAGGCATTGGCACAAAGGTATTTCTGCAAAGAAAACTTAATAGAGGTGGTGGCTGGTAAAAAAGTATGAACCAATGGACGATTAATCTTTTAAAAAATATATTTTTGAACAGTCAAAGTTCAAAACAGGTTAGAATGCAATGAATAAATGTACATATATGATGGCAGTAGTACTGATGACGCTGGGGAGTGCATCGGTTTCTGCCCAAATATCTTTAGGCTATTATAAATTTAAAGATGGATCTGAGTACACCGGAGAACTGAAGGGGAAAAAACCTCACGGAAAAGGAAAAACCATTTTCAAAAACGGCGATGTGTATGAAGGTGAATATGTGAAAGGCAAGCGTGAAGGCGAAGGCACTTACACTTTCAGCGACGGCGAACGCTACGTGGGAGAATGGTTTCAGGATCAGCAGCATGGGAAAGGAACCTACTATTTCATGAACAACAATCGATACGAAGGTTTATGGAGTACCGATTTTCAGGAAGGAAAGGGTACCATGTATTATTATAACGGTGACCTTTACGAAGGCGACTGGCATCAGGACAAGCGAAGCGGAAACGGAGTCTATACCTGGAAAGGAGGAGCTTCGTATACAGGAGAATGGAAAAACGACCTGAAAGACGGCGAAGGAACCATGACCTGGGAAGACGGCTCGAAATACGAAGGCTCATGGAAAAACGGTGCCCGTCAGGGAAAAGGAACTTTTTACTACACAAACGGCGATAAATATGTAGGCGACTGGGCCAATGACGTCCAGCAGGGGAAAGGTGTTTATTACTTCCAGAACGGCGAACGCTATGAAGGTGATTACGTAGACGGAGAACGTACCGGACAAGGGGTTTATCTCTATCCAAACGGAGATAAATACGTAGGTCAGTTCAACAAGGGCTGGCAAAACGGTACAGGCACCTTTACATGGTCCAATGGCGCTGTATATGAGGGGAATTGGGTAAGAAACCAACGCTCAGGAAAAGGCAAATACAAATGGGCCAATGGGGACGAATACGAAGGCCAGTGGAAAAATGATGTAGCCGAAGGTGAAGGTGTTTTACGAACAGCCGACGGTGCTGTCTACACAGGAAATTTCCTGAACGGAAAGGAAGATGGGAAAGGCACCATCGTGACAAAAGACGGAGTCCGTTTCGAAGGCTTCTTTAAACAAGGCAAGAAAGACGGTCCTTTTGTTGAAACCGACGCAAATGGCAAAATCATTCGCAAGGGAAGCTATCGGTATGGACGTTTATTGGAGGAAAAATAACATGGAACTAGCTGCTTTAACTGAAAAAGTACGAGAACTCGCTGTAGAAACAGGAGCATTCATCCGGAATGAACGTAAAAAATTCAGTCGGGACAAGGTCGAAAAGAAACACGCACACGATTATGTCTCTTATGTAGATAAAGAATCCGAACGACGTATCGTTTCCCGTCTGAAGGAATTGCTGCCGGAAGCGGGATTCATTGCCGAAGAGGGGACCGGAAGCCTGACTGATGAAACATACTGTTGGGTGGTCGACCCGCTGGACGGAACTACTAATTTTATTCATGACAATGCCCCTTACTGTGTAAGTATCGCACTCCGGAACCGGGAAGAATTTCTGATCGGTGTGGTTTATGAGATCTGTAGAGACGAATGTTTCTGGACGTACAAAGGATCTCCTTCTTTCCTGAATGGAAACGAGATACATGTATCGGCCGTTTCAGATCCTGACGACACTTTTCTGGCCTTGGGATTTCCTTATAACGTACATGACTATAAACCGACAGCCATCCATCTGGTAAACCAGTGTTACGGACGAATATCCGGACTCCGGTTGCTGGGAGCCGCCGCTGCCGAATTGTGCTATGTAGCGGCCGGAAGATTCGATGCGCGCATCGAAGCCTATCTGGGACCCTGGGATATTGCCGCAGGATCCCTTATCCTATTGAATGCCGGAGGTAAAATAACCGACTTCAAAGGAGGAAATACGTATGTGTCCGGACATCAGATTGTAGCTTCTAACGGTAAGATACACGATTTTTTGTTGGATATTATTGATAAGCAATAAAAACCGTCCATTTTTTTCGGTACATACAAATTTATTTCGTATGTTTGTGTGTCTAAAGTGGATAGCAGTATGAATATACCGGGGATATTGGAATTCTTGAAACTGCTTGCGGCAAACAATAACCGCGAGTGGTTTCAGGCTCATAAAGCCGATTACCAAGAAGTGCAGGCCGATTTCGACGAACTTCTTTCGACTGTCATTGCTCGAATCGCAGGATTCGATGAATCTGTATCACATGTACGTTCGCAAGATTGTACGTATCGGATCTATCGCGACGTACGTTTCTCTCCAGACAAGTCTCCTTATAAGAATCATATAGGAGGGTATATCAATGCGCATGGTAAGAAATCCAATCATTGCGGATATTACCTCCATCTGGAACCAGGAAAATGTATGCTGGCAGGAGGAAGCTGGTGTATGCCTGCTCCGATGCTGAAAGCTGTCCGTCAGGCCGTATTCGACAACATTGAAGAATACAAGGCCATCGTGGACGATCCCTCTTTCAGACAATATTTTCCCGTTGTAGGGACCGAACGTCTGAAAACTGCTCCCAAAGGATTTCCCAAAGATTCTCCTTTCATCGAATATGTAAAGCCCAAAGACTTTACGGTGGCTTATTCTGTCCCCGATTCTTTCTTTCAGGACCCTTTATTTATAAATCGTATAGAAGAGGTATTCAGGCAACTGAAACGTTTTGCCGATTTTACCAATTACACGATAGACGAAATGGAATGAGTCCGACTGGGAAGAAACATAGAAAACATCAAGAGAAACAATCTTTTAAATTCATGTATAACAATCTAAAACAGTTACTAATACTATGGCTGAGACGTTGAATATCATTAAAAATGATCCATGGCTGGAACCGTATTCTGATGCCATCGTAGGCAGACATCAGCATGCGATAGCAAAAGAACAAGAACTGGTGGGGAAGAAGACATTGTCTGATTTTGCTTCCGGTTATCTTTATTTTGGTTTGCATAAAACAGATAAAGGATGGACTTTCCGTGAATGGGCCCCAAATGCTACCGCCATTTACCTCATTGGCGATTTCAATAACTGGCAGGAAGATCCCAAGTTCAAAATGAAACGGGTTCGAAAATCAGGAAACTGGGAGATTAACCTTCCGGAAAAGGCCATGAAACACGGTGACTTATATAAACTGAAAGTATATTGGGAAGGTGGATGCGGAGAACGTATTCCTGCATGGGCAACCCGCGTGGTTCAGGATGACCAGACGAAGATATTCAGTGCGCAGGTATGGAATCCGGCAAAACCTTATAAATTCAAGAAAAAAGTATTCGTTCCGAACATCGGTCCGCTGATGATTTATGAATGCCACGTAGGTATGTCACAGGACGCTGAAAAAGTAGGGACTTACAACGAATTCCGTGAGAATGTCCTGCCCCGTATCGCTGACGACGGGTATAACTGCATTCAGATTATGGCTATTCAGGAACATCCTTATTATGGAAGTTTCGGCTATCATGTATCCAGTTTCTTTGCTCCGTCATCACGCTTCGGTACGCCTGACGAACTGAAACAGCTGATTGATACCGCGCATCAGATGGGTATTGCCGTGATTATGGATATAGTTCATTCGCATGCGGTAAAGAATGAAGTAGAAGGTCTGGGTAATTTTGCCGGCGATCCATCACAATATTTCTATCCGGGCGATCGTCGTGAACATCCGGCATGGGATTCACTCTGCTTCGATTACGGTAAGAATGAAGTACTTCATTTCTTGTTGTCAAACTGCAAATACTGGCTGGATGAATTCCATTTCGATGGATTCCGTTTCGACGGTGTTACATCCATGCTGTATTACAGCCATGGATTGGGAGAAGCTTTCTGTAATTACAACGACTACTTTAACGGACATCAGGACGACAATGCCATCTGCTACCTGACATTGGCCAACCGCCTGATTCATCAGGTAAACCCAAGAGCCATTACCATTGCGGAAGAAGTTTCCGGTATGCCGGGACTGGCTGCTCCATTTAACGACGGCGGCTACGGATTCGATTACCGTATGGCCATGAATATTCCGGATTACTGGATCAAGATTATCAAGGAACGTAAGGATGAAGACTGGAAGCCGTCAAGTCTGTTCTGGGAAGTAACCAATCGTCGTAAGGATGAAAAAACGATTTCATACTGCGAAAGTCATGACCAGGCATTGGTGGGAGACAAAACAATTATTTTCAGACTGATCGATGCCGATATGTACTGGCACTTCAAGAAAGGTGATGAAAACGGCAACGTTCAGCGAGGCATTGCCCTGCATAAGATGATTCGTTTACTTACAGCATCTACCATCAATGGCGGTTACCTGAACTTTATGGGTAATGAATTCGGTCATCCGGAGTGGATTGACTTCCCGCGTGAAGGCAACGGATGGTCTTATAAATATGCCCGTCGTCAGTGGAATCTGGTAGACAATAAAGATTTGTGCTACCATTACTTGGGAGATTTTGACAAGGCAATGGTTCATTTGCTGGAAGGTGTCAAGAACATCCAAAAAACCGATGTAGTGGAAATATGGCATAACGATGGTGATCAGGTTCTGGCATTCCGGAGAAAAGACTTGATTTTTGTGTTTAATTTCAGCCCGACCCGTTCGTTTACTGATTATGGATTCCTGGTACCCAAGGGTGCTTACGACGTAGTCCTGAATACAGATAATCCGGCATTTGGTGGTTTTGGATTCTCTGATGATTCTCTCCGTCATTTTACTTGTGCCGATCCATTGTATGCGAAAGATAAAAAAGAATGGCTGAAGCTGTATATCCCTGCACGTTCGGCAGTGGTATTAAAAAGAGTGAAAGCTTAATTTATGAGTGAATACACAAATTCTATTTATAAGAAGGCCGCACGCTGGACCATAGTGGGGTGCGGTCTCCTTTTTTCTATATTCAGCTTTGTATTTCTTTACGTATTTCAGCAGGATGTCCTTGAAGCCTTGCATTATTCATTGGCTCACGGGAAGACTGTATTTGCCCCGTTAGGCAGTGCCGTTGTCATCACCGTAGTGCTGGTCTTGTTGCGATGGGGGGTAAATAGCCTGCTGGGATTAAAGGGAAAGGTGCGTTCCCTTTCTTATTTTCCTTCTTTTCTGGTATTGTGTGCGCTGACAGGTATCGGACATGATGTGTACATGGCAGACTATCATTCATGCTGGAGCTGGTTGTTGCCCATGCTGTTGCTCGCATTCGCCTGTGCAGGATACTGGTTACGACGTATCTTCCGAAACAAACTGAACGAAGAGGGAAGCGTTACTTCCCTGATATTCTGGAATGTTTTCTTTATCCTGATGATGTGTCTTATGACTGTAACTTTCAGCAATACCGACCGTACTTTTCACCATGAGTTACAGGCGGAACGGGCACTCAGACAAAAAGATTACCACAAAGCGCTTGAGGTAGGAAAACGGTCATTGGAAGCGAGCCGGACACTGACTGCTCTTCGTGTCATAGCAATGGTCCGAAGCAATCAGTTGGGTGACAGACTTTTTGAATATCCGCAATATTATCATTCGGATGGTCTGTTCTTTTCCAATGATTCCACTCTCCAGCTTCGTTATACCAACGATTCTATCTATTACATGTTGGGAGTGAGGCCCTATGCCGGAGAGCCACAAAAAGAGTTTCTTTACAACATTTGTCACAAAGAAACCGGCCGATTTACTGCACTCCATTATTATCTGGCTTCTTTGTTGCTTGATAAACAGGTAGATGAGTTCGCAAAAGAAATTCCTACAGTTTACGAACAAGGAGATACATTGCCACGTTACTATCGCGAAGCCATGCTTCTCTATTTGCAGAATTCCTCTGATACCACACGATGGGAAGTTCAGGACTCCGGTATGATAGATCGTTATCATGCGTTTCAGAAGCTCCATAAAGACGGACAAACCGGTATTCAGGAGAAAAATCGCCTCCGGAAGGATTTTGGCGATACCTACTGGTGGTATTTCTATTATCAGGAATAAAGTATCGAGATACTTTTTCGATATTCTAGTAGGCTATAAAATCCTTTTTTACTAATTTTGCACGTCCAATTTTGAAAATAAGAAATAAAAACAAACATATTTATGGCAAAAGAATTAAAAGACCTTACCAAAAGAAGTGAAAACTATTCACAGTGGTATAATGACTTGGTTGTAAAGGCTGACCTGGCCGAACAGTCGCCCGTACGCGGATGTATGGTTATCAAGCCTTATGGATATGCTATCTGGGAAAAGATGCAGCGCATACTAGATGATATGTTCAAAGCTACCGGACATGTAAACGCTTATTTCCCGTTGCTGATTCCGAAATCATATTTGAGCCGTGAAGCTGAACACGTAGAAGGTTTCGCCAAGGAATGTGCCGTAGTAACACACTATCGACTGAAGAATGCGGAAGACGGTTCAGGCGTTATCGTCGATCCGGCTGCCAAACTGGAAGAAGAACTGATTATCCGTCCGACTTCAGAAACCATTATCTGGAGCACTTACAAGAACTGGATCAACTCATATCGTGACCTGCCTATCTTGTGTAATCAGTGGGCCAACGTTGTACGTTGGGAAATGCGTACACGTCTGTTCCTGCGTACTGCGGAATTCTTGTGGCAGGAAGGACATACAGCTCATGCTACCCGCGAAGAGGCAGAGGCAGAAGCTCAGAAAATGTTGCATGTATACGGCGACTTTGCCGAAAAATACATGGCTGTTCCGGTAATCAAGGGTGTTAAATCGGCTAATGAACGCTTTGCCGGTGCACTTGATACTTATACCATCGAAGGTTTGATGCAGGATGGAAAAGCATTGCAGTGCGGTACTTCTCACTTCCTGGGACAGAACTTTGCAAAGGCATTCAACGTACAGTTTGTCGATAAGAACAATAAACTTGATTATGTATGGGCTACTTCCTGGGGTGTATCTACCCGTCTGATGGGTGCGCTTATCATGACCCACTCTGACGACAACGGTCTGGTACTTCCTCCTCATTTGGCTCCTATACAAGTAGTCATCGTTCCTATTTATAAGAATGATGAACAATTGAAGCAGATCGACGCAAAAGTAGAAGGTATCGTTGCCAAGCTGCGTGAACTGGGTATCTCTGTAAAATATGATAACGCAGACAACAAACGTCCGGGATTCAAGTTTGCCGATTACGAACTGAAAGGTATTCCTGTTCGTTTGGTAATGGGTGGCCGCGATTTGGAAAACAATACAATGGAAATTATGCGACGTGATACGCTGGAAAAAGAAACGCGTACTTGCGAAGGTATCGAGGAATATGTAAAGAACCTGCTGGAAGATATTCAGAACAATATTTACCAGAAAGCATTGAAGTATCGTAACGAACATATCTATAAGGTAGATACATACGATGAATTCAAGGAACAGATTGAAAAGGGTGGCTTTATCCTGGCTCACTGGGACGGTACTCCGGAAACCGAAGACCGCATTAAGGAAGAAACCAAGGCAACCATCCGCTGTTTGCCTTTCGAAGCTGATGAAGAAAGTCTGACTCCAGGAGTAGATATGCTCACCGGCAAGCCTTCTGCCCGTCGTGTATTGTTTGCACGTGCTTATTAATCAAATTCCTATATAGGAGAAGTGAAGGTGTGTCAAAACTAAAATGACTACTCCTTAAAGTTACAGATTATAACTATAATATTTAAAAGGGGCCGTATTAAACTCTGTATTGAGTAATTATGTGGCCCTTTTTTAGTCTTTTAGGGTGCTCAAATTTCAAATTATAAGTCCATTTTTTCAAAAAATGAATTTTGATACACCCTCTTTGCATTTTAAGAAAGGGTGAATTACCACAAAAAGATAAATTCTAACATGCACAGGGTATCAATATATTAGCAACTACAGACGTTCCACAACATATACTCCACCAATAATCAATCCGGCCCCTAGCAAGGCCGTCGGCGTAATCGGTTCGGATAGGAATACGTGAGAAGCCCACACTGCTACAAGTGGGTTAATGTAAAGGTAGTTGGATGCCCTGGAAGCCCCAATAATCCGTACACAGGCATTCCACGAAATATAACAAAGCATGGAGGCCACAATTCCCAAAAACAGCAAATTAGCATAAACAACCGGAAGTTCCAGACGATCCGGATGAAATGAAGAAGGTGCCAAGGGCAAGTAAAGAAGCATAGTCAACAGACCATAAAAGAAGACTTTACGGGTAATGAAAAGGGTAGAGTATCGGTTTCCCATACGTCGGAGTATCAGGCTGTAGAGAGCCCACGAGAGAGCAGCCAACAATGTCAGACAGTCACCCAAAGGATTCAATTTCAGTAGTACGCTACCATTGAATACCACCAGAGAAACGCCGGACAAAGCTATTAATGAACCAAACACAAATCCTTTTCGTAATTTTTCCCGAAAAAACAAATTGGACAGCAAGACTGTCAGTACCGGCGTGGTACAAACAATCAGTGACACATTGGAGGCCATGGTTATTTCCAAAGCTGAATTTTCAGATATAAAATAAAGCGAGCCACCGGTCAAACCTGCCAATAAAAAGAAGCCCTCATCACGCCAACTGTTGGCCAGAAACTTCCGGTGACAAATCGCCAACAGGCAAAGATAGGCCAATGAAAACCGATATGTAAATATTTCAACGGGAGTCAATCCGTGATTGATCAGTGTCTTTGTAGCAATAAATGTAGATCCCCAAATACTGACTGTCAGAATGGCAATCAGATGAAACCAAGTTTCTTTACTTCTTAAACCTAAATGCATAAATGCCCGTATTTCTGTTGTAAATCTTCACAAAGATAGTTAGGATCCGATTTTCTTGATTCTTTTTGTTGGAATATTTTTCAAAGACTGCTCTTCATGTCATCTGCATTTTCATAAATCTTTGCTAATTTTGCAAGACAGAATCTAAGTTTCTATTGTTAAAAAATGAAAGAAAGGAAGAATGAACTAATCATGTTGGGGACAGGAAATGCAGCTGTTACCCATTGTTATAACACTTGTTTTGTACTCCGTAATGCTGAAGGAAGTTTGCTGGTTGACGCAGGAGGAGGGAACGGAGTTTTGAGCCAATTGGAGAAAGCTGGTATTGCACTTTCAGACATTCATACCCTGTTTGTCACTCACGCACATACCGATCATATATTGGGGGTTATCTGGATAATCCGTACGATTGCTCAGCAGATGGGACAGGGTAAATACGAAGGTATTTTCCGGATATATGCTCACGACAAATCCATCCAGGTAATCGACTGGATCTGCCGGATGACATTGCCAAAGAAAATCGTGGCCTTTTTGGAAGAACGTATTCTGCTATGTGAGGTAAGGGATGGAGATTCATTTGAAGCCGCAGGCATGAGACTGCAATGCTTTGACATACTCTCCACTAAAGAAAAACAATTTGGCTTCCGGGCCATTTTGCCAGATAACCAGACTTTAACCTGTTTAGGGGATGAACCTTATAACGAAAGTAATCATAATTATGTAGAAGGTGCAGACTGGCTATTGTGCGAGGCTTTCTGCCTGTATGAAGACCGGGAATATTTCAAGCCTTACGAAAAACATCACAGTACGGCCCTCGATGCTGGAAGACTGGCTTCTCAACTGAATGTGAAGCATCTGTTGCTTTACCATACGGAAGACAAAACTCTGAATACACGAAAGGTAAAATATACAGAAGAAGCCGGCAAGCATTTTAAAGGAAGCATCTTTGTCCCGGATGATCTGGAGCTAATCGAACTATAGTTTTCCCGGCCTGGCATGAAACTCACTGACGGCTTCATACCAGGCCCGATGTTCTTCTCCCCAGTCATCCAGCGCATCAATCAACGGCAAGAGACTGCGGCCCAGCTCTGTCAGACTATATTCACTGCGCAACGGAATTTCAGCATATACTTTCTTTTCCACTATTCCATGTTCTTCCAGTTCTCTTAACTGCTGGTCCAGTACCCGGGGAATTGCTTCCGGTATCTCTCTGTGTAATTCACTAGGCCGTTTGGGATGTTCCCTCACCGCATCAATCAGGCAAGGTTTCCACTTGGCTCCGATAATTCCCATTGTGATCCGGATTCCACACGACAAATCTAAAGGAAGTTTTCGCTGATACATTGATTTTTTATTTGCAAATTTAACCAGAAATCAGGAACTTCAAACAGACATACATACCCATAAATTTATCAGTATCTGATTATTTTTACGGTTATTGCCGGATACAGATCTTTGCTGTAACTTTGCATGAGAGTTAATTACTGAATAAAAAATATCCGATCATGAATTACAGAATATTAGGAAAAACCGGATTCAAGGTCAGCGAAATCTCGCTTGGAACTTGGCAGTTAGGATCCAAATGGGGAGAACCCTTTGATGTAGACAAGGCCTGGAAAACCCTGGAAGCAGCCTGTGAACAGGGTATCAATTTGTTTGACACCGCTGATATCTATCAGGATGGCAAAAGTGAAAAAACAATCGGAGAATTCCTGAAAAATAAAAAGGAAAAGATTTACGTTGTAACCAAATGTGGCAGAAAACTGAACCCGCATGTCACCTCCGGTTATAATTCCCGAAACATCCGTCAGTTCATCCATGATTCACTACAGAACCTGCAGAAGGAACAATTGGATTTGGTGCTGTTGCATTGCCCGCCATCCGAAGTTTACCAGAAACAAGAAGTCTTTGATGAACTGAACCGCCTGAAACAGGAAGGCCTCATCGCTCATTATGGTGTAAGTGTAGAACGGATTTCTGAAGCACTGGAAGCTTTGAAACAGGATATATCAGCCATTGAAATTATCTTCAATATGTTCCGTCTTCGCCCCGCAGAAGAGTTGTTCGAACAGGCACAGCTGAAACAGATAGGAATTATAACCAGAGTCCCGCTTGCCAGCGGATTACTGACAGGGAAATTTACGGAGAATACATCATTCAGTGCTCATGATCACCGCTCTTATAATCGTAACGGCGCTTATTTTGACAAAGGAGAAACATTCTCCGGAGTAGATTATCAGACAGGACTTCATGCAGCTGCACGGCTGAAAGAACTGCTTCACACAGACCAGTTAGCACAAACAGCCCTTCGTTACATTCTGATGTACCCTGCAGTCAGCACCGTAATCCCGGGAGCCAGTTCACCGGAACAGATCACTGCAAACGCGCAGGCGTCCAACCTGCCGCCATTTACAGAAGAAGAGATGAATATCGTTCGAAAAGTATACGAAGAGGAAATCAAACCTCTGGTACACGGCTGTTGGTAAGCGGAAACTCAAGATAAAAATACGGAAATCGGTGTAAATTTTCGATTATTTCCTAACTTTTGCTTATCTTTGCACAAGTTATTTTCGCGAATCATGAAAATTAAGGAAATTGTAAATGCCCTTGAGATGTTCGCGCCTCTGCCTTTGCAAGACGGATTCGACAATGCCGGATTGCAAATCGGATTGACAGACGCGGAAGCTACAGGGGCTTTGTTGTGTCTGGACGTAACTGAAGCCGTGGTAGACGAGGCTGTTACACTGGGATATAATCTGATTGTATCACACCATCCGTTGATCTTCAAGGGATATAAATCCCTTACAGGGAAAGACTATGTGGAGCGTTGCATCATGAAAGCCATAAAGAATGATATTACAATATTCTCTATGCATACCAATCTGGATAATGCGTTCCAAGGAGTCAATTATAAAATAGCAGAGAAGATTGGACTGAAGAATGTGAGGATATTAGATCCCAAAGATAACATGCTGCTTAAACTGGTAACATTTGTTCCAGTTGAAATGGCGGGAGTTGTTCGTCAGGCACTGTTTGAGGCTGGTTGTGGATGCATTGGAAATTATGATTCATGCAGCTACAATCTGGAAGGTGAAGGAACGTTCAGGGCCCAAGAAGGCACGCATCCTTATTGTGGCAAGATAGGAGAATTGCATCGGGAAAAAGAAACTCGTATCGAGACCATCCTACCAGCTTATTTGCGTACTTCCGTGACCAAGGCCTTACTTGCTACCCATCCGTACGAAGAACCGGCCTACGATTTTTATCCATTGGCTAATATTTGGAATCAGGCCGGATCAGGAGTGATAGGAGAACTTGAAGAGCCTGAGACTGAAACAGATTTTCTGAAGCGAGTCAAGAAAACGTTCGAAGTAGGATGTGTCAAACATTCCCGTTTAAACGGACGACTGATTCAGACCGTTGCTTTATGTGGCGGGGCAGGTGCATTTCTTCTTCCAAAAGCTATCAGACAACATGCAGATGTGTTCATTACCGGAGAAGTGAAGTATCATGACTATTTTTACTATGAGAATGACATTCTGGTGGCAGAAATAGGACACTACGAGAGTGAACAGTATACAAAAGAATTGTTATACTCCATCTTAAAAGATAAATTTCCTGCATTGGAAGTTCAACAAACCCGTGTCAATACGAATCCAATAAAATATTTATAATACATATTATGGCTAAAGAAGTAAAGAAAGATCCAAGCGAACTGAGCGTAGAAGAAAAACTGAAAGCATTATACCAGCTGCAGACAATGCTGTCAGAAATCGACAAAATTAAAACATTAAGAGGAGAGTTGCCTTTGGAAGTACAAGACCTGGAAGATGAAGTTACAGGTTTGAGTACTCGTATCGAAAAGATCAAAGCTGAAATCGAGGAACTTAAGTCAAATGTAGCCAGCAAGAAAATCGAAATCGAAACGGCAAAGACCTCCATCGAAAAATACAAATCTCAGCAGGATAATGTACGAAACAATCGTGAATACGATGTCTTGACCAAGGAAATAGAATTCCAGAGCCTGGAAGTTGAACTGTGTGAAAAACGTATTCGTGAATATCAGGCTTCCATCAAGGCCAAGGAAGATGAAATCGTCAAGAGTACTCAGACACTGGAGGAAAGAAAAAAAGATCTTGAGGTGAAGAAGAACGAACTGGATGAAATTATTTCTGAAACAAAGGCCGAAGAAGAAAAACTGAGAGAAAAGGCCAAAAATCTGGAAACAACTATCGAACCACGTTTGCTTCAGGCTTTCAAACGTATTCGTAAGAACTCCCGCAACGGCTTAGGTATCACATACGTACAGCGTGATGCCTGCGGCGGCTGCTTCAACAAGATCCCGCCTCAGAAACAGCTGGATATCCGTATGCGTAAGAAAATCATCGTATGTGAATATTGTGGACGAATCATGATCGACCCGGAACTGGCCGGTGTCGTTCCAGAAAAACACTTGGAAACAAAAACAAAATAATATTGTTTTAAGTAAGGATATCCAATAAACATAAGGCAGCCACTCACTTTTATCATTCAGATGTGATTGGCTGCCATTTTTATTTCTCCTATAATTCTTTGTAACAAGGTATTTCAGGGAGAAAGACATACGAACAGTCCGAGTAATTGATGCGACAGCAATAGTGATTCAGCCCATTACTCACTACCAGATATTCTACCTTTAATACCATGTTATATCGGGTAATCTGATCGAATACCGTTTGGGTAATTTCTACGGAAGGAGCTTTATACTCTACAATCATTCGAGCGGTAAGATCACGGCCAAACAATACTGTGTCACACCGTTTCCGGGTTCCGTTCAGATTTACTTGTATTTCATTGGCCAGCAATCCTTGAGGATAACCTTTTTCTTCCAGAAGAAAACGTGTAAAATGCTGGCGGACCCATTCTTCCGGTGTCAGGGCTACGTACTTTTTCCTTAAAACATCAAATATGTATTGCTTACCGTTCCGATTGGTTATTTTAAACGGATAGGACGGCAAATTCAAAGGTGACATCATCTGTAATTTCTGTTAAATTGCTAAAAGAATTTGTGTATGCAAAAATAAAAAGAAGTTCAGTAAAAACAGTATGGCACCGATGAATTCATATCTTTTTAATACCCTCATCATCGTTCTCCAGTTTCTTACCGGAAATTCAGCCTTTCGGAATCTCACTTTTTTAATGTATCTTTGTCAAAAGCCCAGGCCATTATATTTTACCTGACTAAACCAATGAAACATGAAAACAAAAGAAGAAATTGTATCCAACTGGCTGCCCCGTTATACCAAACGGCCGCTGGAAGATTTTGGAGAGTATATCTTGCTTACCAATTTCAATAATTATGTAGAGATATTTGCCAACCGTTTCGGAGTACCGGTTTTAGGACGCGATGCAAACATGACATCGGCCCATGCAGAAGGAATAACCATTATTAATTTTGGTATGGGAAGTCCCAATGCGGCTATCATTATGGACTTGCTGAGCGCTGTACATCCCAAGGCTTGTCTTTTTCTCGGGAAATGCGGTGGAATCGCCCGCAAGAATCAAATTGGAGACTTGATTCTGCCAATTGCGGCTATTCGGGGTGAAGGAACCTCCAATGATTATTATCCACCGGAAGTTCCTGCGTTGCCTGCCTTCATGCTTCAGCGGGCAGTATCTTCGGCTATACGTGATCATGCCCGCGACTATTGGACAGGAACTGTTTATACAACCAACCGTCGCATCTGGGAGCACGACGAACACTTCAAGCAATACCTGCTTACAACCCGTGCCATGGCAGTAGATATGGAAACGGCAACACTCTTTACAACGGGGTTCGCCAATCATATCCCTACAGGAGCCTTATTGTTGGTATCCGATCAGCCAATGATACCGGAAGGAATCAAAACAGAGAAGAGTGATAACATGGTCACCAGGCGATATGTACATGAACATGTAGAAATCGGTATTGATGCATTACGCATGATCATTGATGAAAAACGAACTGTCAAGCATCTGAAATTTGACTGGTAATTTTACTATTATGGCAAAAGAAATAACCTATGAAGAAATAGTGCGTAATCTGAAAAACCGGGTATACGCACCCGTCTATTTCCTGATGGGAGAAGAAGATTACTACATCGACCGCATTTCCGGATACATCATTGATACGGTATTAAACGAAACAGAAAAGGAATTCAATCTGACCGTAATATATGGAGCAGATACTGATATTCCATCCATAATTAATACGGCCAGGCGTTATCCCATGATGTCCGAACATCAAGTCGTTGTAGTAAAAGAAGCCCAGAACCTAAGGAACTGGGAGGAGTTTTCCTACTATTTGCAAAAGCCGATGCCAAGTACCATTCTGGTTTTTTGTTACAAACATGGTACCTTGGACCGAAGAAAAAAAGTGACAGCCGAAATTGAAAAAACCGGCGTCTTGTTCGAATCGAAGAAGCTGAAAGAAGCTCAGCTACCGGGATTCATATCCACTTATCTGAAACGAAAGAAAGTAGATATTGAGCCTAAGGCATCCGAGTTAATGGCCGAATTTGTAGGGACAGACTTAAACCGAATGGCCGGCGAATTGGAAAAATTAATTATCACCTTACCCAAAGGTGAGCATCGGATAACCTCAGAGCACATTGAACGGAATATTGGGATAAGTAAGGACTATAATAATTTTGAGTTGAAAAATGCACTTATCAACAAAGATATTCTAAAGGCCAATCAGATAGTAAAATATTTTAACGATAATCCTAAAAATAATCCACTACAGGTTACACTGAGTTTCCTTTTCAGCTTCTTCTCAAACCTGATGTTGGCATATTATGCGCCCGATAAATCGGATCAGGGAATAGCTGCTCAACTGGGACTTCGCTCTGCCTGGCAAGCCAAGGACTACAGTTTAGCCATGCATCGGTACACCGGCGTAAAGGTTATGCAGATCATCGGAGCTATCCGTATTTGTGATGCCAAATCCAAAGGAGTAGGGAACTCCTCGCAAACGGATGGAGAGTTGCTGAAGGAACTTGTCTTCTTTATATTGCACTGACGGACTCTTCAAGATAAATAATGGATGGGGCTTCCAGATTCTGATTCAAGCACATGTTTAGTGTGGCTGAGATCAGGGATCTGGAAGCTCTTTTTGTATGTACCAGCATTGATTCCTCTAAATGCCAGAATCCACCTTTTGAATTGTTTTTATCTCTACGAAACAACCGGCAACGAGAATTGAAAATTTGCGCACAAGTATTTATAAAGATGTAAATTTTCAATTCTCGTAAAAGAGGAGAAATTCTTCAAATTTAAGGTATGAATAGGGTATTGCTATCTCCCTTGACACAAATTCCTAAAAAATACTTTTCACAATAGTACATTAACATACAGTCATTCCATTTGTCGATAAACAGCTAAGTTTACAAATGTATTTACAATTGTTTATTATAAGATTTACATCCGTATATATACAAATGTAAATCCCATTGTTTATGTTTGGATAATTACATTTGAAAATATTGTTATTCACTGATGTACAACGCCATAATTCATAATATACACATGTAAATCATACATTTCTAAATGGATATGCATTTTTATTCAATTCCTTTTATGGCAATATATATATCTGTAATCCAGTTATTTATTGAATTGTATAAAAAGTAGACTTTAATATTTTTAAATTATTCCGTCTGATTTATAAATATATGACAGTTTACACACATGAATAAAATGATTATTATCTGAATATCAGATATATAATCAATAAATTAAAAGTAAAAGAAGAACTGTTTTACAATTGTTTCGCTCACAAAAATAAACATTTGTACATTTCCGAAAATACAATCGTATCGGACAGAAAGCGAGAAAAAATATAGATGTAAATTTGCATTTATAAATACGAATATATACTTTTGTAATCAGTAACAAACCAATGAAATTTGCACCCATGAAGGAACGTATCGCATCCATTATGCAGAAAGAAGGGCTAACCAACGCAGAATTTGCAGAAAAAATAGGTATATCTACCTCTTCCTTATCGCATATCTTCAGTGGACGTAACAAACCCAGCCTGGAAGTTGTTATGCGTATCCATAAGGCCTACCCCAATATCAACATAAACTGGTTGCTCTATGGAGAAGGAGAAATGGAAGAAGAGATTCCTTCGGTATCCGATATTGCCTTCACTTTACAGGACGACGAGAATCAAAAAATCGCGGGCAATGACTCAGGTGTTCCTGATTTTTTGAAGGAGAATGGGCCTAAATACCCTTCATACACCCCTAAAGAGGTTGTAAAAGAAGAGATTAAGTACATTGAAAAGCCACATCCCAAAATTACTGAAATAAGAATTTTCTTCGACAACGGTACCTACGAAGTATTCAAACCCGAAAAATAAGCAGAAGGCTGCACCTCCATGGACTTTCATACATCAAAATTAGGGTAAATTCGCTATATTTGCATGATAAACGAATTTACCCTAATTTTTATATGAAAAAATATATCTTAGATTTAACTGTAACCGAGAACATTCATTTGCATGCCAACTATGTTCTCATCAAGCTGACGCACGAAAATCCTTTACCGGAGATGCTTCCTGGTCAGTTTGCCGAAATTCGAGTAGACGGTTCTAACACGACTTTTCTTCGCCGTCCGATTTCCATCAATTATGTAGACAGAAAAAATAATGAAGTATGGTTTCTGGTGCAGCTCGTCGGAGACGGAACCCGTAAACTGGCCACGGTCCAGAAAGGCGAAACCGTTAATGTCGTATTACCATTAGGCAATGGATTTACCATACCGGAAAATCCGGAGAAAAGAGTGTTGCTGGTAGGCGGAGGAGTAGGTACTGCCCCTATGCTGTATTTGGGAGAATCCCTGCTGAAAATGGGTTGCAAACCTGTCTTTCTGTTAGGAGCCCGATCCAAGAATGATCTTCTCCAGTTGGATGAATTTGCCAAATACGGAGAAATCTATACGACAACAGAAGATGGAAGTATGGGAGAAAAAGGATATGTCACCATGCACAGTATTCTACAGAAACAGACATTTGATATGATTTACACCTGCGGACCAAAGCCCATGATGATGGCTGTGGCAAAATACGCGAAGGCAAACGGCATCGAATGTGAAGCTTCACTGGAAAATACCATGGCGTGCGGTGTCGGAGCCTGCCTGTGTTGTGTAGAAAAGACCGATGAAGGTCATGTATGTGTTTGTAAAGAAGGTCCGGTATTTAATATTAAGAGATTATTATGGCAGATTTAAGTGTAAACATCGGTAAATTGGCAATGAAAAACCCGGTCATGACTGCATCGGGAACATTTGGATACGGTCTGGAGTTTCAGGACTTTGTGAACCTGGAAGAAATAGGCGGTATCATCGTAAAGGGAACCACTCTTCATCACCGTGAAGGAAATCCGTATCCTCGTATGGCTGAAACACCTATGGGCATGCTGAATGCCGTAGGCCTTCAGAACAAGGGCGTTCATTATTTTGTCGATCATATCTATCCACAGATCAAGGATATCCGTACGAACATGATTGTAAACGTATCCGGATCTCAGATTGACGACTATGCCGAGACAGCCAGTATCATCAACAGTCTGGACAATATTCCGGCCATCGAGCTGAATATTTCTTGTCCGAATGTAAAACAGGGCGGCATGGCTTTCGGAGTCACAGCCCACGGCGCTGCCGAAGTAGTGAGTGCCGTACGAAAGGTATACGATAAGACACTGATTGTGAAACTGTCGCCCAATGTAACGGATATTACTGAGATAGCACGTGCTGTAGAAGGAGCAGGAGCCGACAGCGTTTCACTGATCAATACGTTGCTCGGTATGGCTATTGATGCGGAAAAACGTAAGCCTGTGCTTTCTACCGTTACTGGAGGAATGAGTGGTGCGGCTGTCAAGCCCATTGCCCTGCGTATGGTATGGCAGGTAGCCAAAGCTGTCCGTATTCCGGTGATCGGTCTGGGAGGAATCATGAACTGGAAAGACGCTGTAGAGTTCCTGCTGGCGGGGGCTTCGGCCATTCAGATTGGTACAGCCAATTTCATTGATCCGACCGTAACTGTAAAAGTTGCAGCAGGAATTAATGATTATCTGGACCGCCATGGATTTGCTTCGGTGAAGGACATTGTAGGTGCTTTGGAAGTTTGATTTACAGTAAAACCTTATTTTACCGGAACCTGCGTTTAAAAACGTCTGGACATCTTGATTGAAACGAACTCACGGGCGAACAAAAACGAGCGGATGCTTTTGTTCATTCGTGAGTTCGTTTTTATTTTCCATATTCAGGCACTCTGCCGAATATGAAAAATATTGACACATTAAGCTGTCAGAAAAAAAAGACCGGTTCATCTGTTTGGAGACTGTAACTGCTGTTAAACATACCCCGACCAGATAAACCGTTTTTTCTTCCATCGGCAAAAATCCGATAGAAGAGCTGTTTTATTTGTCATTATTTTTCCTTCAACAGATCCGGGCGCAACCGCTGTGTCCGTTCCAATGACTGCTGGAATTCCCATTCCCGGATTTTTGCCTCATGGCCCGATAAAAGTATATCCGGAACTTTCCATCCCTTGTATTCGGCCGGACGTGTATAAACCGGAGGAGCCAGCAGATTATCTTGGAAAGAATCTGACAAAGCCGACTGTTCGTCAGAAATGACTCCAGGAATAATCCGTACGATAGAGTCGGCAATAACGGCAGCAGCCAGCTCGCCTCCCGTCAGCACATAGTCGCCGATACTGATTTCTTTGGTGATGAAGTGTTCGCGAATGCGGTAATCAATTCCCTTAAAGTGTCCACACAAGATGATCAGATTCCGGCTTAACGAAAGCGTGTTGGCCATTTTCTGGTTGAACTGCTCACCGTCGGGGGTAGTAAAGATAACTTCATCGTAATCACGTTCCGCTTTCAGCGCGGAGATGCAACGGTCGATCGGTTCAATTTTCATTACCATTCCTGCACAGCCTCCGAAGGGATAATCGTCCACCTTACGGTAGCGGTCGTAAGCATAATCGCGCAGGTTATGGATATGGATCTCGGCAATTCCTTTTTTCTGTGCCCGACTCATGATGGAATAGTTGAAAAACCCTTCAATCATTTCTGGCAAAACGGTAATAATATCTATTCTCATTGCTTAGTTATTTTTCGACAAAAGTACAAATATTCTGTCGCACCCTCACCGTACGATGAGACATTTTTGTTACTTTTGCAAGAAACATCACCAGATTTACTATGACGGAAATAGAAAGAATAGACCAGTTGCGTGAAGAGTTGCATCTTCACAATTACAAGTATTATGTCTTGAATGATCCTGTCATCAGCGACCAGGAATTTGATAAGCTGATGCGAGAACTGCAAGACCTGGAGGCCAGACATCCGGAACATTACGATCAAAATTCTCCCAGCGTACGGGTGGGAAGTGACATAAACAAGAATTTCATCCAGGTAGAACATAAATATCCGATGCTTTCGTTGGGGAACACCTATTCAGAAGCCGAAGTGACTGAATTTTACGAACGTGTCAGAAAGTCACTCAATGAGGAGTTCGAAATCTGCTGCGAGCTGAAATTCGATGGAACATCCATCTCACTGACGTATGAAGACGGAAAACTGGTGCGGGCCGTAACCCGTGGAGACGGCGTGAAGGGCGACGATGTAACCGACAATGTAAAGACAATCCGGAGCATTCCGCTGATTCTGCATGGCCATGATTATCCGGCACAATTTGAGATTCGCGGAGAAATACTCATGCCGTGGGAAAGTTTCGAGAACCTGAACCGGGAGCGTGAGTTACGGGAGGAGCCGTTGTTTGCCAATCCGCGCAATGCCGCTTCGGGTACCTTGAAATCACAGAACTCTGCAGTAGTAGCCGCACGCAAGCTGGATGCATACCTGTATTACCTGCTTGGAGAGAATCTTCCGCACGACGGGCATTATGAGAATCTTCAGGAAGCTGCACACTGGGGATTCAAAATATCCGGCCACATGAAAAAAGCCCGTACGCTACAAGAAATTTTCGACTACATCAAATATTGGGATGTGGAACGCAAGAACCTGCCGGTAGCTACCGATGGAATTGTACTGAAAGTAAATTCTATCCGCCAGCAACGGAACTTGGGTTATACGGCCAAATCGCCCCGTTGGGCCATTGCCTATAAGTTTCAGGCAGAACAGGCGCTGACGAAGCTGCTGAAGGTAACGTACCAGGTAGGGCGGACTGGAGCTGTCACGCCGGTAGCCAATCTGGAGCCAGTCCAGTTATCCGGAACCGTAGTCAAGCGTGCTTCCCTGCATAACGCAGACATCATCGCATCTCTTGATCTCCATATCGGCGACAACGTGTATGTGGAAAAGGGAGGGGAAATTATCCCCAAGATTACAGGCGTAGACGTTGCTTCCCGGCCGGCAAATAGTGAAAAGGTAGTCTTCATTACCCATTGTCCGGAATGCGGCAGTCCGCTGGTCCGCTATGAAGACGAAGCAGCCTATTATTGCACCAATGAAACGGCTTGTCCGCCGCAGATAAAAGGCAAAATCGAACATTTCATCAGCCGTAAGGCCATGAATATCGAAGGACTGGGCCCCGAAACCGTCGATCAGTTCTATCAGGAAGGCCTGATCCGGAATGTAGCCGATCTTTATACCTTGAACGCCGCGGATATCTGTCGCCTGGACCGCATGGGAGAGAAATCGGCAGACAATATCATTCAAGGCATAGAGCGTTCAAAGGAGGTACCGTATGAGCGTGTACTGTTTGCATTGGGAATCCGTTTTGTAGGGGAGACTGTAGCCAAGAAAATAGCCAAGGCCTTTCGCTCGATAGACCAGCTGGCCAGTGCCACCCTGGACGACCTGATACATGTAGACGAAATCGGAGAAAAAATAGCTCAGAGCATCCGGTTGTATTTCGCCAACGAAAAAAATCAGGAACTCATTGCCCGTCTCCGGAAAGCCGGTCTTCGGCTTGAGGCCGGAGAAGAAGATCAGACCGGACAAACAGACAAGCTGTCAGGCAAGTCCATTGTGATCAGCGGGGTATTTGCCCATCATTCACGCGATGAATACAAGAACCTGATCGAGAAGAACGGCGGAAAGAACGTGGGCAGTATCTCAAAAAAGACCAGCTTTATCCTGGCCGGTGAGAATATGGGCCCCAGTAAACTTGAAAAGGCCCAGAAACTGGGAATTCCTCTCATGAATGAAGATGATTTCCTTGCACTTCTGGAACAGGAATAAGCTTTCATATTCGTACTTTTCACACAGAAAAGTCAAAAAAGCTATTAAAAATGGCGTATAGAAAGAAAATATTCGTATTTTTGTACACCTAAATAACGAGTTTATAATCCATTTATGATACGAAGAAGACTTAAAGGAATGGGAGTAGCCCTGATTACTCCATTCAAGGAAGACGGAAGTGTAGATTATGAAGCGCTGGTACGATTGGTAGAATACCAGATTCAGAATGGCATAGACTTCCTCTGTGTTTTGGGAACAACCGCTGAAACTCCGACATTGACTGCTGAAGAAAAGCAAAAAATAAAGAAAACTGTTATTGAACGTGTAAACGGACGCGTACCCATTCTGCTGGGTATAGGAAGCAACTGCACGCAAGGCGTCATCGATACATTGAAGAATGATGACTTTACGGGGGTAGATGCCGTGCTGGTGGTAGTTCCTTATTACAACAAACCTTCTCAGGAAGGTATTTACCAGCATTTTAAGGCCATTGCCACTTCCACCAAGCTTCCGGTAGTCCTGTATAATGTACCAGGCCGCACGGGAGTAAACATGACGGCCGAAACGACCTTGCGCCTGGCACGTGATTTCGACAATATCGTTGCCATCAAGGAAGCTTCGGGAAATATCACTCAGATGGACGACATCATCAAGAACAAACCGGAAAACTTTGACGTCATTTCGGGTGACGACGGTATAACATTCCCGCTGATTACCCTGGGGGCCGTAGGAGTAATTTCCGTTATCGGCAATGCGTTCCCTCGTGAATTCAGCAAAATGGTCCGCCTGGCTTTGGCAGGCGATTATTCCAATGCCCTGCACATTCATCACAACTTTACAGAACTGTTCAAACTGTTGTTTGTAGATGGAAATCCAGCCGGCGTAAAAGCCATGCTGAGCATGATGGGAATGATAGAAAATCGTTTGCGTCTGCCATTGGTACCGACCCGTATCACTACGTATCAGGAGATGCATAAGATTCTGGAAGAACTGAAAATAAAATGCTGAGTTCATCCGAGAACTGCATTTTAAGAAGGAAATATAAGGATGCAGGAAGCTTGTCACAGGGTTTCCTGCATTTTTTCTTATGAAAGCGCAAACAGGCCTATCAGAGAGAAAGGAAACACACAATTATGTAATTTACAAAGTATTGCTAGTTAAATATAATTAATAAATCACGGCTTTTTGAGTTAATATTTGTAATTACAAAAATTTTTTATTTAATTTGTTAGCGTACAAATCTTAAATAACCGATACTCATGAAACCCAATAAATTCTTTTTTTACTTTTTGTCTCTTTTTGCCATCATATTATGTTGTAGCTCATGCAGCAATGAAAGTGAAATCGAACTTTATCTGCAAAAAGGCACGCTTCAGCAAATCCCGGTAAACGACGCGACCATTTCATGCACCGTCAATCAGCCTGATGAGATTTTAATTTTCGGAGGAGTGGGAAAGTACGATGTATTTTCATCCAATGAAAAGATTGTGCTTCCGGAAGTAATAGATAATTCCATCCGTATAAGGCCCAAGGAAGTAGGAAAAGTGTCGGTTACAGTCATGGATGATGCTCATAATGCCCAGCAGGTAACCATCTTCGTAGAACCTTCCATCCGTAAGTATCAGATTTGCGATATTTCATACGAAATTGAAGGGGGCAGTATAGAGGAGCAGGAAGCTATAAAAAGTGAACTGACGGCCTCTGAAACCCTGTATAAGGCATTCATGAATTTCGAGTTCAATGAAAGTGAATCAGGCTATATGAATTTGCTCCTAAATTCTGCCCAGGAAGAGATTCTGGTGGAGAATATTCCCTTTGTATGGGAAACAGCAACCAGACTGATCAATATTTCATTTCCCAATAACAATCTTTTGCTCAGCATAAAAACGGAACCATCTGCCCGTAACGGAGTAATGGACGAAGGTGACTGGGAAAATAACTTAACTGAAAAATTCCAGCTCATTTATCCCGAAGTGCGTTCTGTAAAGAAGATCCTTCACTGCCGGATCTGTGAATAAAATGGAGAGTTTTCTTGCTTAAAAAGAAGAAGGAAAAGGAAGGGGATGTGTTTTCAGCTTACCTAATTAAACATAATATTGATTATATAACTTTTTGGAATTGGAATTTCAATGAGGAGAAATACAGGAAAAAACGGCTGTGAAAAAATTCAGGCCAACGGAGACACAGCTAAGTTAAGCTTAAAGTTCCATTCAGCATACGTCAAATACGGGTTATTGATATGAATGTCTGCTTTATGGAACATAAATTCTACCAGAATGACTTACTCTAATGGCATCATATAAAAAGTTTGCCCAAGTGTATGCCGACCACACACTTGGGCAAATTATCTTTAATCTACTAAGAGAAGAATTCTCTTATGGAGTTGGAATGAATTTCTACGATTAATAACCCAGTTCTTTCTCCAGAGCTTCGTATTCAGACTTGTTCAGTTTCCAATAAATATTCAGCAGATACTGACCCCACAACTGCTTGTTGTCCGGTTTCAGCTCTTTTGCTTTTTCGTAATACGGTTTAGCTTTTTCGTATAATTCCTTGATTTTAGCTTCGTTAGCAGCATATTTCGGATCATCCATAGAAATAGATGCATTTTCTTCTACGATAAGCTGTGCCGGGAAGAAATAGCAATCACCAATCTTAGAATTTGCTTCGGCTACAAATTCACCGTTCTTTGCAATGATGTCATTGAAAGTTGCGATAGCACCGTCGTAATCTTTCTTTTCATACTGCAGTACGCCTTTTACATACATAAAGTACGGAGTCGGGTTCTGAGCAAGGATTTCATTAATCTGAGTCAAACCTTCATCAATTTTACCTTTCTGAATATAATAGTCCATCAGATTACCGATAAAGTATTCCTGTGCCGGGAACTTTTCTACACCTTCCTTGATGGTAGCCAGCCACTGAGTTGAATCAGTTTTTTCACCTTTTCCGTATACTTCAGCCAGACACATCAATGATCTGTAACCTTCATCTTTATGAGTCTTACCGATAGTAGCGTATTTGATTACGGCTGCTTCATCTTTCAGTGTGTTTGCTGCCAGAGCGGCATAGTTTGCAATCAGCGGAGTCAGTGTATCGTTCTTAACGGCTGCTTCACTTTCGAACAAAGGATTCTGAGGCGCATCAACATACAGACCGAAGAATTTCAATGCATTGGCATAATTTCCTGCATTGTAGGCATCCGAACCTGCATTTGTCAGATTAGGACGTACGGTAGCCAATACCTTTGCAACTTTCTTTCTCAGTTTTGGCTTCTTCAATTCACCGCTTTTTACTTTAGCCTGTTCTACTTCATCACATTTTGTGTAATATTCGAACATTTTAGCCAGGCTGCTGTACAATTTGGTTGTATCGGCCTGTCCACCCGGCAAATACAGCTTCATGTTTTCATCGTCGTAAATAGACTTCTGAAGATCACCTGCAAGTTTCCAGGTTTCAGGATCACTTGCTGTAGATGGATCAACCAAAGCCGGTTCCAGAATCTCAGCTGCCTTTACAGGATCACTTTTGGCTGATTTTGCTTCTTTCACTACGCTTTCCTGTGCTGACATGGAGCACACCGTGAAAAGCAATGCTGCTGAAAATAAAATCTTTTTCATAAAAATTTAAATTAAGTAATACACAAATTATTCTAGTTAAATCTTGTCTTCCTCATTATCATCATTCTCTGGAGTGTCCTCTCCTTCTTCTACAGGAGCAACATACTCCCCTCCTTCCGGTAAGATCGGATTATTTTCTTCCTGAACATCGTCTTCCGCTTCAGGTTCCGACATTACCTTACATACCGATCCGATCTGATCATTACGTTTCTCCAGGTCAATCAGTTTTACTCCTTGAGTGGCACGTCCCATAATACGTACATCGGCTACTTTCAGACGGATGGTTATACCTGATTTATTGATAATCATCAAATCATTTTCGTCTGTTACAGACTTGATAGCCACCAGTTTTCCCGTCTTTTCTGTGATATTCAGCGTTTTTACGCCCTTACCGCCACGGTTTGTCTTCCGGTAATCATCAATGTCTGAACGTTTTCCGTATCCATTCTCAGAAACGACCATAATTGTTTCTTTCAACGGATCTTTGATACAGATCATGCCGATTACTTCGTCTGCTCCGTCTTCATCAAGTGTAATGCCACGCACACCTGTTGCGGTACGTCCCATATCTCGTACGGCACTTTCGTGGAATCGAATCGCACGTCCGTTACGGTTAGCTATGACAATTTCGTTGTTTCCGTTGGTCATACGGACTTCAATAACCCGGTCATCTTCGCGGATAGTAATGGCATTTACGCCATTCTGTCGTGGCCGTGAATACTGTTCGAGCAATGTTTTCTTGATTACGCCCTGTTTGGTACAGAACAATACATAATGACTGTTAATAAAATCAGTATCATTCAAGTTCTTGACACGCAGATAAGCAGTAACTACATCGTCCGAATCAATGTTCAGCAGATTCTGAATGGCACGTCCTTTGGAAGTCTTATTACCTTCTGGAATTTCGTACACTTTCAGCCAGTAGCATTTACCTTTCTGCGTAAAGAACATCATGGTGTTATGCATGGTAGCCGGATATATGTGCTCGATAAAGTCTTCGTCACGGGTCTCACTACCTTTCGATCCTACTCCACCCCTATTCTGGGCATGGAATTCAGACAAAGGCGTACGTTTGATATAGCCTAAATGAGAGATGGTAATCACCATCTGGTCATCGGCATAAAAATCTTCCGGATTAAATTCCTCGGATGCGTAGACAATCTCCGAACGGCGCTTGTCTCCATATTTTTCCTTTACCTCAATCAGTTCGTCCTTGATCACCTTCTTGCAAAGCTCATCATTTGTCAGAATTTCCTCGAAGTAAGCAATTTGTTTCATCAAATCTTCGTACTCGGCATGCAACTGATCCTGCATCAGTCCTGTTAACTGACGAAGACGCATTTCAACGATGGCACGTGCCTGGATCTCAGACAACTGGAAGCGACTCATCAAATTTTCAATGGCTTCATTCGGTGTTTTGGCAGCCCGAATGATACGAATAACTTCATCAATGTTATCAGAAGCAATGATAAGTCCTTCGAGTATATGAGCGCGTTCCTTTGCCTTGCGTAAATCATAACGTGTACGACGAATCACCACTTCGTGACGATGTTCTACGAACAGGCGGATCAAATCTTTCAGATTCAGCAATTTCGGTCTTCCGTGAACCAAGGCAATATTGTTGACTCCGAAAGAAGTCTGCAAAGCTGTCATCTTAAACAGTTTGTTCAGGACCACACTTGCATTGGCATCACGTTTCACATCGATGACGATACGCATACCTTCACGGTCGGACTCATCATTAACGTATGAAATACCTTCAATTTTCTTTTCATTCACCAAAGAAGCGATACTCTCTATCAGTTCCTTCTTGTTGACATTGTACGGGATTTCATTTACAATGATCTTATCGTGAGTAGGATGTGATTCTATTTCCGTTTTAGCACGCATGATAACGCGTCCGCGTCCTGTTTCGTATGCATCGCGTACGCCACTGATACCATATATATATCCGCCTGTCGGGAAATCCGGAGCCTTGATATACTGCATCAATCCATCTACATCGATGTCATTGTTATCAATATATGCGATACATGCGTCTATAACTTCGGCCAAGTTATGTGTCGGCATATTTGTTGCCATACCTACCGCAATTCCGGAAGCGCCATTCACCAGAAGATTTGGAATACGTGTAGGCATAACCGTAGGTTCCTGCAGCGTATCATCAAAGTTATTTTGAAAATCAACAGTTTCCTTATACAGATCCTGCATCATTTCTTCACCGATTTTTTTCAATCGGGCTTCTGTATAACGCATGGCGGCCGGACTGTCTCCGTCTACGGATCCAAAGTTACCCTGTCCGTCTACTAACGGATAACGCATAGCCCAATCCTGAGCCATACGGACCAAAGCCCCATATACGGATGAATCTCCGTGCGGATGATATTTACCTAAAACTTCACCTACGATTCTTGCTGATTTTTTATACGGTTTGTCTGATGTGTTTCCCAGTTCCATCATACCATATAAAATACGGCGATGAACCGGCTTGAAGCCATCTCTGACATCCGGGAGGGCGCGTGCCACGATTACCGACATAGAGTAATCGATGTACGACGACTTCATTTCCTCTTCGATGTTAATTTTTATAATTCTGTCTTGGTCTTGCATTTAAACAAATATTAATTATACATCTCTTGGCTTGTAAAAAACCATGCTAAAGTACGACTTTTAACCGATATACGAAACATTTTATACAAAAAAAGTGTTTCGTATTAAAGTTTTTTACTTTTCAAGTCTGCTCCGATAAATATGGCAGGCCTTATAATATGGCACACATTTTGTTAAATATTTCATAAGGACTTTTATCCTATAATTAATAGATGTATATTTGCACAATTGGCATATATGCCAGAACAAATTTTATAAAGAGGGGTTAGATTATGAATAATCAATTTACGCAAAGAGTTTCCGACATTATCCAATATAGTAAAGAAGAGGCTTGCCGTTTACACAACAGCAAGATCGGTCCAGAGCATTTGCTTCTTGGAATTATTCGTAATGGAGAAGGAAAAGCTATTGATATACTGCGAAGCTTATACGTCGATCTTGCTCAGGTAAAAGAAAGGCTGGAAGATCTGTTGAAGAAAGAAGCTGAAAATGATTTTTTTTCTGAAGAAGAAGTCAGCTTTACGGAAAAGACATCTAGGATTCTAAAAATGAGTCTGCTTGAAGCCAGACTGATGAGAACGTCGCTGACTGATTCAGAACACGTATTATTGGCAATTATGAGAGATGACCAGAATAGAGCTTCCCAATTATTGGAAGAAAATGAAGTAACCTATCAGAAAATTGTAGACAAACTGATACCGAAAGCCGAACCTCAGGGAGGACTCGACTTTGGTGAAGAAGAGGAAGAAGAGGAAGGCATTACCCGGCGTTCGAATACAGACAAAGGCAATTCTGCTTTTTCTTCCAGCCAGTCTGACTATTCTTCTACGACACGCACCAGTGAAAGAAAACCGTCCAACGAAACACCTGTTCTGGATTCTTTCGGTACTGACATGACAAAAGCGGCAGAAGCCGGTAACCTCGATCCTGTAGTAGGGCGAGAGAAAGAAATAGAACGTTTGGCACAGATCCTGAGCCGGCGCAAAAAGAACAATCCGATTTTAATTGGGGAACCTGGAGTCGGAAAGTCTGCTATCGTAGAAGGACTGGCCTTGCGTATCGTGCAGAAAAAAGTATCTCGTATACTGTTCGACAAACGGGTCATAGCACTGGATATGACTTCCGTCGTAGCCGGAACCAAGTATCGCGGACAATTCGAAGAACGTATTCGTTCTATTCTGAATGAGCTGAAAAAGAATCCGAACATCATTCTGTTTATCGACGAAATACATAACATAGTTGGCGCAGGCTCTGCGGCCGGTTCCATGGATGCAGCCAATATGCTGAAACCGGCTTTGGCGCGTGGAGAAATCCAATGCATCGGTGCAACTACCCTGGATGAATACCGGCAGAATATCGAAAAAGACGGCGCACTGGAACGTCGTTTCCAAAAAGTCCTGGTAGAACCTACTACAGCGGAGGAAACTCTCCAGATTCTTCGGAACATCAAGGATAAATACGAAGAACACCACAATGTGACATATACGGACGAAGCGCTTATGGCATGTGTCAAATTGACCGACAGATACATTACTGACCGCAATTTCCCTGATAAGGCCATTGATGCGCTGGATGAAGCAGGTTCACGTGTTCATCTGACGAACATAACCGTTCCGAAGGAAATCGAAGAGCAGGAAAAAGCAATCGAAGAAGCCCGAAATAACAAAAACGAAGCTGTACGCTTGCAAAACTTCGAACTGGCTGCCAGTTTCCGTGACCAGGAGAAAAACCTGGAAAAGGATCTGGAAAACATGAAAGTTGCGTGGGAGGAAAAATCACGCGAAAATCGTGAAGTAGTCGACGAAGAACAAATAGCCAATGTCGTATCAATGATTTCGGGCATTCCGGTACAGCGCATGGCAGAGCAGGAAGGCAATAAGCTGAAAGGTATGAAACAAGCCTTACTGAGCAAAGTCATAGCACAGGATCAGGCTATAGACACCTTGGTAAAAGCTATCCAGCGCAGCCGTGTAGGACTGAAAGATCCTAACAAGCCTATCGGAACATTCCTTTTTCTGGGGCCTACCGGTGTAGGTAAAACGCATTTGGCCAAAGAATTGGCCCGCGAAATGTTTGGTACGACAGATGCCTTAATCCGTATTGACATGAGTGAATACATGGATAAATTCACGGTGTCAAGGCTGGTTGGAGCTCCTCCGGGCTATGTCGGTTATGAAGAAGGTGGCCAATTAACAGAGAAAGTACGCCGTAAGCCCTACTCCATTATCCTACTCGATGAAATCGAAAAGGCTCATCCAGACGTGTACAACTTGTTGCTGCAGGTAATGGATGAAGGCCGTCTTACCGACAGTTATGGCAGAACGGTTGATTTTAAAAATACTGTCATTATTCTGACCTCCAATATTGGTACACGACAGTTAAAGGAGTTCGGGAAAGGTATCGGTTTTACGGCACAAACGCGCAATGACGACAAAGAGTATTCACGCAGCGTGATAACCAAGGCTTTGAACAAATCGTTTGCGCCGGAGTTTATCAACCGACTGGATGAAATCATTACATTCGATCAATTGAACGAAGAGGCATTGAAAAAAATTATTGACATCGAACTGGTCGGTTTGTATAAGCGCGTTGAAAACTTAGGATACAGGCTGGTCATTACTGATGAAGCAAAAAAATTCTTGGCAAACAAGGGGTATGACGTGCAGTTTGGAGCTCGGCCTCTAAAACGTGCCATTCAAAATTACTTGGAGAACGGACTGGCAGAAATTATAATTAATGAAGCTCCTGCCTCAGGTGATGTCATCCGGGTAGAAATAAATGCAGAAAAAGATGGTTTGATCTTTATCAGTGAATCAAAAGTTCAATGACGATCTTTCAGTTATAAGACAAAATGTCAGACAAATCCTTGTCTGGCATTTTTTTTGTCTTTACCATAACAGCATTATGAATATTATAAAATAAGATACAAACATGAAAAAAGGAAATATTGGGGTTACAACAGAGAACATCTTCCCCATTATCAAAAAGTTTTTGTACAGCGATCATGAAATATTTCTTCGTGAATTAGTTTCAAACGGTGTAGATGCTACTCAGAAGCTGAAAACGCTTGCGTCTACCGGCGAATTCAAGGGAGAATTAGGCGATCTTACTATCCATGTAAGCGTAGATAAGGATAAACAAACCATTACAATTTCCGATCGTGGCTTGGGCCTTACTGCGGAAGAAATCGATAAATACATTAACCAGATTGCCTTTTCCGGCGCAAACGACTTCCTGGAAAAATATAAGGAAGATGCCAATGCCATCATCGGTCATTTTGGATTGGGATTCTATTCAGCCTTTATGGTAGCAAAACAGGTAGACATAATTACCAAGTCTTATAAGACAGAAGCACGTGCCGTAAAATGGAGTTGCGACGGTAGTCCAGAGTTTACACTGGAAGAAACAGAAAAAGCAGATCGTGGTACAGATATTATTTTACATATAGACGATGACTGCAAGGAATTCCTTGAAGAGTCACGCATTCAAGGTCTGTTGACTAAATATTGTCGCTTCCTCCCGATTTCAGTCGCTTTTGGAAAGAAGAAAGAATGGAAAGATGGAAAGCAGGTTGACACGGAAGAAGACAATATCATCAATGACACATGTCCTATCTGGACCAAAAAACCTAGTGAACTGAAAGAAGAAGACTATAAGAAATTCTACAGAGACTTGTATCCTATGTCGGATGAACCTTTATTCTGGATTCATTTGAATGTGGACTATCCGTTTAATCTGACAGGTGTACTTTATTTCCCGAAAATTAAAAGCAATATTGATTTGCAGAAAAACAAAATCCAGTTGTTCTGCAATCAGGTATATGTAACAGACTCTGTAGAAGGTATCGTACCAGACTTCCTGACATTGCTCCATGGAGTCATTGATTCGCCGGATATACCGCTGAATGTTTCACGTTCTTACCTCCAGAGTGATTCAAACGTAAAGAAGATCTCAACCTATATTACCAAAAAAGTATCAGACCGTTTAGCATCAATATTCAAGAATGACCGGAATGAATTTGAAAGTAAATGGGATGATTTGAAGATTTTTATCAATTACGGAATGCTTACTCAGGAAGATTTTTATGAGAAAGCCGATAAATTTGCTCTTTTCAAGGATACCGACAACAAGTATTATACCTTCGAAGAGTATCGGACATTGATAAAAGACAATCAAACTGATAAGGACGGAAATCTGATATACTTGTATTCTAATAATCTGGATGAGCAGTATACATACATTGACGCAGCCAAGAGTAAAGGCTATAATGTCCTGATGATGGATGGACAACTGGATGTCCCGATGATCAATATGTTGGAACATAAGTTTGAAAAGAGTCGTTTTACTCGTGTAGACAGCGATGTGATAGACCGTCTGATCGTAAAGGAAGAAAAACACGGTGAAGAGCTGGCCACTGACAAGAAAGAATTCTTATCAACAGTATTCCAAGGACAACTTCCTCAGTTACAGAAAGTAGAATTCCATGTAGAAACTCAGGCATTGGGAGAAACAGCGTCACCTATTGTCATTACACAGGCTGAATACATGCGCCGTATGAAAGAAATGGCAAATATCCAGCCAGGAATGAGCTTCTATGGCGAAATGCCGAACATGTATAATCTTGTCTTAAACAGCGATCATAAACTGGTTAAGAAGGTATTGGAAGAAAGCGAATCAGCTTGCGCCGAGAAACTGGTTCCGATAGAATCTGAAATTGCCATGTTGAATTTGCGCCAAACAGAACTTCGCAAAGCTCAGGAAGGCAAAAAAGACGAAGAAATCAGTACCGCTGAAAAAGATGAGTTGAATGAAACTGAAAAGAAGCTGAACGAACAGAAACAGCAGAAAACAGCCGTGATCAATGAATACGCAGCCGATAATAAAATTGTACACCAGTTAATAGACTTGGCTTTGTTACAGAATAATATGCTGAAAGGTGAAGCGTTGACTAACTTCGTTAAACGTAGTATCGAACTGATTTAAAATAAAAGACATTCTATCGCATAGCTTTCCATGATGGAAAGAAGCTTAAAACAAGCCCGGGCTTTTGGGAAAATTCCATAAAGCTCGGGCTTATGTTTTTGTCAAGGCAAAATCCATGAAAAAAAGTTATTTAGTATAATGCATTGACTTTTTTTAATATCTTTGTATATATGATATGCTATTATATTTATCTCTATACTTATAACTATTCATGAAAAGAATTATTCTGTTATGCCTTTGCAGCCTAATTACGCTGACTTCTGTTATACAAGCTCAGAAAGTGGGCCTGGTATTAAGCGGAGGAGGTGCAAAAGGACTGACACATATTGGTATAATCCGGGCATTGGAAGAGAACAATATTCCCATAGATTACATAGCCGGAACATCCATGGGAGCTATTATTGGGTCTTTGTATGCAATGGGATATTCACCTGACGACATGGAGAAATTATTAAAGTCTGAAGAGTTTAAGCGTTGGTATTCAGGAAATATAGAAGAAAAATATATCTATTATTTCAAGAAAAATCCTCCGACCCCGGAATTTATCAATATCCGTGTTTCTTTAAGAAATCCCTTACATAAAGTTAAGACTCAGTTTTTACCATCAAGTGTAGTAAATCCATTGCAAATGAATCTGGCATTTGTTCAGTTATTCGGACAAGCTACGGCTGCTTGTCAGAATAATTTCGACAAGCTTTTTGTACCCTTCCGTTGCGTTGCTTCAGATGTATACAACAAGCGTCCCATAATCTTCAGCAAAGGAGATTTAGGAGATGCCGTACGTGCATCAATGAGCTTTCCTGCCATGTTCAAGCCTATCGAAATAGATTCCATTCTGGCCTACGATGGAGGTATTTATAACAATTTTCCTGTTGATGTCATGATGAATGACTTTCATCCTGACATTTTGATAGGCAGTGTTGTCAGTTCAAATCCAGGAAAGCCCAAAGAAGGAGACATCATGGGACAATTGGAAAACATGATCATGCAAAAAACAAACTATGAAATACCGGATTCATTAGGTATTCTCATGACATTTAAATACACGGACGTTAATCTGATGGATTTTGACCGTTATGATGAACTTCATGACAACGGTTACAAACGGGCCATCGAACTTATGGATTCCATAAAAAGCCGTATTTCCAGGCGTTCGAACTATCGAATTCTGGAAAGACGAAGAATGGCCTATAAAAAGACTTTGCCGGAACTGCGATTTAAGAAGATTACAATTCAGGGAGCCAATGATCAGCAGAAGCGATACATCCGAAAAGAATTTCATGCACACGATAAAGATATTTTTAATTTTGAAGACCTTCGAAAAGGATATTTCCGCCTGATGTCGGACAATATGATCTCTGAAATTATTCCACATGTGATATACAATCCGATGGATGAGACATTTACATTAGACCTGAAAGTAAAAATGGAAGATGATTTATCCCTACGTGTCGGGGGAAATGTAGGATCTAATGGCGCCAACCAGGTCTATATCGGTACTACCTATCACAGCCTAAATAATTTTGCAAAAGAACTTTCTGTAGATGGCCAATTGGGACAAATATACAATAATCTCCAAATTGCAGGAAGAATTGACTTACCTACCAATTTGCCAACCTCATACCGATTGGTAGCTTCTTTGTCTTCATTCAATTATCAGACTCAGGAAAAGCTGTTCAACAAGGGAAATAATCCTATTTTCAACCAGCAAAAGGAGAAATACCTAAAACTATTTGTCACACTCCCCTTCCTGAGCCGTCAGAAAGCTGAATTCGGCATTGGTATTGCAAGGCTGGAAGACCAATATTTTCAAACAAATATCATTGATTTTGAGAACGATAAACGAGACATTAGTAATTATACCATTTTCGGAGGCTCCGTTGCTTTGGATGGAAATACATTAAACAGTAAGCAATTTGCGACAGAAGGCCGACGGGAACGATTATCAGCCCATATTTATACCGGTAGAGAAACCTTCCATGTCGGTGCAAATCCTGAAGCGACAGACAATAGTTACAAATATATTCAGTCTTGGTTGCAGTTATGTTATGAAATAGAAAGATATTATCCGTTGAGTTCTAATTTTACCTTGGGAACTTATGGCAAAGCACTTTATTCTTCTCGAAACTTCAGCAATAATTACCGGGCTACCATGATGCAGGCAGGTGAATTTACTCCTACCGCACATAGTAAAATTACATACAATGAGGCGTTCCGTGCCAATCAGTTTATTGGAGCAGGAGTTTTACCCATTTATCACTTGAATTCGGTATTTCATATACGTACCGGATTATATGGCTTTGCTCCTATTTTCCCTATCATGGAAGATACTTCCCATAAAGCCTATTATGGAAGAATCTTCAGCAGATTTGAATACCTCGGAGAATTGTCCTTGGTTATCCGTTTACCGTTCGGAGCCATTAGTGGATACGTAAACTATTATAGCTCACCTAAAAACAACTGGAACCTTGGATTGACATTAGGGTGGCAAATATTTGGGAACAGATTTATGGAATAAAAAACATCAAAAAAGTACAGGAAACATTTGGCTATTTCAAAAAAACTCCATACCTTTGCACCCGTCAAACAGAAAGGCATGGCCGCGTAGCTCAACTGAATAGAGTAGCTGACTACGGA
>ULSJ01013649.1_pt1 | contig 50829 bp, 38 predicted proteins | sample 1956291 | NCBI WGS metagenome assembly ULSJ01 (sample SAMEA4835705, study PRJEB28245) | human gut metagenome | biome: gut microbiome; material: fecal sample | place: Denmark | collected 2008 | reverse complement strand
TATTCCGATTTTATTTACGATTTCAATCTCTATTTGTGTGAGAGATTCGGTTACAGAAACTGCTGTTCCGTCATGCACAACGCCAACGGCATTTGTGTTTCTGTCCATGTAGGCGAAATGGATTTATACATCCGTTTTTGGGAATACAGTTGTGGTGTTGGCAGCATCCCCGACTGGAGCATTATCATTGTGCGCAGCAACTTCAAACGGAACCAGCAGGAAAACCTGAAAGACCTTGCTCGTTTCTTCAAGGAGTACGCCCCACGCTATGGTTACAAATACCTCTGCACCGAGGATGATGACTACAAGTATTATCAGACTCTCGGTTTGAAACTTATCCACAGAGGATTTTTCAGACAATATAATTATGGTTTGCCGTTGAAGGAATTGAATGTCTGATATTAGGTTTAAAGAAAATGAGGGGATGTTTCCTCTCATTTTCTCTTTATATACCGATAAATCAGAATTTAGAGGCGATGGCAAAACAACTCTACGATTACTGGTTTGTGCAGTTTGATTTTCCTGATGAAAATGGAAGACCATATAAGTCAAGTGGTGGTAAGATGGTTTGGAATGAAAAGTTGAAACGTGAGATACCAGAGAACTGGCATTCTGATAACATATGTTTGATTGCTGATATTTTAAGTGGTGGAACACCTAGTAAGCAGATTAACGAATATTGGAATTGCGGACATATTCCCTTCTTTGGCCCAACTGATTATAATGGTTCAATGTTCCAATTACAAACAGCAGATAAGATTACAGAAAGCGGTTTGCAACACTGTTCCTCTTCTTTATTTGAAGAGAACACTATTATCATAACTGCAAGAGGATCTATAGGTAAATTGGTTATAGTTGGAACTCCAATGGCAATGAACCAGTCTTGCTACGCACTTAAATCAAAAAACGAAGAGTATGAATACTTATACTTCTTGACTATTCAATTAATTGAAAGTCTTAAAGCAAAAGGAAGCGGTTCTGTTTTCAAGTCAATTATTGCTTCTGATATAGAAAATACAATGTTGTGTGTGGCAAATAAGGGAATTATCTCTTTATTCTGTGATAAAGTTAGTCCAATAATGAAACAGATAAAGAAAAACACCCAGGAGATGATACATCTCACTAAGCAACGTGACGAACTCCTACCGCTCTTAATGAACGGTCAAGTATCGGTAAATTCTGATTTATCAGACGATTAAGTTCTATTTTGCGGTCGATTAGAGAAAGAATCGAAACTATATTATCTTGTTCTCTTTTAGTAACAGGCATTATTAGTTTCAGTTTTTTTAATTCTGTCTGTGATAAGTTATCTCTTGCAGAACCACTACTGAGACCTACAAGATGATCATATAGCGTATCAATGCTGTATTTAAGAAATATAGAGCTATATTCTTTGTTTGGAAGTATGGCACAAACAGCTTGGTTTGTACATGCTTCCATTTTCAGAATTGATGCTTTACCAGCAGTAGCACCATACATTGCGACAAGTACCGTATCAATAGGATATATCTCCGTACTCGAATTTTCAAATCCTTTTTGTGATATGAAATTTGTTGTATCATAAATGTACGGATTGTCCAATTCACCACTATTAATCCAAGGGATAGTACCATTCGCATAATAGCTTACTTCTGTAGATAATGGTGTAGCACCAGAAGATGTTCTGAAAACATCTCCTATAGTTATCTCCTTCCAACCTCGTGGAACAATCCTTTTCTTTTTATATTTTTTCAAATCCATAACTTCATCTTATTGTTTTTTGCCCAACATTTTTCTAACTTGTTTGTCAAAGTCAGAATCTATCCTTTGTGTTTTGTTGAAAATATCGTATTCACTTTCAGCCTTAGCTTTTGCCTGTGATGCAGAGATACGGCCTTTGTCCGGAAGAATCTGATAATCATTAAATGTAAGGAACTTATTGACACTTGTAGCAAATTGTTCCATCGTGAAAGTATTATGCCGTTCGATCTGATTTTCAATATAATCAAAATACGATGTTACAGTCCTTTCCAATTGCCTGATCTCTTTTTCTGTCAGATAATTCTTGGCTACAGACACATCCGATTTGAGAATCCGACCATCAGGAGAATTTTTCCACGTAGTCAGCCCCATGTGTTCTTTTGTATGATCGGCTTTCGAATAGATAATCTCTGCAGCAGTCTGTCCTGTAATCGCATAATGGAAGCGATTTTGTACCATGGCATAAAACTCTTGAGTAGTCAGAGCATTTTTGTCGTAATCAATACTACATTCCGCATATATATCAGTAATTTGTTGCCAGATACGGCGTTCGCTGGCACGAATAGAACGTACTCTTTCAAGCAATTCACGGAAATAATCCTTGCCAAACACTGCCGTTCCTTGTTTCAACCGTTCATCATCAAGTACGAAGCCTTTCCGGATATACTCGTTCAGGATTTTGGTTGCCCATTGCCGGAATTTTGTAGCTCTGAGTGAATTAACCCGATAGCCTACGGCAATAATTGCATCAAGGTGATAGAAATCGACAGAAGATGTTTGTGTTTTACCCTCTATAGCACCATGCCGAGTGGTTATTTCCATTTTGGAAACAACCACTTCTTTCTGCAGTTCTCCTTCCTGAAAAATATTCTTCAGATGTTTACTGATAGCAGGAACTCCAACCCCGAAAAGCTGTGCCATAGCCTTTTGGGTACACCAAATAGTTTCGTCTTTGACGATTACCTGTACCTTTCCCTCTTCATCTGGAAGACTATATAACAAAAACTGTATTTCGCTATTCATTGTTCCCGATATTAGCATTAAACCTTAAAGCGTCCAACTGCTTCATTATCTCTTCCTCCAGACGATGGCTTTCAGCAAACTGTTCGCTCAATGTCTTTTTATATTCTGCCATGCGGGAGTTAAACTCTTCTTCCGTAATATCAATATAATTAATTTTGATGTCAAAATATTGCCCGGCAGATAACGAATAACCTTTTTCTTTAATTTCATCGTAGCTTACAGCAACCGAGAAATCCTCTACGGCTTCTTTATTTTTGAATGTGTTGACAATTAAATCAATGTCTTCATTCAGCAATCTACGTTTCTTATTTTTCCCTTCCTTATATTCCTCTCCTAATTTGCTCGCATCAATCAATATGACTTTCTCGGCGGAAGCAGCTTTGTCAAAGAACAGAACGGAAACATTCGTACCTGTATTTGCAAACACATTGCTTGGCATGGAGATACAGCCATATACCCAGCGGTTATCTATAATTTTCGTCAAAACCTTTCTTTCAACACCACTTTTGGCTGTAATGAATCCCGTTGGAATGACAATAGCCCCCTTTCCGGTCGTTTTCAGTGAATTGATAAGATGCTGTATAAAGCACAGGTAGATAGACATTGACTCTTTCTTCTTTGCCGGGACAGATGGCACACCAGCCCAAAAACGTACTGTATCAGAAGCCAATGTGTCTCTAAAATCCGAGAAATCCAGATTGAATGGCGGATTGGAAACAACGAAATCGAATTTTCGAAGTGTCCCGTTTTCTTCCTTATGGTATGGTTCTGTAAGCGTATTACCCTGTACGACATTCGGAAGACTTCCTGAGAGATTGTTCAGAATGAGATTCAGTCGAAGCATCTCACTGGATTTTTCTGATATATCCTGACTGAAGATCGTACAACGGTCTTCCCCTATCTGATGAGCCAAGGCCATAAGCAAAGTGCCTGTTCCTGCTGATGGGTCATAACATGTGACACCCCTCAAGTCTGCATTATCACCAACGAGCAAACGAGCCATTACTTGTGCGATTGCCCTTGGAGTATAATATTCCGCGTATTTTCCGCCTCCTGCGTTATTGTAATCTTTTATAAGATACTCAAATATCCGTGAGAAGAAGTCATATTTTTCTGCAAAAACACTTTCAAAATTGAATGACGCAACGGAACTCATCAATGACCGTGCAAAATCATCTCTTTTCTGAGGATCTGTAACAAACTGGGTAAGCGCACTGAATATATTGACCCTGCTTTTTCCGGAAGTTACGACAGAAAATGTATCTGCATTCAGATTGGCAATATCAATCAATGTCGCATCCAGTCGTGTAGAAAAATCTCCAGCTCCAGAGGTATTATACAAATGCGCCAATGTATGTTCAGGTTTAAGCAAAGGTACAGATGCTGGGAGATAGCTGAACAAATCTTCTACTTCATCTTCTGTAAATTTGTCATATTCTGCATCCCATTTGTCTGCCTTGCTCAATCTTTCTCCATATACTTTATCACGTTTTGCCTCATATCCGAATTTGTCATTGAAATACTTATACAGGAACATTTCCGTAATAATTTTGTATTCGCTTCCACTATTAGCAAGACCGAAATGGGAAGTGGTTGATTTTAATGAATCGATAAGGGCTATCGTAGCTTCTGATATATTCTGGGTATTTGCGTCCATATTATTTTAAGTAAACTTGATTGTATTGGTTTATATATTCATTTGCAATGAGGTTGTTAATGAATTTCCGGTCGGAGATACTTGTATTTATCCCCAAATCTATGAGTTGATGGCCTATCATAGCCAATGTGTCTCTCTTGAAACTGTTCTCATTAGCTATAATGTTTATATCAAGGTAAATCCTGTTATCAATTTCACGTTTCATTTTTGACAGACTTTCTGCTATTTCGTATTCAGCCTTGGAAATAATAGGTTTTTCACGCTTTTCATTTTCTTCCTCAATGCGCTTATGAATACGGACAAAGCGTTCATCTCCTTGATATTTCTTTTTGAGTATATTATTTCGGCGGTTGATCTCACGAATTTTCTTCATCACTGAATCCATATAATCAATGCTTTCTTTCGCATCTTGCGTACTTTGAGGAACAAAACCTTTCTTTCTGAAATATTCCCGAAATTCGTCAGCTAAAATCACATACTTGTCTTCTGTTCTATCAAAGTTAGCTTCAAATTCTGCCTGAACTCTTTCACAACGTTCTCGGATGTCATTGACTACAATACGCAATTCCTCTGAAATTCCTTTTTTGAACTCGAATTCCAGTTCTGAAAGAGCAACATTGATGATTCCTGAGACATCCGCCTTATGTTCGGTACTTTCCAGCAGATTCATTCGTTCGATACGGTGCGAAACCTCTGTAATGAGTGTAGGAACAGTACCTTTGGGCAGACTGTTGATATTCTCTTTAAGTTCTTCATCTCCAAATGCCCTTATTTGGTTTATGATTGCTTTGGCATTTTCAAGAGTAGAACGGAGCGTATACAGGTTTTCTTTATTTTCAATCTCGTCTATTTCCTTTCTGAACTCTTCAAGATTATCGCAAGTATAATTGAACAAAATACTGCGGATTTCCTTTATCTGTTCTATAATTTGCTCTTTATCAACAATGAGAGCTTCTCCTACTGTTTCTTTCTCGCCTGTTTCCTCAATATCAGCAGTACGGTTCAATTCACGCAGATAGCGGTCATTTGTAGCATCGAAATTTTCCTTGATATTCACAAAATCCACGACATACCCATACTTGAATTTATGGTATGGCCTGTTTACCCTTGTCAATGCCTGCAGCAAATCATGCCCGTCAAGACTACGCCCCAAATAGAGTCTCTTCAAACGGGGAGCATCAAATCCAGTCAGAAGCATCTGATTGACAATCAATATATCAATTGATAGCTTTTTCTTATATTCGTCAATGTATGCTTTGCGTTCCTCCTTGTCTCCTTCATCATGCAATATTAAAGAAGCCTTAAGCGGTTTTGTATGATTCCCATAGGCTACCATAGGCTCAGCAGCTATCATCAGATTTTCATCATGTTTCTCTTCTATATACAATGCCTTATTAAAGCGTTCTTGCCACAAACGATACATTTCACGGGCTTGTGGATTTGTCTTGCATACAATCATCGCACCCACCGTATCATCAGCTTGTTCAATACGGAACCGTCGGAAATCGGCTATAATATAGTCTATTAAAGCATTAAGGTAAGATTCATGTTCAATAATCTTGTTGCGGTCAATATCACTTCTTCTAACTTCAATACCACCTGCCAGTTTATCAAGAATACTCTCTATTTTTTCTTTATAAATTGTTTCGACAGGTTCTCTCATAAGTTTCAGAGTATAGCCGTCTGCTATTGACTTGTCATAATAATACGTGTCAATATAATCACCGAATACACGCCATGACTCCCTTTCCTCTTTCAGCAAAGGTGTACCTGTTAAAGCAATCTTTATAGAATCTTTATCAGCCGACAACAGATTTGCCAAGAAACTTCCTTGTGGGTTATAACCTCTATGGGCCTCGTCGATAAAGAATATACGCTGTAAACGGGTGCTATAATTGGAATCAATCTGTATTTTGGTGGAATCCTGTTTGAATTTCTGGATATTGACCACCATTATCTCCGCTTTTCCTTCTGCATTTTCTGTCAAATTCGTACTGCGTATATCTGACATCAATTCATCTCTGCTGTTAGCCGTTCTGACAGATAGTCCTCTTGCCACGAATTCATCCTTAGCCTGCTCCATCAAGTCAAGACGATCCACAATGAAATAAAACTTCACGGCGGTTTTCTTTGCTGCATAAAAGTCAGTCAGACTACGTACGGAATAATACGCCAAGGCTGTTTTTCCGCTACCCTGTGTATGCCAGATAATTCCGCTTTTTACTCCATTATTCAATTTCTTTCGGATAGCAAAAGAAGCAAAGAGTTGTTGGTAACGCATTACATGTTTTTCCAACTGGGTAGTCTTACTACCGTCTTCCAATTCGATCTTTCTGTCCACATAGGCAAAACCATATCTTAATAAAAAGAGAAATCTCTCTTTACTGAGCATAGATGTTAGAATCCGGTTGGTTGGAGTATTTATATCTTTGTTTGTATTATATTCAGGTAGATTTTTGATAACGACACAATTTCTGTGTTGCAATATCTGTTTTTCCGTACTATCAGATACAGCCTTATAAGGATACCCTGTCACAAAACCTTTATCAGCCTCACGGAAAACGTTGAAGAAAGCTTTGCTTTTGGATGTACAGCAATAAAATGCACCTTGAATCGGAACTCTACTTTCATTGTCATATTCCTGATTGTTGGAAAATATCATCAACTGAGTAACATTCAGGAATCTCCGGAATTTTGCGTTATTCATTCTCATGTTGATACGCTCCCTTTCTGCCAAAATACCGTCATGGTTATTCGGCTTCTTAACCTCAATAAACGCTAATGGAAGTCCGTTTACAAAACATGTTATGTCCGGTCTAAAACTGTCTCCACTATCCTGATTCTCACACTCAAATTCAGTGGTTACATGCCATTCGTTATGATCGGCATTTTGGAAGTCTATCAGTTTTATATTACTGTTGGAAGACAGTTTGTTATAAAACTCCCTTCCAAGATCATTATTATTAAGTATTAATATGATTTCACTCAGCAATTGCTTTGCCTGCAAATCGGACAGCTCTGGGTTTAGACGTTGAACACTACGCAAAAAAACATCCGTCAGAATATTAGTCTTGCTGTCATATTCTGTTATATTGTCCAAATATGTATATCCAAGCCTACACAAATGTAAGGCAGCCGGAACCTGCACTCGTGTATTTTCATTGAATTTGTATTCCATAACTTTACCTTTCTCCTTTATCGGTTATCAGTTCCTTCAAATCAACTTGAAGAATCTCCGCAATTTGCTGAAGAGTATCCAAATTAGGCTGTGAACGATTACAAGCATACGCATTGACCATACTGAAACTCTTGCCAAGTTTCTTAGCCAGCCATGTTTGAGAAATACCCTTTTCTGCTAAAACAGGTTTTATTCTGTTCAATTTCATAATACAAACACTATTATTCCACAAAAGTAGTGAATTATATTATATAATAGGCTTCTTTAGTCGCACTTTTGTATTGTCCAAGAAATGTTTAAGTGTTTTATTCTGTAAACTTTCGAAGTATTGTCGGGGGCATTTAATCCTAAACAAAAAATTTAGGAATAGAATTTCAATGCTTCTAACTGAACAAAAACTCTAACCGATACTCATTGTACGGTGAGATACTAACCACTATAATATTATTCGTAGAGTTCGTATTTCACCTATAACAAACAATATATTGTTTCTTACTGGAAAGCGAAACTCATTATGATTGTACAACTTTTACCCTGATATTTATACAAAGAAGACACAAATCAGTAAAATACTACAATAAATGTATATACACTTTTTGTTGCAACATTTTTTGTACTTACATTTTATGTATTATATTTGTGACGTAAATCAAAATAGAGCGTTATGGAAACTCCGTTTATATTTGGAAAGATTGCTACCGAGAAGAATTTTGCCGACCGTGAGAAAGAAACAGCCGACCTGGTTCAGAACTTTACGTCGTTAATCAACACGATTATTATCTCTCCTCGTCGTTGGGGTAAAAGTTCGCTTGTAAATAAAGCCGCAAAGTTAGCGATGGCGCAGGACTGTAATCTCCGGATCTGCCATATCGACCTGTTCAATGTACGTAGCGAGGAGCATTTCTATTCGCTGCTCGCCCAGAAGGTCATTGCCGCTACTTCCACAAAATGGGAGGAAGCAATCGAGAGTGCGAAGAGTTTCTTTTCGCATCTTGTTCCTAAGATTTCAATCGGTACAGACCCCACTAATGAGGTTTCAATTGACTTTGATTGGGAGGAGGTAAAGCGCAATCCAGATGAAGTGCTCGATCTTGCCGAAAAGATTGCCAGGAAGAAGGGGCTGAAAATCGTGATTTGCGTAGATGAGTTCCAAAATATCGCGGAATTTACAGACCCTGACTATTTCCAGAAAAAATTGCGTTCACATTGGCAACTGCACCAAAATGTGGCTTATTGTCTTTATGGCAGCAAGCGCCACATGATGATGGAAGTGTTTACAGATTCATCCAAACCATTTTACAAGTTTGGCAACCTGATGTTTCTCAATAAGATTGACACGCCTTTCCTTGTGGAATTTTTCAAGAGTCGTTTCGCTGATACCGGCAAGAACATCGACGATGAAGCGAGCCATTTGATTGCAAAGCTCGTAGACAATCATCCATACTACGCACAGCAGTTGGCACAACTTTCATGGCTCAGAACAAAGGATGTATGTACCGTTGAGATCGTACGTGAGGCGCACACAGCGTTGGTGGAGCAGTTAAGTCTGTTGTTTGTAACAATTACCGAAACACTGACCACACAGCAACTAAACTACCTCAAGGCTCTTATAGCTGGAGAAAAGGCCATTAGTTCGACTGAAGTGATGCATCGCTATCAAATTTCTTCAACGACCTCAATATCCCGCTCAAAGGCTGCCCTTATCAAGAATGATATATTGGATAATAAGGCCGGTGAAATCTCGTTCCAAGACCCGATTTATGCCTATTGGTTGAAGACTGAGTTCTTTGCAAAATAATAAGACTATGAATAAGTATAACCGTACTTGGATTGCTTTCGCCAATAAGAAAAGATGTAGGCATGCTGATGCTATAAATACCTTAGGATTTATTTCTTGGAGAAAGCTTAATGTTGTATTATTCTATTCTTACCATCCCGGCCAACTGCACGAAATAATCATTTGACCAAATATCAAGTTCTTTTGGATTGCGCACGAAAGGCAATACATCTTCTTTCACTTGTTTTATATCAGCTGAAGAGAGACGCTCAATGAGTTTCTCCTTGAATAACTCTGGAGTGATATTCTCATTGTTGAACTGCTTGCACCGTTCTGCCAAATGAGCAAAATCAAGTGGGATATTATGGCGTACATACCATTCAAAGTCGTACCAATCACGACCTTTTACTCTGTTCTTCCACGCACGATATACTAAGGCGTGCATCTTGCCTGCAAACAAGTCGGGAAGTGTAAAACAACGGGTCATAAATGAATATGGCTGAAGCAATAGCTTCTGTTCCGTCTTGAAGTTCAACGGTGGGCAAGTATCTACTTCTATCTTTATCTTTATAGATTTTTCTGTTTGGAAAGTCACATCATACACATCGGTATTATCTTTAAGAAATGCCGATTCGACCTTTCCGAAATTCCTCTTGTCTTTTTTCTTTATTTCAACCTCACGGCCTACCATTGTAAAAGCATCAACGATAGCAGGAAAGTATTTCGTAAAATCGAACTTATCATCTTGCGTAAGCAATGAAAAATCCATATCCTCACTGAAACGCTGTAAGCCATGAAAGATTCTCAAGCAAGTTCCACCATAGAAAGCCGCCGACTCAAAAAAGCCTCCGGCATACAAGCCAGCAAGTATCACTTGTTGGTTCACTTCAAATATAGCGTTTCTCTTCTGTTGCTCTGTTGTTAAATCATAACGGGAGAGCATATTGTCGAATATTTCATTTTTCATCGTCTTAAGAATTTTAAAAGTGTCGAAATTGAATCGGCCTTTTTGCCAACTTTTATGTAGTCTTCGAATATGGTTTTATCCATCTTATTGAACTCATCCATATCCATACGAATATCCTGTTCAAGATATGTTTCCACATCTTTCATATAGCGAAGATTGACCTGCGAGGAATTGGCAATCAAATCACACAAAGCCTTTTCCGGTGATGCAATAAGAAAAGCATAATTATCCTTATACATACTCCTTACTCCTATTGGAAATGCCATTTTTGAGATATGTTTGTAGTCATAACAGCCGACCGGAGTTTGAAAGCTACGCGAATGCTTTACCGTCATTGATTGATGAACATATACAGCCTCGGGGATAAGTCCATAATATCGTAGTGCAGTAGACATTGAAATATACGAAGGTGTATAGAGATGGTTGGCTATCAACTCACTCGATAGGGTCTTTCCTGAATGTTTGGGGTTAGCCACATAAAGTCCCCGCTTCAGTCTGATGATAAATCCTTGCTTCTCAAGCCAGGTCACTTTTTTATTCGCAGACTTAAGTTCCGGGTATAACGATTCGATGATTGAAGTCGTTACAGGAATAGTTCCTATTTCAGTTAATTGTCTATCCATACTGCAAATATAGCAATAATTTGAACAGAAAAAGAAATAATACTTCCTTTTCTATTCAGAATATTACTACTTAAACAATCTTAAGAAATAGCGACCGCTGCCACATAAGGCTGTTGTTTGTGACAATCACCGAAACACTGACCACACAGCAATTGAACAGTCTCAAAGCTCTTATTGCCTGCGAAAAGACCATCAGTTCGACTGAAGTGATGCATCGCTATCAAATCGCTTCAACGACCTCAATATCCTGCTCAAAGGTTGCTCTTATCAAGAATGATATATTAGAAAATAAGGCCGGTGAAATCTCGTTTCAGGACCCGATTTATGCTTATTGGTTGAAGACTGAGTACTTCGCAAAATAATCATAATGTGGCTCTCGGTTTCAGAGCTATTTTTGTACCTTTTCTCATCAAAAAACGGTATTTTTCACAAGTTTTTGTATCGCAGATTTTGATATTCAACAAATTACACTTACTTTTACTTTCCAAAATGGAGGTACAAGCCAAGAATGGTGCTAAAAATCACTAACTTACACATTCTCAGATACTTGCCAACATGCTGGTTGTACCTTTTAGAGCGCTATACTATTGATAATCAACGATGTACACATACTGCATCGGCAAGTAACTATTTGATTGTCAAATAGTTAAATTGATTGTAATCGATTAATATGGCGCTCTTTACGGGCGCCTTTTTTGCACTTCCACCCCAAACTATATCCAAAGGATTTTCCTATTATAAATTATCAATCAGCACGTTTAAACTTAACGTATATTTATTTATGAAGAACAGAATTTTCCATTCTTTTATCTATTAATAGCATTATGTTTTATATCTTTGTTCCTGAACAATGGACTGAACAAATAGATAAACCCATGAACAATAAAAGAAGTGCTTGAAGAAAAGATATCACACAAACATGGTTGTCGTACATATAGAAAGAGTTTTTGCAACGAAATCCGTATATCTACAATAGGCGACAGCCTAGTTTTAAAAATACTTTTCGAAATTGCAAGAATTCTTCAGATAGATCCCAAAGATTTGAATAGCGATGAAACGAAATAAACAACAATATACATTGAATGCTGTCAATTTATGAAGACTATCTCAAAAATAAGGAAGAAAGAACAGACGGACAAAAATTGTGGAATCAGGTCCCCAAAAGCATAATCGATACAATGGGTTTATTCACTGGTCTCAAACATATATCTTATACACCAATATGGCACGTTGTCTATATAATTCCACAATCCGCGAGTTCCTGCAGTTGTCCCCCGAAACGCTGTTAGGACATTTCGTGAACAATTACCACGGGGCTGCACTTACCACAACCAATGAAGCGTGGAACAACGAGATTCACATCATGCAGGAAGTTCTGCTACGGTGGAAGGATGAAGATGGACAAGTGATATTCGAGTACGACATTCCACGCCTCGGAAAACGAATCGATGTTGTTTTGCTGCTTCGAGGACTGATCTTCTGCCTCGAGTTCAAGGTCGGAGAGCGGGACATGCTTCAATCCAATATAGAGCAGGTCCTGGATTATGCCCTTGACCTGAAAAACTTTCATTTGCTGAGCCAAAACAGGATCATTGTCCCGATTCTCGTGCCTACCCGATTCCGAACAAGTTCAAGCGAGTTCATTCCCTCGGTATACGATGATTCCATATACAACCCATTGGTGACTGGAGCCAATGGATTGCAAAAACTTATTGCGGATGTTCTGGCACATGCCGGAGCGATAGCCCCGGATCCCAGTCTGGGAGCCAATTGGATTATTAGCCCTTATTCACCCACCCCGACCATCATTGAAGCGGCCAAGAGACTCTATGAAAATCACTCGGTAGAGGACATCACCCGCCACGAAGCCGACAAGGTATCGACCGATCGCACCATTGCGTATATCCTCGATGTGATCAAGACCAGCCAAGAGAAAGGCGAAAAGAGCATCTGCTTTGTTACGGGTGTACCCGGAGCGGGAAAGACGCTAGTCGGATTGGACGTGGCCGTCAAACAATCCTATCAGAATGGCGAGAAATTAGTCGAGGACGAGGGTGCGGTCTACCTCTCCGGCAACGGGCCACTGGTCGCAGTGCTTACCGAGGCTTTGGCAATCGACAATCAGAAAAAATGCAAAGCTCGGGGCGAGAAAAAGAATATGTCGGACTCTCGGAGGGAGGTTGGCAAGTTCATACAGATGATTCACCGCTACCGTGACAACATGTTGGCTAAAATCAAAAACCCCGTTGAGAACGGAGTCCTCGAGATTGATCCGCAGAAAGCAATGAAGCTGGCCAGGTCCGGTTACGGAGAAGTGGAACATGTAGCTATTTTTGACGAAGCCCAGCGTTCATGGACGCATAAAAGACTTGCTGACTACCTCAAACGAGGTGGCACTTATGGAAACAAACTCAAGGTGCCGAACTTTCCCTACTCCGAGGCGGCGTTCCTAATTTGGTCTTTGGATCAGCGGGAGGACTGGGCAACGATCGTATGTCTGGTCGGTGGCGGTCAGGAGATCAACACCGGAGAAGCCGGCATATCGGAGTGGATCAAAGCACTCAATGAGAAATTTACACATTGGAGGATCTATATCTCCGACAAACTAACCGAAGCGGAATATGCCGAAGGCCAAGTTAATGAACTATTGGCCGACAATAACAACGTTACCTTCTCCTCAGAGCTTCATCTGGGAGTGAGTCTGCGTTCGTTCAGAGCCGAGAATCTCTCCGCCTTCGTACACTCTTTACTCTCTTTCAATCCAGATGCTTCTACATGGTACAACACGATAAAAGAACGCTATCCGATTGTACTGACAAGAGATATGGCCAAGGCAAGGGCCTGGCTGCACAAGAACACTCGAGGTTCGCAACGATCAGGTGTGCTGGTTAGCAAGGCTGCCGCACGGTTCAAACCATTGGCCATCGATATTTTGGATCAAGGCGACGAAAATGCCGTACACTGGTTTCTGGAGGACAAAAACGATATTCGTTCATCCAACTATCTCGAGGATGCCGCAACTGAAATTCAGGTTCAGGGGCTTGAACTGGATTACACCTGCGTCCTGTGGGATGCTGACCTGAGATGCGAAAACGGACAGTGGCGATATTATAACTTCAACGGCCGGACGGCCTGGCGCGAAGAAGCTGGCAAAACCGAAGGCAGCCTTGAACGAAGGAAATACATGCTGAATGCCTATCGGGTCCTTCTGACACGAGCCCGCATCGGCATGGTCATTTGCGTTCCAGAAGGCAATCCCAACAAAACCGTCGGCGGGTTCCCGGAAGATGCTACACGCCTACCTGAGTTCTATAATGGTACATACGAATACCTCAAGTCAATAGGGTTGGAGGAAATATAATTTATTGTAAATAACACAAAACACTTTGCAAAGGAGAGGAAAATCTTCTGTCTTCTATTTCAATCTGCAAAAGTTAAGGAAGGCTGGATTTTCAAATTGACGATTGACAAGATATTTGAAGCCATGAAAAAGATCTGAGGTCATGTTCCGAATCAGAAATAAGGATACGAAGCTGGAAATTATGCTCCGAAAGACCCTTTTTGCCCACGGATTTCGCTACCGTGTCAATGTCAAAAGGCTACCGAAAACCAAACTCTACCACTGTCGTTTACGAATTTACCGTTACGTTTTTTTCATTCATCATTTCTTTCAACTGGCGGTACACATAAATGAAGGCGGGGACGAGGAAGAGGTTGGCGAACAGCCATGCCGTGGGGTCACCCAAGCAGACGCCAAGGAAACCCAAGGCGGGCACGAGAATGAGGCTGACGAGCACGCGGGCTACCATTTCGGCCACTCCCGAGAACATGGACAACCGTGTGTAGCCTACTCCTTGAATGCTGTAGCGGAGAATGCTCAGCAGTCCCAACAAAATAAAGAACGAAGTGTTGATGTGAAGGAACAGCACCGTGTCTTTCATGATTTCCGTTTCGTCGGGCGAAATAAACAGCAAGGCAAACTTGTCGGCCAGCCCCCACATGACAATGGCAATCGCAACGGAATAAACCACCATCATCAACGTGGCCGACTTGATTCCCATCCAAATGCGTTCGGGCTTTCCGGCTCCGTAGTTCTGTCCCGAGTACGTGGCCATGGCCATTCCCAAGGCATCGAGCGGACACATCACGAACATCTTGATACGCATGGCTGCCGTGAAGGCGGCGACGCAAGCCGTGCCCAAAGCATTGTTCGCACTCTGCAGCATGATGCTTCCGATGGCAGTGATGGAGAACTGCAAGCCCATTGGCACTCCGATGGACAAAAGCTGACGGGCCAAATTTTTCCGGAAAATACGGTCGGACGGCTCAGTTTTCAATATGTCGAACTTGCGGTACATATAGACGTAGCACAACACAGCCGAAAATCCTTGAGAGAAGACCGTGGCAATGCCAGCACCGGCGACGCCCCATCCCAACGAAAGAATAAAAAACAGGTCAAGAACGATGTTCAGCACCGTAGAGAGCAGCAGAAACCAGAAAGGCGTCTTGCTGTCGCCCAGCGCCCGGATAATACAGGAAAACAGATTGTAGAAAAACGTACAAGGCACACCTATAAACGTGATGAGCAAATAAATATAGGCACCTTCAAAGATATTTTCAGGCGTCTGCATGGACCGCAGAATGAATCCGCAAAGCAGACTGGTGATGACGGCCACCGCTATCGACATCATCGTCGCCAGCTTCAGGCTGACCGACACATAACGCCGCATCGTCACATAGTCGCGCGCACCGAATTTCTGTGCCACCGGAATACTGAAACCACCGCAACATCCGTTGCAGAATCCCAATATAAGGAATACCACAGACGTGCTGGCGCCTACCGATGCCAACGCATCAATGCCAAGAAACCGTCCCACAATGGCAGCATCCACCAACGAATACGTCTGTTGAAGCACGTTTCCAAGCAGCAAAGGAAAAGTAAAATTCAAAATCAGCGGCAGACTCGGCCCTGATGTCATCTCTCGCAACTGTGCCATATCGCTTTTCTCGTTATCCTTTATACAACGATGTGCAAAATTATACAAAAGATACGAAACGCAGGATTATCGCCACGTTAAATAAGGTAACACGAAATCCATTTACTCCTCCAATGACCAATTAGAATTACAAACGAGGCCGGCTTCAATTTTGAAGTCAGCCTCGTATGACATGTATTTCCAAAGAGAATTTACCCCTATTTCCCAGCGGCTATGGATTCGAGCGTCTGCCAGCATTGGTACAATCCGCGGGGAACGTGGAAACAGCCTTTCCATTTTCCGCCTTTCAACGGAATCAACACTTCTCCCCGACGGTTCAGATATCCGAACCATTCGTCGGCTTCGGGATCTTTAAAATGTGTCCAAACGTAATCGTGTACCTTTTCAAACCATTTTGCACACTCTTTATTTCCTGTCAACCGATAGCCTTTCAACAATGAAATAAGCGTTTCAATATGCACCCACCATAGTTTCTGGTCCCATTCCAATTCCAACGGAGGACAACCAAGGCGATCCATGAAATAGAAAATGCCACCAAATTCCTTATCCCAACCGTAGTTGAGCATCTTGAGCGTAATGTCGACAGATTTCTCGATGATATCCTTCCGACCGAGGCGTTCACCCAGGTCCATACAAAACCACATTGCTTCAATGGCATGGCCGGGATTCAAATGACGGCCGGCAAATGTGTTTGACAAACAATTGTCCGTTGTGACATTTTCCACCACGATGCCCAATTCAGGACGATAGAACACGTCCAAAACTTCATGCAGGCACGTGTCAATTGTCTTCTGCAAATAGTCGGGTTCAATCAAATGCTCAATTTCCAGTGCAACATTGCAAAGAATCATTGGCAGAGCAAAGTTCTTCAAATCGCGTGTTCCAGGGTGTTCCTTCGTCCAGCGTCCTTTCGGATTGTCCACTTTCGACAAAACAATGTCAAACGTCTTTTTGGCAATATCGGCATACTCCTGACTTCCGGTTGCCAGGCTCAACTGCCCAAAGGCAATCGTTGCAAACGTGTATGAAAATATATTATAAGGGTCAATCAGCGGCCGACCGTCGCGAGTCAACGAAAAATACCAGTTATAATTTCCGTCATGACCATACTTTTTCAGGAATTCGCCACCCTGCCTTGCGCAGTCCAGCCATTCCTGCCGTTTTTCAACTTTATTGTAAAGCATTGAAAACAACCAAACCTGACGGCCTTGCAGCCAAACGAACTTATCCGTGTCATACACGTTTCCATAACGGTCCAGACATGTAAAATAGCCACCGTACTCTTTATCCTGCGATTTTTCCAACCAAAATGGCAATATGTGGTTCATCAATTCATCACGATATTGTCCGGCAAGTTTTTTTGCTATATTTTCCATTATATTTGATTATTTATTCTTCTTTTTCATCCATAAAGTTTCAATTTCTTCCAAACTCAATCCCGTAGTTTCAGGGACAAGAAACCGCATTATCAGCATATACGGCACGCACATTACGGCAAACAGCAAGAATGTGCCGGCCGGTGTAATCGATGCCAACAAAACGGGAGTCAGCTGTCCGACAAGGAATGTGCCTACCCACAATGCAAATCCGGCAACCGACATTGCCAAACCCCGCACCCTCGTCGGATAGATTTCGCTCAACAGCACCCAAACTACCGCACAGATCGAGCCTGCACAGCAAATGATATATGCCATAAAGAACACTAACAGCAAGACGGGAGAAATTTCCAACTTTGCACCATAAACAAAATAGAAGGCAATCAGCAGCAACGAAACAATCATTCCGCTGACGCCCCAATATATCAGTTTCTTACGACCGACCTTATCAATAATAAACATGGCAGCCACAGTGGTCAACATATTGGCCACGCCGACAAGAACCTGATAGAACAACGCATCACCGCTATCCAAACCGGCATCCTTGAATATTTCCGGTCCATAGTAAAGCACGGCATTCACTCCCATAAACTGTCCTAACATGGCAATTGACACGCCTATCATCAGCGCCTTAAAAATGCCCGGCTTGAAAAGTGACGAAAAATCCGACCGCTTTTCATTCAAACAAACCGCATGCGTTGCCTTTACCTGACTTTCAGCCTGTTCGTCAGAATTATAGATTTTCCGAAAAATGGCCAAAGCCTGATTTTCCCTTCCTCTTGAAACCAGCCACCGCGGACTTTCCGGAACAAACATCACCAATCCAAGAAACAGCAGCGACGGCACAATCCCCATTCCAAGCATACCACGCCAGACTTCAGACACGAAAATCAGTCCAAGCCAGCCCGACAGTTCACAGCCGCCATGGGAATAAGCCAACAAACGGTCATTCACCAGATAAGCGGCAACAATACCGACCGTAATGGCCAACTGATAGAATGACACCAGCAATCCCCTGTGTTGAGGCACTGAAATTTCAGAAATATAAAGAGGACAGACAATCGACGCCACGCCTATACCCATTCCACCGACAATACGGAACACGACAAGTTCAACGAAATCGCCGCTGAAAGCACAGCCTATCATTGAAATGCAAAACAGCACAGCAGAAATCAGCATGGCCCGTTTCCGCCCCATACAATCGCTCAACTTACCGGCACACAACACTCCCACTATCGCACCGAGCAATGCGCTTCCGACAAACCAACCGACCATAAAATCGTCCAAATGAAACTGTGTGGAAACATCACTAATCGTTCCGGAAATCACTGCTTCATCATAGCCAAACAGGAAACCTCCCAAAGCAGCAATCACAGAAAGAATCAGCAGATAACTGAAATTACAAGCAGTTTTCATATTTATTTCATGTTAAAATATTCCTTGTAACGGTCAAACAAATGCCCTGCCTGAAGATAGGCCGACTGCGGACTCATGAAATGAGAAAACTCAAAAGTAATCGCCTTGTCATAACCCGCCCTTTTTGCAGCCTCCAGCTTTAACCGCAACTTGTCGAACTTAATCGGGAAGAATTTAATTGGCATATCGCGGTCAAAAGTTTCAGCATTCGTCCAGCACTTCATTCCATAGCGGTCGGCAAGACGCTTGTTTACCTCAAAAAACGCATCCAGTTCGTCATAATCAATATGTCCGTCCTGAAAAGCACATGCATCTACCACGTCATGAATCCCTGAAAAAATCTCATTCCACTCACGTTCATGTTCCTGCACGGTCACTGCGTTCGCTTTTGAAATTTCGGAACTTGCCGCCATGACGGCCTTTTTTCCGTCTATCCAAGGGGAAATAAAGGTCGGAAGCCCATTGGAAACATCCTTGCACTGCTTTCCAAGCGTATGAAAGGCATCGATGGCACCCTTTGTCTTTCTTGATATTTCCGTACTTATATACCAGCCTCCGAAACTTTTATATCGGGAGCCATAATTTTTCCACACTTCATCTACAACAAACCGGTTATGTTCAATCTCCCAAGTCATGTCGCCCGTATCCCAATACTTGCCGGAATCATAGAGTCCGAAATAGAACTTCATTCCATAACGGTCGGCAAGCCGAAGGAACATGTCCAGCAAATCGACTGAAGGTTTATAGCAGCCATTCTTCATCAAATATTCAGAAGGATATGTGATAAACTTACGGTATCCGCAACGAATCATAATGACGGTGTCGATTCCTATCGACTTCATGTAGCGGAAATCAGCGTCCCATTCCCGTTCCCCCCAATTCTGATGAGGGATATCGTGTGATATTTCATCCAGGAATGTCCCGGTTATTTTCAAAGCATTGCCTTTTGGCACTATCAGCTTATTGCCGGCCAATTCCGCATCACCGACCGACTCCGATGCCGCAAGATCAAACATAGCAGCTCCCGCCACACTCATCAATGCTGTTTTTTTTAAGAAATCGCGCCTGTTTGTCATAGCATTATAATTATTGTAATAGAAAAACAGTGTAAAATTAAAAATAAATTCTCAAACTACCAACATTTTGAAAATAATTTATTAACTAAAAAGTTTTTCTTAAAAAATTTGCATTATATAGAATTCTTTTTCTAACTTTGTTGCAAATCATTCGTAAACGCTATGATAGCATCATTACTGGCAGAGCTCGAAAAAGGAACAAAAAGTGCGAACATTAAACGACGCATCATTTCCTTATATATGAAAAACGGCCACTCGACCGATACGGATTTAGCCCGGGCACTCAACCTGAGTATACCGACTGTATCTAAATTCGTGAAGGAGCTGACTGCCGACGGCATCATACAAAAGAAAGGCAAACTCGAAACAAACGGAGGCCGCCACCCGACAGTAACGGGGCTGAATCCGAATGCCTGCACGTTCATTGGCGTCGACATCAAGAACAACGCCATAAGTATAGGTGTCATCAATTTCTGCGGCGAACTCATCGACAAGCAAACCGATATCCCTTACGACTTCGAAAACACACCGGAGGGACTCGACCGCCTCTGTCACATCATTACCAATTTCATTGCCACACACAACATTGACGCGCAGAAAGTATTTAACATGAATCTTAACATTTCAGGCCGCGTCAATCCAAAATCAGGGCACAGCTACAGCCGATTCAATTTTGAAGAGCGCTCACTGGCCGAAGTTCTTACCCAAAAGACAGGCATCAGGACCTGCATTGAAAACGACACCCGCGCCATGACTCTCGGCGAATACATCTACGGAAACTGCAACGGTGAGAGCAACGTCATATTCGTCAATGTAAGTTGGGGATTGGGCATCGGCATGATTCTCGACAAAAAAATATATTACGGCAAATCCGGATTTGCCGGCGAATTCGGGCACATGGTTGTCTGCGACAATGAAGTGATGTGCCACTGCGGGAAAAAAGGCTGTCTTGAAACGGAAGCTTCGGGCAGCGCCCTGCACCGCAAACTCATCGAACGCCTGAAAGCCGGGGAGAACTCCGTACTCGCAAAGCAGTACGCCCAAACCGGCAATCTGTCGCTGAACGACATCATTGAAGCTGTCGAACGCGAAGACCTGCTCTGCATAGAGCTTGTAGCGGAAATCGGGCAAATGCTCGGACGATGGCTGGCTGGACTTATCAACATTTTCAATCCCGAGAAAGTAGTCATCGGCGGAGCCCTTTCAACTACGGGCGATTACCTGCTACAGCCTATCCGCACATGGGTCAAACGCTATTCCCTCAACTTAGTAAACGAAGACACGAAAATCGTACTTTCCGAACTGGGCGACCAGGTTGGGCTCTTGGGAGCGTGCTCGATAGCAAGAAACAAAGCCTTTGAGGAACAAGCTTAACACAAACGAAACATAAACACCTTAACCATTATAAGATGAAACACATTGGACACACTCTGAAAAAAGCGCTGTTGTTGGCAGCGATTGTCCTTGGCACAGGCACGGCATACAGCCAGGCATTGACCGTCAAGGGAACTGTTGTCGATGAGAATGACGAACCGCTTATCGGCGTTTCGGTCATGAACAACGGAAAGGCCATTGGAGTCACCGACGCCAACGGCAATTATTCCGTATCTCTTTCAGCTCCGTCAACGCTGACTTTCTCCTATATAGGAATGGAAACGAAGAAAGTAAAAGTCAGCAAGGCCGGAACGACCAACGTAACTCTGCAAACATCGTCGACCGTGCTCAACGATGTTGTCGTTGTCGGTTACGGTACCCAACGGAAAATAAACCTGACGGGAGCCGTACAGAGCATCGACGGTTCGGAACTGACCAAACGAAGCCTATCCAATATTTCCAATGCCCTGCAAGGAGTCGTCACTGGTCTGACTGCCGTTCAATCATCAGGTCAGCCGGGAGCCGACAACGCTTCTATCACCATCCGAGGAAAAGGCTCTCTCAATTCCTCCACATCGCCACTTATCTTGATTGACGGAATTGAAGGCGACATGAACCGCATTGACCCCAGCACCGTTGAATCAATCTCCGTACTTAAAGATGCAGCATCCGCTTCCATCTACGGTTCAAGAGCCTCAAACGGCGTCATCCTGATCACGACCAAACGTGGAGACAAGGGGAAATTAAAAATCCGTTATGACGGATATGTCGGCATCTCACAGCCGACCAACCTGCCGGAACCGTTAGGTGCCGTGGAATACATGGAACAAATGAACAAGGCATACAAAAACAACGGACAGGAAGAAATCTATCCGTCAAACATCATTGACATTTACCGGAACGGAGAAGTGGACAATTACAACTACTACGATACCGACTGGATGGACCTTGTACTCAAAGACAACGCCATGCAGCACAGCCACTCTGTCAGTGTCAGCGGAGGTTCCGATTTCATCAAGATTTTTGCCAATGCAGGCTATTTCTGGCAGGACGGTATTATTGAAAACAACACATTCAACCGCACCACCTTGCGGTTGAACAGCGACATGAACCTGCGTCCCTGGTTGAAACTCGGTATTGACGCACACTATCGCGAAACAACAGCCCGTCGTCCAAGCCAGGATGCAGCCGCATCCATCATCGGAAATGCCATGACCATGATTCCGATAGCTTCCGGCATAAACAACGACGGAACATACGGATACGGAAAGACAGGATACAACCCGATTGCCATCATTAACGACGGCGGACAGCGCGTAGACAATGCCCCGGAACTGACATTAAGAGGATATCTCGACGCCAATCCGCTCGAAGGGCTTAACCTACATATTGACTATACTCAAAAAATGCTCAATTCCTACGGTTCTTCATTCGTCAACCCGTATGACACCTACGAAGGTGGACGTTTCATGATGACATATCCAGCGACAGCGCAGAAAGGGAAAAGAGCAGAGGAACGAAGCAAGACCATCAATAAGCAGTTTACGGCACAAGCTTCGTATGAAAAAACACTCAAGCAACACTATTTCAAGGTTCTTGGCGTTTTTCAGACAGAAAAAATGGACTATGAATACCTGACCGCGAGCCGTTCCAACTACGAATACGACGGGTATACCGATATTGCACACGGAGATGCGACAACGTCGGGCAACTCATCCAACCGAAGCGAACTCGCACAAATGTCATACGTGTTCCGTGTCAACTATTCCTATGCAAGCCGCTATCTGTTTGAAGCCAGCGGCCGCTACGACGGAACGTCACGCTTCAAGGCCGGAAACCGCTGGGGATTCTTCCCTTCTGTTTCTGCTGGATGGCGCATTTCGGAAGAGGCCTTTTTCCAGCCCTTGCGTCAAACTGTCGACAACTTGAAGCTCCGTGTTTCCTACGGAACAATGGGTAACCAGTCCATCGGAAGCTACTATCCGTATGCAGCAGCCGTCAATACCAGCGGCGGTACGGCCAACTACTACTTTGACGGTGTTCTGGTAGCGGGTATCGAGCAATCGGCACTGGCAAACGAAATGATTACATGGGAAAAATCCCGGCAATTTGACGTAGGTCTGGACTACGCCATGCTTAATTCGCGACTGACTGTCACAGCCGACTACTACATCCGCTATATTTCCGACATGCTGCAACAATTCCCGGCTCCGGCCTACGCCGGCATGACAGCACCCTGGCAAAATGCCGGTTCGATGCGTAACAACGGTTGGGAACTGTCCATTGGCTGGAACGACCGCATAGGAGAATTCTCCTACGGAATTCAAGCCAACATCTCCGACGTAAAAAATACGGTGACGAACCTTTACGGTAACGAATATGTCGGAACCACTATTACCCGTGAAGGCGAAGCCATCGGGTCATACTATGGATATGTGGCCGACGGCTACTTCCAAAGCCAACAGGAAATCGACGATGCCGTTTGCGTATACGGAGGCGACAAGAGCGTCATTAAACCCGGTTTTATCCGCTATAAAGATGTAAACAACGACAATGTCATCAATTCCAACGACCGCGTTGTTCTGGGCAATCCGACACCCCGCTATGAATTCAGTTTGAACCTTAACGGTGCCTGGAAAGGATTTGACCTCACGGTGTATTTCCAAGGAGTCGGGAAACGCGACTTGTACTATTCCGGTCCGGGCGTACGTCCATTGGTACAAAACAGTACAATGTACAAGAGCCAGCTCGACACCTGGAGCGAAACCAACCGCGATGCCGAATATCCACTACTGCTTGTCGACAACGGTTCTACGAACATGAACAACATTATTTCCTCATTCTGGATTAAAAATGGAGCCTATGTACGATTGAAGAATCTGACTTTGGGCTATACCATTCCTAAAGATGTAACACAAAAAGCACAAATCAGCAACCTGCGGCTATATTTCAGCTGTCAGAATCTGCTGACATTCTGCGACGGATATAAAGGTTACGATCCTGAGTCAGGAGCCGGTTCATCCTTCTACCCTGTAATGAAAACATTTAGTTTCGGCGCTAACATTGAATTTTAAAACAAATTGCAGCTATGAAATTCCACAATTTATATACAGCCTTACTGAGTATCGGAATACTGTTTACAACATCCTGTTCCGACTTTCTTGACACGAAATCACCGTCCTACGACAGTTCCGGAATCTACCAGACAGAAGCCGGAATCCGACAAGGCGTGATAGGTGTCTACAGCTATTCCTACATGGAAGGAGCTCTCACCAATGCACTTCACCGGCCGGCAGTCGTCACGATGGACAACTTCACCGGACTGAGTGCCGAACGTGCCCAAAACACCACCATCGGAGCCGGAGGTGGCATGACTTCCGACCAGGACAATACCGGCACCTATTGGACTGCAAACTACAAACTGATATCACGTGCCAATGCCGTATTGCACGATGCCAAAAACAACATTGACAACATGAGCGAAGATGCTCACCGCTATTTCGACGAAGCAAAGATACTGCGTGCCTTTGCCTACTACAACCTCGTCGTTGCTTATGGCGATGTTCCGTTCTTTACGGAACCCGTAACGGTGGACGATTTCAAGGCATCACGCACTCCTCGCATGGAGATTCTTGACTATCTGCTCAATGAACTGGATGAAATTGCAAAAAGCGACGTATTGCCGTGGACCAGCGATGTAAGAGGCCGTCTGGACCGTTCCTGCGCCTACGGACTGGAAGCAAGAATTGCCATTTTCACAGCAGGAATAGCCGACAGCGACAACGACAAATACTACCGGATGGCAGCAGATGCCGCTTATGAGGTAATCTCCAAAGGAGGCCGCCGACTTGCTGAGAACTTTGATGATCTGTTTACCAAGAACGGCCAACAAAAGGAAGATGCTCGCAGCGAACTCATTTGGGAACTTATGTATTCAAGTCAAATCGTAAATAACACTTTCAAATACCATTGGGTAGCGTTGGGCAACGGTCCGCGCATGTTTGCCCAAACAGGACAGCACCCGACCGGTATTTTAGCCGACACTTACGAATGTATCGACGGAAAGCGCATCGACGAGTCTCCGCTCTACAACCCGCAAAAGCCGTGGGAAAACCGAGACCCGCGTTTTTCTTCCACGCTGAAAATGCACGGAGATACCCTATCATGGTACTCATCTGTCGACGGTGAATGCAAAACCATATTGGAAGCCTACGCAGGACAGACAAAAATATACCGTGAATCCAACAAGCGTTGGATTAAGATAATAAATCCTGACATCTCCGATGCCAATGCTTGGACCAGTTTCGTAAAAAACGGATGCGGATACATCTGGTTTAAGTATCTCGGCGGGCTTGTAGAGAACACCAGTGATGTTACCAGCAACATAGCTGTCATGCGCTACGCTGAAATATTGCTTACCTATGCCGAAGCAAAAATAGAATTGGGCGAAATGGACGAAACCGTATACGATGCCATCGACCAAGTACGCGAGAGAGCAGGTATGCCGAAAGTTTCGGCCGACCGCAAGGGAGATCAATGGAAAATGCGCCAGCTTGTCAGACGTGAACGCAAAGTGGAACTGGCAATGGAAGGCCTCCACTTTGCAGACATGAAACGATGGAAAATCGGTGATTTGGAAAATGCCGCACCCAGCTACGGCACTCCAAATTCGGAATACAAGTTCGAAGGAATGTCGGCAGAAGATATTCCCAACTACAAAATTTCTGACCGAAATGACCTGAACGACATTGGCAGTTATGACGCATACAAGCACAAACTGCTTGTCCGTGACACGGAACGCCGTTGGCAGGACAATTTCTACCTGTGGCCGCTTCCGCAATCTGAACTGAACAAGAATCCGAACCTTAAACAAAATCCTGGCTATGCGGAATAATTTATTCATAGGAATGTCACTGTTGTCGGCTGCCGTCTTTTTCCCAATTGACGGCACAGCCAAGACCAGCATCAGCCAGACAGATTCGACAATTTGCCTCTCCAACGAAAAGATTTCAATCACTTTTCCAAAAGGGAAAAACTTTGATATCCTTTCATTAAAAGTTTCCAATAGGGTTGAATTGGTCAAGCAAGGTGTCAACACATCCCCCTGGACTCTCACCTATAAGGGAGCCCAAGGAGAGACACCTGAAATTGAACCCCGCTATGCCATTTACAAAGGTTGTCGTGAGGAATCAAACGACACGTCAAAGACTTTGGTATTCCAATGGGATACCCGACTGAAATATGACGGACAACCCTATCCGGTTGTAATGCGTGTCTCGTTGGGCGATTCAGCGGACCTGCTCGAATGGAATCTTTCAGCCGAAGTGCCTCAAAACTGGACAATAACCAATTTCAGCTTTCCTAACCTGGCAATTGCAGCCCCGGGAAAAGGAGAAGTCATAATGCCGGGAGGTTGGGGAAATTTGTATGAACTGAAAGAATCGGGCAACTACGAAGCGAACTACCCTTCCTGGAGCGCTTCCATGCAAATGGTGATGCTCAACTGGGACAAAGGCGCATTCTACTATTCCCCGGAAGACTATAACGCCTGCGGAAAACTGATGCGGATGAGAGAAGAGTCCGGCAATGTCAAGTTCAAGACTGAAGTTGTCGCATCTTATGGATGGACCGACGCTGAAACGCATCACTTTACTGTGCCTTGGACCACTGTTACCGGCCTTCATCCCGAAGGATGGAGTAAGGCTGCATTGAAATGGTATCGCCCGTTTGCCCTGTCCACTGAGTGGGGAAGCAAGACGCTTAAGGAACGTAACATTCCCGAATGGATGGTGGAAAAAGATTTATGGATGCGTGCCAAATATCTGGGTGACACAACCGTAACGGCTGTCAATAAAGCCATCGACTATTTTGGCGACAACATCTGCTTCCATTGGTATTTCTGGCACAACCATGCCTACGATTCCCACTATCCCGACTATTTTCCTGCACAGCCGGAATTTGAACCGATAATACGCCAAGTCCGCAGTAGGAATTGTCAGGTTATGCCTTACATCAACGGCCGCCTCTGGGATCCGGCAACGGAAAGCTATATCAGCAAAAACGGAAAAGATGCTTCCTGCCGACGTTCCGACGGAACTCTCTACACGGAAGTGTACCCTACCTCCATTGTCCCGAACACGGTAACGTGCCCGTCGTCGCCGATATGGAAAAACATCATCTGGAATCTTGCCGACAGGATTCAAAACGAGCTGCACACCGACGGCCTTTATATTGACCAGATTGCGGCAGCGGCTCCCTATCCCTGCTATGCTCCCAACCATGATCATCCGGCCGGGGGCGGCGAATTCTGGTACCATTCCTATCGCGACATGATATACGAGCTGCGTGAGTCTCATCTGAAAAAGAACAACGTCGTTTTCTCGGAAGAAAATGCGGAATGCTACATTCCATGTTTTGACATTCTTCTCACAGTAAACACACCCCACAGTCCTGACTGTAAAATCATTCCGCTATATCCGCTGATCTACTCCGACCGAGTTCTGACATGCGCCTACACTTACACGCCTTATACAGATGTAACGCAAGGAGAATTTCGCTATCAGAACATGCAATGTTTTCTCTACGGTTCTCAACTGGGCTGGGTAGATCCCCGATTGCTCTGGGTAAACGAGAAATCCGAATATGAGGCACAGTTTCTCCGCAACCTGACAGAGTTGCGCAAAAAGCAGCATGACGTATTCATCGGCGGACGCTATTTGAGAGAATTTATCCCCCAAGGCGACAATCCGATTGCCGACATTCCTACTTTCGGAAAGGACTATATGGTGAAAGGAGCCGAATGGCAGAAACCTGACGGAAAGAAGGTTCTGTATGTTGTCAACAGCGACAGCAAACAGCATACCGTAACGCTGCCCGACGGCACTTCCGTCACACTACCTCCAATATCCGGGAAACGATTTGATTTATAAACAATCACTTATATTGTTAACTATAACTATTTTTCTAACTTAAATTTTTACAAAATGAAAAAGACATTACTCTTTGCATTTGCATTGTCAATAGGAATTGCAAATGTAGCTACGGCCCAAGGTGACTATTCCTTGACTCGTGACTGGAAGACCAACACTACTGCAAAAGGTGCTGATGCCCGTCAGGGATGCTATGCAAACGGAAAGTTCTACATTCAAAACCGCGTTAACGGACAAATTGAAATCTGGGACCAAACCGGAATGATTGGAACACTTCCCTCTACAGACAAAAGTACGGGAATCTGCGCCGACGATGCCGGCAACATTCTTGTGACAAACGTAACGGAATTTGATTTCGGTAAAGAATCCGGCACAACACGTCCGGTACGTATCTATCCTAACGGTGCAGCTCCTGCTACCGACATCGAACTCTACCTGGTTTGTCCGCCTCCGGCTTCACTTGCAAGCGACATGCGTTGTGACTATTTCGGACATATCGAAGGTAACATCATGAGCGATGAAGGTGGCGAAGCTTGCTGGATTGTAAACAGAAGAAAATACCTGAACATACTTCCAATCAAAAACGGTGCTCAGGACGACGACAATTCACAAGCCGTACTTATGGACCAGAACTGCTTCGTAAACCCGGTTGAATCATTCCAGACTTCAGGTTCAGAAATCAGTAGCCTTACACAAACAGTTGCTTTCAGATTTAACGGTGAATACTGCTTCGACAGCCGCTATATCGGTTTGAAAGGTGTAGAAATCAGCACTAACGACGAAGGCAACCTTGCAGCAGCCAACAAGAATGACTATACGACAGCTCAAAGTGTATGGTCATACGACCCGGCTTACAGTTGCCACGTTGTCGGCAATACACTGTTTGAAATGGGTGGAGAGAAATTCGTTATTGCGATGATTCAATACAAGACTGTAGATAAAGAACGCGAATCAAGCTTTGCCATTGTAAGAGCCAGCGACCAGGAAAAAGTTGCCATTTGGGCTTCTAAAGACCACGAAGCAGGTATCGTTGCCACCACTGCCGGCGCCAACTGGATCACTGCCGTTCCTGTTTCTGAAAATGAAGTAGCTATTTACCAATATTTCCCAGCAGAAAATGCATGAGAAGGCTGGATTGCTAAATATACGTTCAAAAACAACGGTTCGAGTGTAGAAGGCGTTGCTGAAGCAAAGGCAAAAGTCGTTGCCGGACAAGGCGCTATCCGTATCGAAGGCGAAGCTGACAATATTGAAGTCTACAATGTTGCCGGTACGTTAATCAGCAAAGGACAGAAAGAAATAGAATGTGCCGCAGGACTGTATATCGTAAAAGTTGACGGCAACGTTTCTAAAGTTCTTGTAAAATAACATGACCTGAACTCAAGGAGACGTCTTTATCAAAGGCGTCTCCTGTTTTCTTTTCCAACATGAAACAACTTTCATTTTTCATAACGGCCATACTGTTCCTGCTGCCCCTGACAGCGACAGGCTCTGCGACATGGACACTCAACGGAAAAGACTACAAGGTTGACACTCTTTTCCATGCCTACATCGGACCGGGCACCACCCTTACATCCCTGAAACTGGAAGGCCCGGTCAAATTCAGAATATTCTACACAGCCACTGATTTAACAAACAAGAATGTTGATGTCAGAGGAATCAAGCATACTGACCGTCTGGTAGGGATCAGCACCATATCAGAAGCAATGGAGAGCCATGACACGGAAAGCCGCAACTATTTCGCCGGAATCAATGCCGACTTTTTTTCACAGTCGTCACCGTATGGAATCACAGTCATTGACAGAGAAATATATGGCAGCGAACAAAGTTCGGGATGGTATTTGTTCGGAATGAACGAAAACCGGTTGCCGATGATTGGAAGCGGAGAGTTGTCGGTTAATGTAACACTTCCCTCTGGAGAAAACATGAATAGCCGGAAATTCAACCGCAGCGGCAATCTTGACGAGCTTGTAGTCTATACCCACCGATTTGGAAACAAAACCGCCACGGACACAGAAGCTGCTGAACTTATTGTGTATCCCATCAACGCTGACAACGCACTCATACCGGGAACAACAGTGACAATGAAAGTTCAAGCGCCCGCAACTACAGGAAGGACGACATCTATTCCTGAAAACGGCTATGTCCTTTCTGGGAAAGGAAAGGCGGCTACATTTCTGAAAAAGCTGTCGGCCAACGATGAAATAAAAGTTAAGTGCGCGGTAAGGTTCGACGGAATTACCGGTGGCAAAGTGACACAGGCATTGGGCGGCTGTCCTCCAATCCTTTCCAACGGCAAAGTATTGGATACGGACAAGGTCCTCGACCATTTATCAACGGCACAACCCCGGACAGCGGTCGGTTTCAATGATGATATGACGAAACTTGTCATGCTGGTTGCCGACGGTCGCTCATCTATTTCTGTAGGCCCCATCTCGAAAGTGCTGGCCGGCATGATGAAATGCACAGGATGCACCGAAGCCTTGAATTTCGACGGCGGCGGCTCGTCGGAACTATATGTCGACAAACTTGGAGTAATCAATGTCCCTTCTGACGGAAAAGAACGCCAAGTGACAGACGGACTATATTTGAGCACCGACACTCCGGAAGATTCACAAATCGCTATAATCCGATTCAAGGACTACACCAAGAAAATGGACATCGGCGAATCCTATACGCCTGTCATTTACGGATACAACCAATATGGTGTATTGATAGACACCAACCTGAGCGGTATCCAATTGAATACGGACGACGGGAAAACATTTGTCGCCAAAACTCCGGGATGTTATGCACTGACAGCCACCTATAATGGTCTGAGTGCAACGATAGCAGTCACGGTCGGCAATCCCGGTGGCATAAAAGACACAGACATACAACCGTCACGCTGCTATCCGAATCCGGTAAGAAAAGGCAACGACATTCATCTTACCTCCTTGTCGGGCAATGTTGCCATCAATATTTTCGGATATGACGGCAAACTATATCGAAGCGAAAAGTTCCAGGACACCGACGGAACAATTAAAATCAATACACAAAATTTACAAACAGGAACATATATCATTTCTGTCAAAGACAACAACGGAATCAACACATTTCCAATCATTATAGAATGAAAAAACGACATAACGGCATACGACAGGCGCTGATACTGACACTGCTTGCAGCAACAAGCATTCTATCTTTATCTGCCGCTGACATTATATCTGAAAAAGATATCGACAAAGTCATCTCAAAAATGACGCTGGAACAAAAAGCCAGGATGCTTGTCGGAACAACAGGCTACACCGACGCTCCCAGCCATAAAGTGGAAGGGGCTGCTGGATGGACCTATGCCATCAGCAGTCTGGGCATACCGTCGATAAACCTTGCAGACGGTCCGGTAGGAATCCGAATCAATCCGGTTGCATCACCTGTCAAAATAGTGTACAATGAAGCCGGCATACCTGTTCTGACTGAAACGAATGACGACGCCGGAAAAAGCGGACATTCCGACGCTGACACCTATTGCACTTGCTTCCCGTCAACAACAGCTTTGGCAGCAACATGGAACAAAGAGACGGCACTTCTGCAAGGGAAAGCAATGGGAGAAGAGGCAAAATGCTATGGAGTCGACATTATTCTGACTCCGGGCATCAACATCATGCGAAATCCTTTATGCGGCCGGAACTTTGAATATTATTCGGAGGACCCGATACTTACCGGTAAAATGGCGGCCTCCATCATACAGGGAATTCAAAGCAAGGGCATTGGGACAAGCCTGAAACACTTCGTTGCCAACAACCAGCAGACTGGAAAAAAATACAACGACGCACGCATGACACAACGTGCTCTGCGGGAAATTTATCTGAAAGCATTTGAAATATGCGTCAAGGAAGCCAAGCCATGGACAGTAATGGGTTCATACAATAAAATAGCCGGCGATTTCACACAAACCAACAAAGAATTGATGATCAGCCTTCTGCGAGACGAATGGAAATTCGACGGACTGGTGCTGACTGACTGGACTGTACGCCGCCCTACCCCCAATCTGCTGAATGCCAGATGCGCATTGATGATGCCGGGGGAGGGAGAAATTGTCCAGGAAATCATGGAAGCCGTCAGAAACGGAGAAGTTTCGGAAAGCACACTTAACGCCTGCGTTAAGGATGTTCTGAAAGTCGTTGCCAAATCTGTCACAGCCAACGATTGGACTGCCTCCATGCCCGATTTGCGACGGAATGCCGGCATTTCCCACGACATAGCAACGGAAAGCATGGTTCTATTGAAAAATGAAAATTCAACGCTCCCTTTAAAAAACAGCACGTCGATAGCATTATTCGGTGCAACAGCCTATAAATCGATAGCAGGAGGCACCGGGTCTTCCAACGTGAACAAAGCGTATGTAACAGATATTGCCGACGGATTGGAAAAAGCCGGATTCTCCTTAAGTGCACGACTGAAGGATGTCTACACAAAATACGCTGCGTTCCAAGATGAAATACTCGACAAATTCCCCGACAGTCCGGATTGGCAGAAACTGTCGTACCACCGTACTGTTCTTCCTGAAATGGATTTCTCCAATAATCCGGAAATGATAGAACAGGGAATCAAAAAAAGCGGTCTTGCCATCGTGGTGTTGGGAAGAGGTTCCGGTGAGACTTCTGACAGAACCCTTGCCAACGATTTCAACCTCACACCGGCCGAACAGTACTTGTTGAAGCAGGTGGCGAAAGCCTGCCGTAGGCAAGATAAAAAGATGATAGTAGTAATGAACGTTTGCGGTATGATGGAAACGGCGACCTGGAAAGATCTGCCGGACGCCATCCTTATGGCATGGTTTCCGGGACAGGAGTGCGGCGATGCAATCGCCGACATCCTTACGGGTAAGGTTAATCCGTCAGGACGGCTGCCTATGACTTTTCCCCGTTCCTACTACGACATTCCTTCTTCTAAAAATTATCCGTACGTCGGACAAACGGCAGGAAAGAATTTCGACTATACAAACTACGAAGAAGATATTTGGGTAGGCTACCGATACTTCTCGACAGTCGGAAAAGAAGTGGTCTATCCTTTCGGATATGGATTGAGCTATACAACATTTGAGTATTCATCACCGAAAATTGTTCGTAAAGGCGACGGCTGGCAACTGTCAGTAACGGTAAAAAACACAGGTAAAACCGCCGGAAAGGAAGTGGTGCAGGTTTATGTCAAGGCACCGGCTGGCAATTATCCCAAGCCGACGGCTGAACTAAAAGCGTTTGCTAAAACCGGTCTCCTCCAACCTGGAGAAAGCGAATCGGTAAGCCTGTCGTTTTCCGACTACGACCTGGCGTCGTTCGACGAACAGAATTCACAATGGAAAACCGACAAAGGCGACTATTCGGCAATTCTTGGAGCATCGGCCGAAAAAGAGATACTGTCTTTACCGTTCCACATTTCCAAATCCCGCAGCTGGAAAACCGGCAATATTTTGGCACCGGTTGCTCCTGTCAACACGCTGGATATAGAAAAGGAAAAAGCGGAACAATTGACATACTACAATGCCGCCGATTTCAAGATTCTCGGTAAAATCTATAACGATTCATTGCCAACATTTTCACGAGTGCCCAATTTCCGAAAAAACAACACACGGGAGGCACTTTGGAAACTCGGGCAACACTCTGCCGGCATTTCTGTCCGTTTCCGTTCGGATTCGCCCAAAATCGGACTGCGCTGGACCAACCTGTTCGGAAACTCAATGACACACATGGCCGATCTTGCTACACGCGGACTGGACCTTTACACGCTCATCGACGGCAAATGGCGGTATATCGGCTGCGGGCGTCCCATGAACGAAACGAACGAAACAGAGGAATGGCTTGTTATCGACAATATGGAGAAAGAAATGCGGGAGTATATGCTGCACCTGCCTCTTTACGACGGAATCAAATCGCTAGAAATCGGCATTGCAAGCGACTGCGTCATAGAAATGCCGACAATCGACAGTCCCCAGACAGAAAAACCGTTGGTCATTTACGGTAGCAGCATAGCACACGGTGCTACGGCATCACGTCCCGGTATGGCCGCCTCCAACCAATTGCAACGATTGTTAGACAGAGAAGTGATAAATCTGGGATTCAGTGCCAATGCCCACATCGACTATGAAATAGCCGAAATGATGGCAGATACCGATGCGTTGGCCTATGTCCTCGACTTCGTGCCGAATGCAACTGTCGACGAAATTCAAAACAAAACGGAGAAGTTTGTTGACATCCTCCGGAAAGCCCACCCCGACATACCCTTGATTTTCATCGAGGACCCGCAGTTTGCCCATGCCGTTTTGGACAAAAGGACTGCAGCCGAAATCAACGCAAAAAATGAGGCTATCCGACGCATTTACAACAAACTGAAAGAATCGGGGATGAAAAATCTCTACTATATTGAGAGCAAACAACTTTTGCCCGAAGACGGCGACGGCACGTCTGACGGAATCCACTTCACCGACATGGGCTTCCACTATTACACGAAAGCCCTGATGCCGATTTTAAACAGCATTCTAACAAACCAACAAACCAAATAACATTCCATTATGAAAAATATTAAATTCCTTCTGTCAATATTAACGATTCTCCTGCTCTACCCAACTGTCGTTTCGGCGCAAGAATCTGAGAACAAACATTTTCCCACCTATAAAATCCGGGATCTGGCCCTCATATATCAGGGAGGAGCAAAACGCATCGACTGGACGGAAGATCAGTTCGTCCCATACGTCACTCACACGTTTGCAGACGGAAAGCGGGACTGGTTGTTCGACGGTTTCCTCTTTCTTGACTTCAACGACGGTCGAGGCAATACGTTTATTCCCCAATATGGTGCAACGAAAGCAAAACGTACGGAATGGGAATGGTATCTCGACCGCGTTTTCGAAAAAGGGAAATCACTGGATGCGCTCGACAAATGCATCGAAACACAGAAAAATCTAATCGGTGAACCCGGATTCAAACACAAGATTGTACTGTCGCTACTGACACCGCTTTTCGGTCAGACCGACTGGGGAAACGTGGACGGGAAAAAACTTGATTTCAACAACTATGAAGACCAGAGTCTGGCCGTCAAATGGTTCATCGACCAGCTTGTCAGCCGTTTCCAAAACGCCGGATATAAGAACCTTGAACTTGTAGGACTCTACTGGGTGGATGAAGACATCTGTCATACAAAGGACTTGACCAAATATGTCGCTCCACTGGTACATGCAAAAAATCTCGACTTTGTATGGATTCCCTATTTCAAGGCACGCGGCTACGACCGTTGGAAAGAACTGGGCTTTGACATCGTCTACCACCAGCCAAACCACTTTTTCAAGAAGGACATCCCTGACTCACGCTTGGACGAAGCCTGCAAAATTGCACTCGACCTCGGCATGGCCATGGAATTTGAATGCGACAGCAAAGCTCTCTATCAGGCAGAGAATTCTTCTTACGACAGAATGCAGGCATACATCGACGCTTTCCGCCGCAACAAGGTATTTGAAACGTCGGCAATTGCCTACTACACCGGAAGCAAGGCTCTTATTGATATGGTAGAAAATCCTTGTCCGGAAAATCAAAAGATAATGGACGAACTGGCATCAATCATCATCGAACGACGCAAAAACGACAAGCTATGTCCGGCTTCAGGAAAATAACGGTATTCATGTTTAGCATATTTGCCGCCTTGTCAACCAATGCGGCAAATATGCACATAACCTTGTCCGACAGCATTCTTACCATTGCTACGGCCATCGACACGGCGCACACGATAAGCTACGATTTCCGCCATTGCATGGCCAACCGTCTGTTCTCATTCAGCCGGGTCACTGTTGATTCCGTCACGGTAAACGAAGCGACAAGCGACAACATAGGTCCGTTTCTGATTTCAGGCCGCGGCTGGTGCGGAGGCAACCACCTCCTTCCCGACGGGAAAAGCCGCTCGGCAAAAACTGTGGATGTAATCATCAAGGCCGACAACACGACACTGACATCCGACACAACATTACAGGCAAAGAGAGCCGACATCATTGTCACTAACCTGCTGTTCGACCCGTTGAAACCAACCGACCTGTTTTGCCGCGAAACAATCCACTATACCGTTTACGGCAACAGTATACAGGTAAATGCCTCGCACCATTTCCTCAACGAAACGCCTTTCACCATCGACCGCTACTACGGCATGCAGTCAATGACCATTGGCGAAACTGCCCTGCGCACCCCCAACGGCATTTACAGCCAATGGACACCCATCGACAGCGTCTCTCGGTTTACCAAAGCCTCATCTCCCAGATTTCGCCAGTTTATCGAAAAAACACCTCACGTGTTCATGGCAGCCTTTATGACCGACAAAGGTCTGGGCAACCGAAAACTTGTCGACAACAGCGACGTTGTTTTTATCGGGAACTCATGGACAAAATCCTATCACAAACTCATTGGAAACGCCGTAGTACGATGTGGAGAAGAAACAAGCTGGGAAGGAATCTACACTTGGTTTGTCACCCCCGTAACCGACAACGACTCCGAAATCTCCTACCTCGGCTACTACAACGGCCAAAAATGCCTCTTCGTCGGACAAGTGAATACCTGCGACCGGATTCTTCCGACCGTTTTCTAATGGCAGCATTCCCCGATGTAGAATTAACCATAATCTAGACAAACTTTTATCTTTTACTGATGCGAATACCGTAAGGTTGTAACTGAATTTGAGGCATGTTTGCTGTATCTTCGCGGGTGATTTTAAACGATAAATCTCTGGGTTGAAGAATGGCGATGATACAGAAAAACAATGAAACTATGCCTGTCAAGAATAGAATTGAGCAGCTCATCAAGGCTATGAGCGAAGGTATTTGGGAAAAGGACTATATATTGGCACTCGGACTGCTGACGGCAGTCGCAGAGGAGAGTCTGTTCCTGTTGGGACCTCCGGGAACGGGAAAGAGCCTTGTGGCACGACGGCTGAAACAAGTGTTCAAAGACAGCCGGTCGTTTGAATACCTGATGTCGAGATTCTCGACGCCTGATGAAATTTTCGGTCCGGTTTCCATCAAGAAACTAAAGGAAGAGGACCGCTACGAACGAGCGACCGACGGCTTCCTGCCGACGGCCGACATCGTGTTTCTCGACGAAATATGGAAAGCCGGTCCGGCTATCCAGAATGCCTTACTGACGGCCATCAACGAGAAAGTGTTTCATAACGGTCCGACCACACAGCCGCTACCGCTGAAAGTGCTGGTGGCGGCTTCCAACGAATTGCCCCGTGAAAACGAGGGACTTGAAGCGTTGTGGGACCGTTTCATGGTACGCGTCGTGTCGAACTGCATTGAAAACGAAAATTCCTTCTATCGGATGATGCGCCAAAAGGAAACGCGTCTGACAGACATTAAAAGTGAATTGCAAATCGACAATGCCACACTTGCCGACTGGAAAAGCTGCTGCGAAAATGTGGAGCTGCCCGACTCCATACTGGAAGCAATTACCTATATCCGTCACGGACTCCGGCAATTGGGAAAACGAGAGAATGTAGAACCGTTGGACTACTATATTTCCGACCGGCGCTGGAAAAAAGCGGCCAACCTGCTGAGAACATCGGCGTTTCTCAACGGCCGTACCGAGGTCGACATGAGCGACATTGTGGTTCTGCAACACATGTTGTGGAACAAAGCGGAATGCATCCGTCCGGTCACGCAACTGGTGATGGAAAGCCTGTTTGCCGACATCCAAAAAAGCATAGCCAACTTGTCGAAAGGGATGCAGAAAGCACCGGAGGAAAACGCCCAGCAGGCAGAAGGGAACAACCGGGATGCTTTTCAGGTCTACCACTTTTTCTATGCAAAATTGCTGCCTCCAACGAGCGCGAAACAAACAGATACAGTCTACTTCCTTCTCAACAACTACGAACAACTGTCACTGAGCAAACCCTCTGACGGCATCATCTACTATGACGACAATCTGAAGGGTTACGTAGTCCGCAAAATGGATGTCAAAATGAGTGCCGAACAACTGCGAAGCATCCAGAACCTCACAACAACCGGAAATCGGCCGATGGCTGTCAAGCTAAAACGCGGTGCAGACAGTGTCTATATCGACAACACGGAATATCAACTGGAGAAAGCAAAATTCGGAAGCAGTCTGCTCGGGACAAACAAGCTGATAAACAAGCAATATCTACCCAATCTTGCCAACCTGCATTTTGAGGAAAGCGCGTATGCAATTCGCACAAAATTTGAAGAGCGTAAATCATTGCTTTTGGCCAAAAACGGCAATCTGTTTGTAAACAATACCGACACGACAAACCTGAAACGCTATTGCCAGAATCTGGAAAAAGCGATTAACGCACTGGAAGTAAAAGTCAATACACTAAAGACAAAACAGTAATGACATATAACGAGAACATCGACCAACAGATTGACGACTATTCGGAACTGTTCGACCTGTATATAGAACACGGCCGGCTGCCGGAAACGTATGCCGACGACCCCATTTCGCAATACTTGGCGTCGCAACTCAACATGCACAAACGGAATCTGCCCGACAACGACTACAAAGAGGTGTTGCGCCAAAACCTGCTCAATTTTTTCCGTTCCATTTTGCCCACCCTGTTGGAGTTCCAACAATTCCATACGGCGGAGACAAAACTGTTGCAGGAGTTTTTTGAGTCGGACAACGACAAAAGACGGCAACTGTGGCAGAAGGTGAAATCATGGCTGACATTCTACTACACAAAAGAACAATTCAACACGGAAGGCTACGAACAGTTGCTCAACGATGCCGACACACCGGCCGAACGGATTCTGAACGCCATGGAAGAAAACTGGAAGGAAGCCTCTGCAGCAAAACTGAGAAGAAAACAGCTGGGACTGCTTCGAGGAAGTGGTCCCAACAAGCAAATCTTCATCGGTGTCGGACAGAACGATTACAGACAGCGGAAAAAAATCAGCAACACGTTCTACAAATATCCGATTCTGACCGAGATCGTACGACAGATTGGCCGTGAACACGAAACCGACACCGAAGACGTAGACACGACTGTCACTGTCAACGAGCCCGTACTGCTGCGCCATGCCAATACCCGACAGGAAATTGACGGCACAACGGTTGGCAACGACCTGTCCTCTCTTCTGCCCTACGAATATGCCCAGATTGACGAACCGGTATTCTACAAACGGTTTGCCAACAAGGAACTTCAACAATACTCAAGTCTGCCGCCCATTATCAACAGGCTGAAAACCTTCCATACTCTTCTTCCTCAGCCGAGAATGGAAAAAGGCCCCATTATTCTTGCCATTGACACCAGCAGTTCCATGGAAGGCAAGCCGGCCGAAATAGCGAAATCCCTGACATTTCAAATAATAGATATAGTCAAAAAAGAAAAACGGAAATGTTTTCTCATCGCCTTCTCCGTCCGCGAACAGCATATTGAATTGTCGCGTCCGAGCCAGTTCCGCAAAGTGGAGCAATTCTTTTCCTCCACTTTCTCGGGCGGCACCAATGGTGAACAGATGCTCGCCGAAGCGTTGAAGACATTGGGCACCGACAACTTCTCGATGGCCGACGTTCTGATTATCAGTGATTTTTACTTTTCACTTCCCAAACCTGACACTTTGAAAAGAATTAAAGCAGAACAGAAAAAAGGAACTCGATTCTACGGCTTGAGCATCGCCGACGGAGTGGGCAGTTATGAATACGTCTTAGACAAATATTGGACAATATGACTTTCGAAGAACTCTCATTCCACATCAACCCATCCACGCGAATTGGCAGCCCCTATCTGCAAGTAAAATGGCAAAAGGTGGATCAACCGATTTTACAGGCGGAAGCCTGCTTTGTAGCTCCCGATCGAACCGTATATGCCGTACGGAAAACCGCTATCGCCATTTGTTGCACCAGCTCACACACGCTCCATATCTGCTATTCCGATGCCACAGATTTCGAACGAGTTCATTTCCAGCATTGGCTGCGCCGACAAATCAAGCAATTCATACTTGCAATGGCCGAACGCCACCTGCCCCCAAGGTTTCACCAAATAGAACTTGACAAGGGTTTGAAAGCAAGCGGAGTGTCTGTCCGCAAACTGAGAACGAACGTCCTCGGACAATGCGACTACAAAAAACATATAACCCTGTCGCCCATACTTGTACTGATGCCTCAACGAATGTCCGACTGTGTTATGATGCATGAAATGGCACACATAAAGCACATGCACCATCGGCAGAGTTTCTGGAAACACCTCAGCGAACTATTGGGAGAAAATGCCACGGCTGAAAAATACAGGTCCGACATAGTCATAACTCAAAAAAATGCCATGATTCAATACCTGTTGAGGTAGTTCCATTTTTTTGGTCCTTCTTGGTTCTTTTATAGCGAGAATAAATATTATTATTTATCTTCGCATTTACTATGGCAGTACAGACAGATTTACCACAAATCGCAGCACTGAAATTAGCTGCAGAAAAGCGTTTCGGTCACAAAATAGAAAGCCGCTCCGATTTTACCCTTTTCGGTGCGGAAATTGAACGTGTCACTAACGAGCATCTGGCCGACAACACCCTACGCCGCCTGTGGGGCAGTATCAAAGGATATAACACCACTTATACCCGCACGCTCGACGTGCTCTGCCGCTATATCGGTTTCGAACATTGGGAGGCATTCTGCTGCCATTTGAGACAGATGTCACGCAAAGAATCCGACATTATAAAGAACCATCTTGCCATCAGGGTCGAGGAACTTGTTCCGGGTGACCGGCTCCGCATCGGATGGCTGCCCGACCGCGTGTGCATCGTCGAATTTCAGGGAGGACGCACGTTCAGAGCCATAGACTGCAAAAACGCTACCCTGCAAAACGGCGACAGTTTCGAATGCAGCATAATGCTGAAACATTACCCGCTGTTTGTCGACAATCTTGTACATGGCGGCGAACTGTGCCAACGCTATTCCATGGGACTCGACAACGGGCTGACCATTCTTGAGAAACTCTAATTCTTCCGCTTCCATACCAGAAATTTAAACTTTTGTTTGACTATATTCTCTCCTATTATCTCTATATTTTGATAATATAGGATGCGGTTCGGGATAGCCAAACTTGAAAACTTCGTTTTCGTTTGTCTCTCCACTCACCTTTCGCTATATTTGTAGAATTATTGGACTGCTGAATGCCATACATATTGGGCTAACGGCAAATCCATTATTCAACGTAATGCTATGAGAATATATTCCACTCCCATCTTTTCGGAAGCGACGGCCTCCAACTCAGCCATTACAGTTCTGGGAATCATTAGCGAAGGACGCATGTTCCGCATCTACCAGGCTCAGAAGGGTACAAAATATGTAATCCTCAAAACGCCTGTAACCAACGATTCGATGCTGATCGAAATCCTTCGCCGGGAATATGAGCTGGCATGCAATCTCAGTCACCCGTGCATTGTCAGCACTTTGGATTTTGTTCCTGACACACCTGTCGGACCGGCCATCGTCATGGAATATATCGACGGACTGACGCTCGACGAATTTGTAGCATCCAATCCCACTATGGGGGAGCGTAAGGCTGTGCTTAACGACATTCTCGACGGAATGGACTATCTGCACCATCGCGGCATCATACACAACGACCTGAAGCCCGACAACATCATCGTCAACAGCAACAAAGCGGCCCGTATTATCGATTTTGGATTTTCGGTAAGCAACGACAGCGCCTACAAAGGCTATATCGGCGGTTCTGACGGATATACAGCTCCCGAAATTCTTAACGGTTCCGGCTCTGTTGGAGCAGCATCCGACATTTTCACTCTCGGCCGCCTGATAAATCTGATTTTTGGCGGTCGGAAATACCGGAAAATTGCTCGCAGTTGCAGCAGTCTATCCCCATCCGAACGCCCCCAAAGCATACAAGCGCTCCGCGAACTCATCAAGCAAAAGGAACGTCAACCCATCATCATGGCTTCAGTTGCCGCAATGATTCTCATTATCGGTTTGTTCATATTTTTAAGCATCAACCGCCATCAAGAATCCAGACAAATTGAACGACACATAGCACAAAGCATCGACTCCGTATATCAAAAAACGACAGACAAAATCATAGCGCAAACCCATCAGGACTCCATCAAAACCGAAAAACGCATTGCGGAAAACATCACCACCTATGCACAAGAAACCGAACAGGCCGAACAAGACAGAATAGCCAAGGAAAAACAACATCGAGAGGCTCTGCGAAATTATTACAGAAAGCAACTTGCCCCAATATATCAAGAAGCAATCGATTCTGCCAGAAAACAAAAATATAAGGAATTCATAAGGCCGTTCTGGTGGCGTGCCCGTAATTTTACCAGCACATATCGAGATTCCATTGCAAAAAAATATCCTCCCATATCACAAACCCAACAATCTGAAGAATTTTTGGCAGCCATATATGTAATTGAAGAATGTATGAACCCCCTTGATTCCTTATATTTCAAAGGCACCTCTTTAAAAACATTACCGCCTGCAAAATATGATTCTCTGCGCTCCATCTCTGTCAAAAAATGGATGGATGTACGGGAGTTGGGATTGCCAATACATAAATAAAAAGAACCCTATCATTTATTTAGCGATGATAGGGTTCTCCTTTCAAAAATAAAATATTCAGGGATTTACGCACCTTCTTCGTACTTAAAATAAATACCTGAAGGCAAAACCGGCACGGAAGCGATGATCCATCTGGCTATTAATTTTATCCATATTAAACTTATAGTCAGAATGTGTTGATACCATTTTATTAATCAAATCCTCATTCAGGATATCTCCGACCTCACATAATCCATATAATTCAATTTCAAAAATACGAGATGAATATCCAACCGCGATTCTCGGTGTAAGGAAAAATGGATGGTTATATAGTGCCTTATCCTTGATATGTAAAGAATAGCCATATTTATCTGTATAACCCAAATATCCAGCAGTTGCAAAATTCAGATTAGCACCCAATCCGACATAATAATTTTGTGTAAATGAGCGCTTGAAATTAAAACGGAACACAGCAGGGATAGTCACATGTTGACCACTAAAATGTCCACCTTTTTCCCGTTCTCCCAAATCTTCTTTTTGCCCTCCTGATGCCACACCAAAACCACCATACTGAACACCTGTGTAGAAATTCAACAGTGTGCAGTGCCATCCCAAAAGGATTCCTATACCACCATTTGCTTCAAACATTCCTTTGCCAAATGAGATACCACCGTCTACACTAAAATGCACAAATTTACCACGATTCTCAACCGTATATAAATGATCATACAATTTAGCCACATCTTCATCATAAAGCGAGTTAGGATTATCTTTACGATATTCTTCACAATCAGCTGATGTAATTTCGCCGTCGGCTTTTTTACCCATTAACAATTGATATTCAGCCTCAGCTCTGTATTTTTCAAATCCCGGTGCTATCTTCATAGCTTGTAGGGAAGTCGCCTGGGCACTCTTATAGTCCTGCATATCGAGCTGAGCCACGACTTGCTTCTCAAGATAAGCTACTGAATCTTTATACATTTGGTCAGCTTGTTTCAAAATCCGACTCCGATACTCTTCATTAAATATTGCAGTCTGAGCAATCTTTTTATCTGCAACCTGTCTTAATTTTGCAAAGTCTCGTTCTTGCGCCACTTCTTTGTCATAAACTTGTACACGGACACTATCCAAAATCTTTTCTTTATTTTCATCGGAACAAATCGGATTTAAAGCCGTGTTGACAAGACAATCCAACTGATTTCCACATTCTTTATAGACACTATCCAGGATTCGTGAATTCCAGTAATCTTTCGCTTTCTGCTTAAATGTTGAATTTGTCATTTCATTGTCATAGAAATCTACTACTTTTGTCAGATCTCCAGACTTTTCAACGATGGGCCACATATTAGAGCTATAGTAATTAGATTCATACGTAATATACTGGTATTCAGTATATCGAGCCCCAGCGTATTTGACTTGACGCTTAATCCAATTGCCCAACTCATCAAATTCATAGTCTGAAAAATATTTGGAAATACCTTCTGATGAATGATTCTGAGTATGAACAACATTCTGACCGCCAAAATTATTTACAGTTGCTTTCTTGACAGCAGCCTGATATTCAGCCATTTTTCGATTATAAGCAGCTGTTCCGACTTGCAATTTATTTAATTCTGATTTCAATTTCTTTGCTTTTGCAACTGCATCGTTCATCTGTGCAGTTGCACTAATATGCTCAGTTGTTGAAGTCGTCCAATTTTCAACATACGTTATTTCTGAAAGTTGTCCATTTTGTCCATAATGGTATGACAGGACACACTTTTGTCCATCTGAATCAAACCGAACAGTTGAAATCTTTCCATTTTTCACGTCCGACGTATAACGGTTACGTTCGACAGCAATATTCAGTTTTCGACCATAATCTGTTGTCAAATCTTGGAATTGTAAATCTACCAAATTACCACTTAAGTTAAACCGACGGACAATTTCAACATTATGATCATAATTATTGCTGGTTATGACACTCTTCAAAACTTTTCCTTTCAATCCGTATTTGGTCAAATCCTCAGCATGTACAATAGCAACACTTAACAAAGCTATGGCTACTATATATTTCCTAATTTTCATCTTTACGTTCTTAGTTATTAATTATAGAAATTTTCCATTGCTGCATTATCGATGCTGACAGTATCAACACTTGCAGCCATATCCATCATCTCCATCATAGAATTATCCACAGATGATTGCTTCTCAAAATTCAAAGATTTATCCTGCAATACCCACCCTTTATCATTATAATAGATCAAATGAACAGGACTGCAAAGCCGATAATCCTCATAAATCTGATTCCAAGCCCGGCATACAGGGGTAACATCTGTATACTTAACAATAATTTCAGCTTTTGCGCAAAGACCGTCCTTCGTATCAAATGTCCGAATAAAACGTGCTTTCTCAACCTCCAGTTTATATGCTTTCATCAGAACTATATCCTTTTTCTCCTGCTTCTTGGCTCTTTCATAATTTGTTGAGGTTTGAATATCCATTGAAAGCACCTCATAATTATTATCTTTCTTGTATTTTTCTACTTGCTTAAGGTACTCATTATTATCCTCAAAATATTTCTCTTCCTTTTCAACATACTCGTTCTGATTTTCAACAACTTCTTCGGCCAACGTACTCTCATCCCTGTGAAGATACATTGAATTGACTCCTTCCGGAGTTGGAACTTTTGGCCAATTTTCGAAAGTCTTTTGATAGTTTTCGCGTGTTATCTTATTTTCAGGATAATCCTCTAATTTTACTTGAGGCTGTATCATGTCCTCATCAATAAGTTGTTTAGGCTTAGGCACAGAATCCACAACTAATTTTTTCCCTTCGTCAGTCAATTCAACTTTCACCATGACATGCTTTTCTTCACTATAGTTCGTCGACCCGAAAGATTCACCCCAATAACTATTTATTTGAAGAATTTTGTTCCACCAGTCATAACACTCCACACTATAAGTAATTAAACCCGCAGCACTCAACCGGCTCAACTGATAGCGCGCTTCCATGTTATTCAACTCATAATATCCAATCTGAATTGGAATCACACCTTGGTCCTGAGCCGTATTTTCCAACATTGTCCCGACCAAATCTTCTACTGTCCCTGCTGATAAAGACTCAGGTTTATTTGAGCAAGCTGTCAACATTGCTACAATAGCGATACTACAAACTAACAGACCTTTCTTCATAATTATTTCTATTTATATCAAAAAAATTATTCAAACGGAGAATCTTCCAATATTATATATTGAGATTCTCCGTTTTAGACTTACTCGTATAAAAGACTTAATTCATTTCTTGTGCGGCATTAAGCATTTTTTGATTGATACGATTATATCTGCTTATTTGAGACGCTGACAAATCACTAGAAGCAGTTGACAATTTCTCACCCATTTCTTTTGCGTTCTGTAATAAACTCGGATATTCCGACAACGCATCTAAATCTCCAGCATTCGCCTTTTTCAATAACGAAATGTATGAATCAACATACTCCTCATAGGAATCCAACACTGCATCCCAGTCTTCTTTATCTCCTGATTCCTCAGTGGAAGAATCATCACTTTCTTCTTTCAACAAAGAACTTCCAGAATTATCAGAAGAAAAATCTGTCGATGACATATCATTCAACATTTCCTGTGCAGAGTCTGACGTATTCGCATCACTCTCTTTTTTTGAACCACCACATGAAATTAAAGCCACTACGATGGCACACATTCCAAGCAAATTAATTACTTTCATAATAAATAGTTTTTATGATTAATACTGATTACCAATTAGACACTATTCTACCTTCTTTATCTGTGAATTTTCCAGCTATTATCATAATCCAGTCAATAAACGACCAGATACCCAGGCCACCAATTGTCAACAACATAACTATACCTGTTCCTATTTTGCCAACATAAAAACGATGTGCGCCCAATCCTCCTAAAAAGAAGCATAAAAAGAAAGCAACCAAACGTTTTTTATCACTCACGGCTAAACCGCCATTGACTCCTGTTAAGCTTCCACATTTAGGGCAAGCCACAGCTGTGTTTTCAATTTCAGCACCACAATTTTTACAATACATAATTATAAGGTTTTTATGATTTAATTAATAAGCATTCTTTATTTTTTTACAAATATCCATAATTCCCTTTAAAAAGCCATAGCCCTTTTTGGCCCTAATTTCAAGCCGTTACGCACCAATTTCACCCCCCAAAAATTAAGCTCCCGATTAATAAAAATCCAGCCTTACACCGTGATTCTTTTTTATAATAAAAACCAATATGTTATCAGTAAAAATGCAAAACGAACTCTAACTTTAGAATTCGTTTTGCATTTTACATTAACGTCTAAATTTATGTTTTAGATACTAATCTAATTCAATCAATCCCCAAAAGGCCGAGAAACTTTATATAAGTTGAATCCATTTCACCAATTTATTATTTGCATCAAAATAGAAATAGAAATAATCAGTATTATTATCTATTTTATAATGGTAATCTCCAAACATATTGTATACTTTGTTCATATCCAAAAATTTCAGAGCATAACATTTGAGACCGTCCTTATTTCCAACAAAAGTGAAACGACTTTGACCTACCTCCGATGCGTATTTCTCCACTTCTGATTTTGACATTCCTTTATAAAAATCATTGAAAGTTTGAGTTTCATCAGATTTCATTATCACACAGACATTGTAACCTTGGGCCTTACCAAACCTCACACAAGCTATAGGATTCCTGTTCATATCACCTCGCATAACCGCAACTTCCTTTTCACCGTCGGCCATAAAACTAATCACAGACAAGTTTTTTCCTGAAACGAAAAAATTCAATAAATGCTCAGAATTTCCCTTCTTCAGAATCTCCAAACCTTCCCCTGAAAAAACAGGTTCAATTCTAATGGTTTTACCCAATTCACCAAAATCATCAACAAAGACATTAACCTTGTCACACACTACAGGGCTTTCCTTTCCATTATTAATCAATAAAAACACCTGCGAGGGGAAAGTCATCGAAGTATCCTCAATAACTTCATAGTCGAAAGCAAAAACGTTTATCGACATCAATACGCTCAATAACAATACAGAAATTTTTTTCATAATTTAAATCGGATTAAGTGTCTAACATTTATATTAATTCATTTATTATACAGCACTAAGCATTCTAATTTTATCCATTAATTGATAACCCAACATCATCTTTCATAAGAATATTTTACTATCATTTCTATTATTTGTTTTCATTATCTCCGCTGAACAATGTGATCAAAAATGATAATCCGGCTAATGAAAATATTTTTTTTAGAATCCACCATATTAGTTTAAAAGGCCAAGTATATAACCATGACCAGTCCCGTTCTTTGGATTCTTTTTGGGAAACCTTACTCCTTTTATCCTTTTTTTCGGACACTTTCTCTTTAGGAGACTTGTCCAAATTGTGTTCTTTCAAATATTTTTGTGTATAGGTAGCTTTTAAATCAATATTATCTCCATCGTACCAAATTCGGGCATAGTTCACTCCGTCTTTATGACTTGTACTTTGATATTTTCCAACCAATTGATCACTATCACTCATTGGAACATCCTCAAAACGCAATCCTTTTGACATAATTATTTTAAATAGTCCTTTTGTTATAAATAATGACAGTCTGTGGCCGGACCGATTATCCACAAAGAATCACCTTATTACATTGTCTCCGCCAAACTTTACTTAACAGATGTTACAAATATCTTTTATCTTTCTTAAAAAGCCATAGCCCTTTTTGGACCTACTTTTAGAACCTTGACCATCAATTTCTTAAAGTTTTTCGAGTATTGTCATACTATTAAGATGAAGTCTTGCATAACATAGAAACATCAACTACATTTTTCAAAAAACTTTCCATTTTTCTCAATTTTCTGCTTTTGCAAGTAAACTTCAAGAAGTGGTTGCTGTGCTGACAAGCTTTTTTGCTTTCGGATGCCATTGTTTGTCGATTTTTTTGTTAATTTGTTGGCGGAAAACCACTGAACAGACAAGTCATGAAAATTGAAGAAGCCATCGTATATGTCATCGTGAAACGCAACGGCGGCATGACCACCGAACAGATTGCCGACGCCATCAACCGGCAAGGGCTGTACAAACGAAAGGACGGCCAATCGGTGACGGGCAAACAGGTGTATGCCGTCATCTGCCGCTATCCGTCGATGTTCACGAAAGAAGCCGGCCGAATCATGCTCATGATTTGAATCTGCGCGGATATTTTTCTCAACGTAAAAACGGATAAGATGCAGAAAAAAGGAATCGTCAGGACGGTGCTCATCATTCTACTCCTACTCATCGTGTTTGCAGGTGTCAGAATCGGCACCTCGTGCTACGAAAACCGACAGCGGGCCAAGCACCGGCAATCTGTCTGCATTTCCGTTGAAAGAACCTCATACACCGGATTTTTCCGGACGAAAAACGAATCAGTCTCATGAAAAAAGTCATTGTCATTTCAACCAGTCTGCGCAGCGGCTCCAACAGCGACATGCTTGCAGACAAATTTACAGAAGGTGCCCGCCATGCTGGCCACGATGTTGAAAAAATTTCGCTCGCCGGAAAGGACATCCGCTTTTGTTGCGGCTGTCTTGCCTGCCAGAAATTGGGAAGATGCGTCATCGACGACGATGCAAACGGCATCATGCAGAAAGTGCTGAACGCCGATGTCGTCGTGTGGGCAACGCCTATTTACTATTACGAAATGAGCGGCCAGATGAAAGTGATGATCGACCGCATGAACGCGATGTATTCTTTGGACTACAAGTTCCGCGACGTTTACCTGCTGACAACAGCGGCCGAAAACGAACCCGAAGTGCCGAAACGTGCGGAAAGTGGCCTCACAGGATGGATCGACTGCTTCCCGAAGAGCCGACTTGCCGGCACGCTATTCTGCGGCGGTGTCGACGCGCCCCATGCCATCGAAGGCAACGACAAGCTCCAAACTGCCTACGAAATGGGATTGCACGTATAATCCTTTCCGCCTTAGTTTAAAGAGACAGTAGAAACCATAGGGAATTCCACCCTGTTTCAAAAAGCATTTTAACGATTAAATGGAGAACTTGAAAAATGAGAACGAAAAAATTGCACTCCTGCAGCGAACTGATTGAATATATCGACAAAATCGGATTTCTGCCGCTGTTACGCATGGGCATCATCGGATGGTCGGCCGAAGAAGTTATAGACCAAGAATTTCAGTACACTCCGCTGCCTGACGGCGGATGGGAATGGCCGCTATGGAAATGGAAAGGTCCCATCTTACAGGAAACCGGCTGCGCCTACGGCAAATTTTTCGATAAAAAAGCTGCATTCATCAGCCGCGAATGGTGGCCCGACTTCTGCAACTACCGCCGCAGCATCTATCCGTACCCCGAAGAGGGAAGCGTAGAGGAAATGATTCTTGCCACGCTCCAACGCGAAGGCAGCCTCATCACCCGCGAACTCCGTGCGGCATGCGGCTTCACAGGTTCCAAAATGAGAGGGCGATTCGACACCTATGTCTCGCGGCTCGAAATGGGAGGCTACATCGTCACCGAGGACTTTGTCTATCCCCGCGACCGCCACGGACGGGAATACGGCTGGGGCTGGTCGCTGCTCACTACCCCCGAAGCACTCTTCAAGCGGGAAGCCTGTCACCCCGACCGCACCCCGCAAGAATCCCGCGAGCGCATGGTCAACCATTTCCGGAAAATCCTGCCCCACGCCGACGACAGCCTATTCAACTTCCTGCTGAAATAAACACCCCCCGAAATTCGTTGAAAAGTAATTTTAGCGAATTTCGGGGAGTGATTTATCTGTCCGGAGCGATTGCCACTTTGATAACGCCATCGAGGCGGTTTTCGAAGAGGTGGTAGGCTTCGTCAATGCGGCTGAGGGGATAGCGGTGGGTGATGAGCGGTGTGGTGTCGATTTTGCCGGCTTCAATCAGTCGGAGAATCTCGGCACAGTCGCATCCGTCTACGCCTCCGGTCTTAAACGTGAGATTTTTGCCGTACATGTCAGGCAGAGGCAGCACCTGCGGACGGTCGTAAAGCGCAACGACGGTAACGATGGCATTCGGGCGTGCACATTCCCATGCCAATCGGAACGTGTCGTCGGCGCCCGCCACTTCCATAACGCGGTCGGCACCGCCGTGGTCGCTGTGAGCCTTGACAAAATCGCGGCAATGTTCCGGGCCGGTCA
>ULSJ01055375.1_pt1 | contig 52237 bp, 52 predicted proteins | sample 1956291 | NCBI WGS metagenome assembly ULSJ01 (sample SAMEA4835705, study PRJEB28245) | human gut metagenome | biome: gut microbiome; material: fecal sample | place: Denmark | collected 2008 | reverse complement strand
CACCCGTTAGTTAATACTCATGCCGAGCATACATGAAAAAAAGTTCCCGAATACGGATTGTTCGGGAACTTTTTTCATTTACGTTATACTATTGTATAAATGTTATTTCTGGTTCTCCTGACTTCGTCACTATAAAAACATCAATTTTATAATGTCTTGATAAATAATGTTTTGTAATTTTGCATACCCTGATTTTGGGGTACGCAAAGCATTTTTGTATGTTTATCAAGCGAAAAAAGAATCGGTCAGGTACTGTAAGTATCGTTGTAGCTGAAAAGATTTCGGGTTATTATAAGGAGCTTACCACTATAGGTATAGCGCGTACTCAAGAAGAGATAGATTCTCTCATAATGAAAGGTCGTAAATGGATAGATGCGGAGCAGGAACGCCGTCATCCACGGCTGGATCTTTTCGGTGAGGAACGTAAGAAGTGTGATGCAGAGCTTCTGAGTGCCGAACAGATGCTTTCGTACATAACCAATATCTCTATTAATGGAGCGGACCTGATACTTGACCGTGTCTTTGACAGTGTGGGATTCAACAGGATAGATGATGAGGCATTCCGTCAACTTGTAAAAGCCCGCCTGTCTTATCCTGCAAGCAAGGCTGCCACAGTGGAGTATCTGAAGAATCATTTTGACGAAGATGTCAGCCTGTCGAAAATCTATCGTTATTTGGACAAACTGAGCGATAACCAACATAAGATAGTTCAGAACATAAGCGTCCTTCACACGAAGAAGATTTTAGGCGGCCATATCGGTGTGCTATTTTATGATGTCACTACACTCTATTTTGAAGCGGACTATGAAGACGAGCTTCGTAAAACAGGTTTCTCCAAGGAAGGGCGTCATCAGAACCCTCAGACTATATTGGGACTGTTGGTCAGCATTGGCGGCTATCCGCTTGCGTATTGCATCCATGAGGGCAACAAGTACGAGGGGCACACGATGCTTCCGGTAGTGACGGAATTTGTCCGGAAATATGAGCTGGAAGATTTTATCGTGGTGGCTGACTCTGGGTTGATGAACAACGATAATATAGCCGACCTTGAAGCAAACGGTTACAAGTATATCATCGGTGCGAAAATCAAGAACGAGAGCAGGAAGATACAGGAATGGATATTGGAGCAGCCTGAGACAGACTGCCAGATGGTTGAATACGATAAAGGCAACGGACAGAGGTTGTTGGTTGGATATACAGAAGAGCGTGCCCGAAAGGATGCTTATAACCGGGAGAAAGGTATACGCCGTCTGGAGAAGGCTTACCACAGAGGTACGCTTACCAAAGACAATATCAACAAGCGCGGATACAACAAGTTCCTGAAAATGGAGGGGGATGTGAAAGTGACCATCAATTATGAGAAACTGGAGAAGGATGCGAAATGGGATGGTCTCAAAGGATATCTTACCAATACGACTATACCAGTAAATGACGTGTATGCCGCCTACCATAACCTGTGGCATGTTGAAAGAGCCTTCCGCATAGCAAAATCAAAGATCGAGATAAGACCAATGTTTCACTTCACACGGCGCAGGATAGAAGCCCATGTCTGTATCTGCTTCGTGGCCTTGAAAGTTTACAAGGAATTGGAGCGTCTGCTGAAACTGTCAGGCATAAATATGAGTGTGGACAAGGTGCTCGAACTTGCTAAAACTATAGTGACTATACAGATGACATTGCCTCAGAACAAGCAGACAATCAATAGAACTATGCTGATGAAACGGCATCAACGTATCGCTCCATTGTTTGCTGATGAATTTTGGGGTACGCGTTGACGAAGTCAGGAGAAACCAATGATTATATAACGAAAAAGAGGATGCATCATTTTGACACACCCTCTACTTTTTTCAATCTCTCCCATTATCGTACGTACCGTCCGGCATACAGAAATCCTTCTTTGTCGGACCTGTCAAAGACAGCAGATCGTTTCAATTTTACCGTTCCTCTCTACCATTTCCACGAGATTTTCACCTAATCATTACTGACTTTATCCTCCTATTATTTACGATATAACGGCTTTTATCGTGACTTACTTTTAGAGGAAATGATAAAAACTTCGAGAGAGTCCCAACACATAGGAGCCACCGAAGCGACTCCTATGATTTAATGAGAGTAAAAACACTTTCGCTGTTTATGAAATATACATTCTTCAACAGCAGACATGATGTAAAAACAAACTTTCCCTTTTTAAAATAAAATCTGAAAACAATTTACAGAACAACTGTTCAACATTATATTATGCAGACGGACTATTTTATGCCATACATACCAATAGTAGTACCAGTAAATCCTCCAGCCATATTCGTAGATAGATACCCCGCATCAACATCCTTGCATAACAGTTTCCAATCATCTGTATCTGAAGAATAATAGAAATCAAACGTAGAGCCTTTTGATACAACCTTCAAACAAATAGCCTTCATCTCATTATCAACAGGCATCACGGTCAGTTCTTTATCATCCTTTTCCCCTATCTGAATTAAAGCTACCGAACGCTGTCCTTTTACATTCTTCATACAGAAGAAATACTGATGAGTTTCATCTTTAAACAATAAGATTCCAGCTTTCTCTGAATCCCCAACCGGATTGAATAACATACGCGTACTACATTCGAATTTATGATGCTGGATTCTACGACAAATAAAAGCAGGTGTCTTCTTCTCTTTCGAACTTACTCCACTACATTTTAAGGTTAAATATCCAGGTGTCTCCGTTAGAGAATACAATCCGGCAGCCGCCGAACGTAACGTCATCCACTCTAAGCCCAAAGTTGAAGAATCAAACAGCTCATTCTTTTCAAAATTACCAAAAGTAGTAATAGAATCACGCTTTACATTTTCCCTTTTAAGAATCAAAGGAACTGTTTCATGCGCTTTTGTCATATATGGAAACCCATCCTTACTCCATTTTACAGGCATAAGAAATGTTTCACGCCCCAAATTCTCGAAAGTATTGTTAATCGGACGACAAGCCAAAAACACTGCCCACCAGTCACCTTCTTTCGTTTGAATCAAATCTGCATGTCCGGCACAAGTTACAGGATTTATCCGTTTATCATCCAGATCCCGCTGTGTCAGGATCGGATTTTTTTCCCAAGGCTTGAATGGGCCCATCGGAGAATCTCCACGAAAGATTACCTCTGAATGTCCTGTACTCGTTCCACCTTCTGCCGACATCAGAAAATATTTTCCGTTAATTTTATACATATGAGGCCCTTCAATCCAAATAGGCTTCTTTTCCGGAGAAACTCCCTTATTCACTAGAATCTTACGCGGTCCTACCGTTCTGTCTGTCTTTACATCAAACTCCTGAATACGAATGGTACGATGTCCGCTATATTCAGGTTTATTATCTGGTGCATCGTCATTATTCACAATATAGGCCTTTCCATCTTCGTCAAAGAAAAAAGAAGGATCAATGCCACCTACTTCTGGCAACATGATAGGATCAGACCATTCTCCAAACGGGTTCTGGGTCTTTACAAAGAAATTACCTGCCCCCACATTGGTTGTTACCATATAATAAGTTTTATTTTGTGGATTATAAGAAATTGCCGGAGCAAAAATACCGCCACTTACATCCTGCCCATCCATATTGACCAATTGTGAAGGACGATTCAATATATTACCTATCTGCTTCCAGTTTACCAGGTCTTTACTATGAAAAATAGGTACACCCGGATAATAAGTAAACGTAGAAGTTACCAAGAAATAATCCTCCCCATTCGTACAAATACTTGGATCAGAATACCATCCCGGAAGTATAGGATTGTAAAAACAATTTTCGTCAGGTAATGGATTATCCTTGTAAAAATCATCATTCCCTTTGTAATAAAAAAAATCGAAAAGGGCCACAGACTTTCCAATAGGAGGAAGTTCTTTCCCTGATTTTAAGGAGCACGATGTCAGACTAATCGTACAAGCCGTCATCATTAAAGCAGTAACGACTGAAATGGAAATACTTTTTTTTCTCATATTCACGAAATTAAATAACAAACATAAATTTCTGATAAAGCAAAAATAGAGAATCATTTTATGAGAACTTTTCATATTTGTTACACAAATTAGCCGATTTATTACATCTTCCACAAGAACAGAAATGTTCTATCCAATATATAGCACCTTCCTGATAATTTGATAAAAACTAAGTCCAACCCACTAGATGGACGATCAACAAACAAGAAAAAGAAAAATCCATCTACATACTCTACGTCTCAATTTCTATTCAGGTCTATGACTATTATTGCCCAAAAGACAAAATACATGTATCAGCAAAAAATACTTCAGAAAGAATTTATGTTCTCATTCTTTTTTACTACTTTCATCCCCGATATAAGTGCTACCTTTGGAGAGTTAGAGTCAATTACCGGCCTTTAATCAAAATCCAATGCTACCATATATCTTTTAAACAGATTATTCAAATTTTATCCTTCAGAATATTGACTAAAAACACAACTATGACAATAAAAAAAATATTCATCATTATATCCATTATCCTTCTGGCAATTTATCAACACAGCGCGGCTCAAACAAGTGTGTTTTATAAAACAGGGGACCAGATATCCAGCAGCCTGATCAACAGCATTTATCAGGACAAAAAAGGATATCTATGGATAGCAACGGAGTATGGATTAAACATCTTTGACGGTAACCAGTTTCACACATTAAGACACAAAGACAAGGATCCGAACTCACTTTGCAACAATCATGTCAGAACCATCTTTGAAGACAGCCAGAACAATATATGGATAGGTACCATGACAGGATTAATGAAATATCATAGAGAAAGTAACACCTTTACGAAAATAACACTTCACAAAAAATCAGAAATCATCAATCCCCATGTTTCTCAAATCATAGAGCGTAAAAACGGAGAAATATGGATCGCTACCTCAAACGAAGGAATCTTTCAAATAGATCCTTCAAAGAATAGCGGACAGAATTCAGCAATAACCTACCAACTGAATCTGACCCACATTTCATCCATGCTGGAAGACAACAACGAACAATTATGGCTCGGATCTGAATCTCAAGGAATAGCCATATTCAATCCTGAAAAACAAAACGTAAAGTTTATTCAAGTACCAGAATTAAGCGAAAACAACGTATCTACCTTGGCCAAAGACAATCAGGGAAACATATACATCGGTACCTTTACACAAGGATTAAACATCTACCAGCCTACAGGCCAAAAAATCATACAATATCCCCATAAAGCAGAAAAAGAACTGCAAATCACATCTTTATTGTTTACTCAAGGGAAACTGCTCATTGGTACTGATGGAGGAGGCATGAAAGTTTACTCCCCTGCAACAGGGAAAATTACAGAATGGGACGCTCCCGATGAAATAAAGAAAGAACTGAAAGACGCCAAGATACACTCAATTCTCCAGGACAAAGACAAAAATCTATGGTTAGGACTTTTCCAGAAAGGGATAGTATTTATTCCACAACAACTCAACATATTCCAGTATTACGGTAGTAAAATCGCTGATAAAAATCCGATCGGGGCAGGTTGTGTCATGTCCATACTGGAAACAAGAGATCAGCACCTGTTTATTGGAATAGACAGCAAAGGATTGTATGAACTGGATGCAGAATTCAATCAAATCAAACATTATCAACCCAATAAAAATACAGCCAATACCATACTCAGCTTGTACGAAGACACTGACAATAATCTCTGGATAGGCTCTTATACACAAGGAATAAGCAAATTCAACCGCAAAAACGGAACATGGGAGAACATTCCAGAGCTTTCGAATGCTACCATATACAACATCAAAGAGGACAATCAACGAAACCTGTACATCAGTACATACGGCTCAGGAATGTATGTCTATAACCTGGACAATAAAAAGTTGACAAACTTTCAGAACAATAAACAACATACAGCCGTCTCTTTACCTGATAACTGGATCAACACATTCTATCTCGACAAAAATGGAATGATCTGGATAGGCATGTTTACCGGAGTGAGCTGCTTTAATCCATCTACACAAGAATTCATACATTCAGAAGATAATAACTACCTGATCAAAAGTGACATAGTACATTGCATACTGGAAGGAGACGACCAGCTTATGTGGATAGGTACAGCCGACGGACTATATTCCTATAACAAAGAAAATGGGGAAACCAAACGTTATACACAAAAAGACGGATTAAGCAACGATGCGATTGCCGGTCTATGCAAAGATAAGGAAGGGAATATATGGATCAGTACTTTCAACGGAATAAGCAAATATAATCCACATTCGGATACTTTCATCAATTTTTATGCAGGAGACGGACTGCAAGGCAATGAATTTACCCGAGGAGCTTTTTTCCATACGCAATCAGGGAATATTATATTCGGAGGAATAAACGGAATCACCTCATTTGTTCCGGAACAAATCATAGACTCTCCCATCAAGCTGGATCTTGTCATAACAAACTTTCTGCTATCCGGTGAACCCATCAATAACCAGACACTTTCCGGAGGAAAACCTATCATTACAGATGCGGTAGACGAAGCAAAAACTTTTCGGCTTTCGCACAACGACAATACATTCCGTATTACCTTCTCCACATTACGATTTGAAGATACCAGACAAACATATTACAAATACCGTATTAAGGAACTTCACGAATCCTGGCAAACTACTCCGACAGGACATTACGACATCGGTTACAATAACCTTCTGCCAGGAAAATATACCCTGGAAGTACGTGCCATAAACCGGAATAATCAATCCGATATACATACTTATCACATAATCATCACCCCACCCTGGTACGCATCCTGGTGGGCCAAACTCCTTTATACCATTCTGGCAGGAATTCTTTGCTGGACAATTATCAACTATATACGTATCCGGTTCCAACGCAAACGTGAATTGATTGAAATCCAACATGCGCAGGATATCAACGAGGCCAAACTACAATTTTTTATCAATATCTCACACGAGATACGCACACCGATGACACTGATCATTACGCCACTAGAGAAATTACTGCGTAATTGTAAGGAGCCGGATCTGTATAACACATATCTGATGATTTATCGTAACGGACAGAGAATTCTACAACTGATCAATCAGTTAATGGATATACGAAAGATTGAAAAAGGACAAATGAAACTGCATTTCTACCACACCAATCTGGTAATCTTCATCAGAGATATAGTTTCTGACTTTCAAATAGCAGCCCAACAAAAACAAATAAAAATCAGTTTTGTACCGGAAGAAAGCGAAATCAATGCGTGGATTGATCCGAACAACTTTGATAAGGTACTGAACAATCTATTGGCAAACGCCTTGAAATTTACCCCTGATGGAGGTCAAATAACCATCAGTCTGCGTAAAGGTGAGAATGATTCATGCACCTCTACACTCCATAAGTACATTGAAATACAAGTAAAAGATACAGGCATCGGACTGGATGAGAAACAAAAGGAACGCATATTCGACCGCTTTTATCAGATTGACAACAACACGACACATAACTTAGGAGGGACAGGAGTAGGGCTACACCTGACCCGTTCTTTAATCCTGCTGCATCACGGCAATATCACCGCTGAAAACAATACAGACTGTAGTGGAAGTACATTTACCATACAAATACCTTCCGGATGTGAACACCTGACCCCTGAAGAAATGTGCCAACCTTCCGCAAGTCCCATAATCGTTCCAACCACTGAAACGCTCGATCTGATGGGAACATCCTGTTTAGAGGCAGAAATACTGCAGGAAATGAAAAAGGAAGCAGGTAAGAAACGTGTAAAGACCAACCTGAACATCCTGATCGTTGATGATGAAAAAGAGATACAACAACTCCTACAGGAAGAACTTTCCAATGAATACAGAATAGCCACATGCAATAATGGCAAGGAAGCCTATGAATACATTCTAAGCCATAATGTCGACCTAATCATCAGCGATGTCATGATGGATGAAATGGACGGATTCACCCTTTGCAAGAAAGTAAAACAAAATACAAACGTCAATCATATTCCCATTATCCTGGTAACGGCCAAAGAAGATATCGAAAACCAAGTAAAGGGATTGGATTTAGGAGCTGACGCCTACTTAACCAAGCCCTTCCACATCGAAGTATTAAAAAGCAATATCAACAATCTGCTGAAAAACCGCAGGTTATTGAAAAATAAATTCAGCGGTTCACAGGAACAAACCGATAAGATTCAGCAAATATCAATCAAATCGGCCGACGAAGCCCTGATGAACAAAATCATGGAAATTATCAACAAAAACCTGTCCGAACCCAATTTAAGTGTAGAGATGCTGGCACAAGAAGTAGGACTAAGCCGCGTACATCTACATCGGAAACTTAAAGAGCTTACAAGCCTGTCAACACGCGACTTTATCAGAAACATTCGTATGCAACAGGCTGCCCAGTTATTAAAAGAAAAGAAGTTATCCATTTCAGAAGTAGCTTATGCGGTAGGTTACAACAACCTGTCCCATTTTTCAAGCAGTTTCAAGGAAATGTATGGCATCTCTCCCAAAGATTACATGCAGACCAGCTTACAGAAAAATCAAGCAGAACCTAAAAATCAGGAAAACCGGACAGATCAATAAATCATCTAAAAAAGAATGGCCACCGTACTTGGATAAATATCCGGTACAGCAGCCATTCTCAGCAGAGACTCGCTTCATTTATATTGATGGAAAGAAAGCAACATAGCCCGATACCGGTATGTTACTTTCTTTCAGATCATTATCAAAAAAATAGACTTTCAGCGTTTATTCCCCTCCTCCATCGATTGTCTGTATCTTACCATCCTCATCATATTCGAGCTCAACAACCTTTAAGCTTCGTAACCAGGTCTTTCCTCCTGACGGAACACAATCATGATGAAACAGATACCATTTGCCTTTATACTGTATAATGGAATGATGGGTAGTCCATCCTACAACCGGAGTCAGAATCACACCCTGATAGACGAACGGTCCATACGGATTATCTCCTATTGCATAACACAGCAGATGAGTATCACCGGTAGAATAAGATAAATAATACTTGCCATTGTATTTATGCATCCAAGATGCCTCAAAAAAACGATGTGGGTCACTGGCTTTCAGAGGATTCCCATCAACGTCCGTTATCAAGACGGCCCGAGGAGATTCTGCAAACTCCAACATATCATCTCTCAGTTTTACTACGCGACTTGGCAAAGCGGGTTCATCATTGTCAGGCAGACACGGATGTTCAATCGCCTTATTATCGCGATAACGTTGCAATTGTCCGCCCCAGATTCCACCAAAGTATATATATATACTTCCATCATCATCTTTGAAAACAGCAGGGTCAATGCTGTAACTCCCTTTTATCGGATCTGGCTGGGGAATAAAAGGCCCTTCGGGTTTCTCACCAACAGCCACTCCCAAACGGAAAATATCATTCCGATCTTTCATCGGAAAATACAGGTAGTACCGACCCTCCTTCTCAGCTATATCACAATCCCACAGCTGCCTTCCGGCCCATGGAACATCTTCAACCCGCAATACAACTCCATGATCCACCACTTCACCATGCATTACATCATCTGTTGAAAAGACATGATAATCCCTCATATTAAAATGATCACCGTTGTCATTTTCAGGAACACCACTTTCCCAGTCATGAGAAGGATAAATATACACTCTACCATTGAATACATGTACTGAAGGATCCGCCATATAATCATTCGGGACCAAATATCTCATTTCTTTTTTCATGTTATTCCATTTATTTAATTAAACATTATTTTACAGGCTGCTTGTCATTCGCCTCTTCCATTAATTCCATTACAAAGGGTTTAGGCTGATAATTCCGATCAAACAACAATGGATAATCCTTGCGTCCTTTAATCGGGAAATCGTTTTTCCATGAATCATTATCGGTTAATCCCCAAGCCGTTACCCGGGTAATTACATCTGCATGTTTCTCGAAAAGATGAAAAAATTGTTTCATCCGGGTATTCCAAACTTTTGAAACCGAATCGGGTAAAGACTCGGGATAAGGATTCAATGATGCCTGATATGCTAAAGTATCAGCAATATTCGCTCCCTGTTTTACAGTAGGCAAAGCGCTCATGTCCCATTCCGTAATCATCACCTTTACTCCCTCAGCTGCAAACGCCATCAAACTTTTCTCAAATTCATCAATGGCAGGATGATCCATTCCCATGTGCCCTTGCATACCTACAGCATCAATTCTCAATCCACGTTCTTTCAAGCTCCTTATCAGTTTTACCACACCATTTCTGCGGCCTTCTATATCCATTCCATAATCATTATAATACAATTCTGCGTCAGGATCGGCCTCATGTGCATACTGAAAAGCCAACGGAATAAACTCCTCACCCAATATTTCATAAAAAGGACTTTTACGATAAGAACCATCTTCAACAATGGCTTCGTTCACTACATCCCATCCACGAATCTTCCCTTTATACCGTTTCACAACAGTATAAATATGTTCTTTCATACGTTTTTTCAGAACCTCGGCAGAAACCGGTTTCCCCTCTTTATCAACACAGAACCAGGGAGCCAGTTGGGAATGCCAGATTAAGCAATGTCCAGTCACGACCAATCCATTTGATATTCCAAAATTCACCAACTCATCCGCTTTCGAAAAATCATAACGATTTTCTTCCGGATGTATGACTTCCATTTTCATGCAATTTTCAGGTACAATTGCAGTAAAATGCCGCTTGACTAAATTCTGTGAAAGAGAATCTCCAACAGACGTTTGCCTGGTATTCAGTGCAACCCCTATCAGAAACTGATCACCCACTGCATCTTTCAATGATAAATCAGAAGATACAGATTGCTGCTGACTGGTACAAGCAACAGTCAACACCATTCCAAACGCCATTGAGGCTAAGTGTCTAAATTTCATAAAGTCAGATTGTTATAGGTTAGTAATCAATAATCATTTTTGCTACGACGGTCTGCCAGCTCACTTTGCATCCGTTGGTTAAACTGTTTAGTTATCGGATAAAAAAACAAAGCGATGACTCCAATGAAGAAAGTTACAGCCGGTATCAGACTAGATGATAAAACAATACCCTGCACGGCCAAATCGTTCTGCTCAACTCCAGACCCGGAAACATAACCAAAACCCGACAATACAAATCCCAAGATGGCACTACCAATCCCTAAGCCGGCTTTTAATGCAAAAACTACACCCGAAAACACGAATCCTGTGGCTCTCCGGAAATGAACATATTCCATGTGATCGGCTACATCAGCAATCATAGCCCATAACAATGGGACGGTAGGAGCATACGCCAGACTCTTCAGAACATTCAGGAAGAAAATAGTAGCAATATTATCGGGAGACGGAAAATAAAATAATGCCGTACTGATGGCTGTCAATGCCAGACATACAATAAACGTCCGTTTCTTTCCGTATCGGTTAGCCAAAAATTCAGACAAACAGATTACTCCCAAAAACTGTACTAAAGCTCCAACCATATTGAAAACTCCAAAACCTACCTCATAAGCTTTCTCAGGCGATTTTACAATCAGCCCGAAAGCATCCAATACGTGATAGCCGATCGAGTCCTGTGCCTTGTCATACACCAATCCCAGGTTATCCAGAAAAGCATACAAAGCTCCCGTATCAACATAATTCTCAAAATAATAATTCATAGCACTCCCCCACATAGCCAACGTAATGAAAACAAAAAAAGTCAGAATAAACATAGCGCGCCAAGGAACACTGCCTAATACATCCTTAATATCTTGTCCGATATCATTCTTCTGGCCGGAAGGAGGAGTAATCCGTTCTTTCGTCGAAAAAAATACAATCAGCAGAAAGAAAAATCCAACCAATGCAAACAAAGAAATGGTACAAAACCACCCATGTGATTTGTCTGAGCCCTCCGAAAATTTACTGACCAACGGTAAAGTAAGCCCTTGCACCACAAACTGTGCGATCGTAGAAAATATAAAACGGATAGAAGTAATGCTGGTACGCTCCTTTATATCCGCCGACATAACTCCTCCCAACGAAGAATACGGAGTATTATTAAACGAATACATAGTCATCAGTAACGTATACGAAACAGTAGCATATAAAGCCACCAGACCCTTGTCTTCAATACCTGGATTATAGAATGCCAACACATAAAATACCATAAAAGGTAAAGCTGTCCAAAGTACCCACGGACGGTATTTCCCCCATTTAGTCTGAGTACGGTCCGACAGAATGCCGACAGAAGGATCAACAAAGGCATCCACAATACGCGCAACCAACATCACCGTTCCTGCAACAGCTCCTTCCAGCCCAAAGACATCGGTATAAAATTTAGTCTGATAAATCATCATCATCTGGAAAACCAGATTTGCCGAACAGTCTCCCAAACCATAACCGACTTTCTCGGCTATTGATACTTTCTGATTTTGTAATGTATTCATAGATTATGCTATTTTTTCATTTTCTGTTTAGGTTATACCGTCTCACGCCATAAATCTGCAAAGGATTAAAAGATACCCATGCAACCTGGGGAATAGACACGTCATTCATCATCAATAAAATATATAAATAAAACTCATGAGAACAGATACTGCAGACTACCGGACAACGTCCATAAAAACTCCTTACCCCATTAAAACGACCAGACAATCGAACCATTAAAAGTTTCCAAAGGAACAACCTTAAATAAAAAAAACTACCTGCCAACCGCACGTTATCGAGAACAAAATGACAGGCTCGTATAATTTGACAAAGAAATTGCCTTATCTTGACCACATAAGTCCAGCCAGCCAATAAACCGGTCAGACTGCGATTATATAATAACTCCTGTGTTTTCATATCCATATAAGGTTTATTTTTAATGACATACAAAATTAAAGAAACGCTCCCGTTCCATCTATTTTATATGATTCAAACCTTATAAGGATAGTAACAGGCATGAACACGCTTGTTACATCTTTTATCTTTCACGTTACATCCATATTCTTAAAATACAGATATATACCCAAACCTACCTGAATAGCGGCCAGTCTAGGAAATCACCGACCAGTTCACATTCTTCTTCCGGAGCTCTTTCAGTTGCTGCCAGACCACGGCATTTTCAAGCTTAACTCCTTCCGGATCATCGTCCAGCAACCGTTCGGCAATCTCGCGCACATATTGCAGGAGCTGTCCGTCACGGGCAATATCGGCTATTTTCAGATCGAAAGCCACCCCACTCTGCTGGGTTCCCTCCAGATCGCCGGGCCCCCGCAATTTCAGATCAGCCTCCGCTATTTCGAATCCGTCATTCGTCTGTACCATGATTTCAATGCGTTTCCGGGTATCTTCCGTCAGTTTATAACCGGTTACCAGGATACAATATGACTGATCAGCTCCTCTGCCTACACGTCCCCGAAGCTGATGCAACTGCGAGAGCCCGAAACGTTCGGCATTCTCAATCACCATTACCGAAGCATTGGGTACGTTTACACCCACCTCTATCACAGTAGTGGCTACCATAATCTGCGTTTCGTTTCGCAGGAAGCGCTGCATTTCTTCCTCTTTCTCGGCCGGCTTCATCTTACCATGTACCTTGCTGACTTTATATTCGGGAAAAGCCTCGCAAATATGCAGGTAGCCTTCCTCCAGATTCTTGATGTCCATCTTTTCGCTCTCCTGAATGAGCGGATAAACGATATATACCTGACGTCCTTCCTGTATCTGCTCCCGAAGGAAGGCATACATCGACGCACGGCGGTTATCAAACTGATGGATCGTCTGAACAGGCTTACGTCCCGGAGGAAGTTCATCGATAACCGATACGTCCAGATCGCCATACAATGTCATTGCCAATGTACGTGGAATGGGAGTGGCCGTCATAACCAGCACATGCGGCGGACAACTGTTTTTCGCCCAAAGCCTGGCACGCTGCGCCACACCGAAACGATGCTGCTCATCAATCACCACCAGCCCCAGCGAAGCAAAATTCACCGTATCTTCTATAACGGCATGTGTACCTATCAGGATATGTACTTCTCCCGTAAGCAAATCCTTCAGTATCGTTTCGCGGCGTTTGCCTTTTATGTTTCCGGTAAGCAGCTCGACACGTACGTTCATTCCGTCCAGAAATTTACGTATCGTATCATAATGCTGAGTAGCAAGGATCTCTGTCGGAGCCATCATACAGGCCTGAAAACCGTTGTCCAGTGCAATCAGCATGACCATCAGAGCTACAAGGGTCTTTCCGCTTCCCACGTCGCCTTGCAGCAACCGGTTCATTTGCCGGCCGCTCCCCATATCCCTGCGTATTTCCTTGATGACCCGCTTCTGCGCTCCGGTAAGCTGAAACGGCAAATGTTCACTGTAGAAAGTGTTGAAAACAGCTCCCACCCGACTGAACACCAGTCCGCGGAATTTGTTTCTCCGTTCTTTGGTATAACGCAGGATATTCAATTGTACGTAAAACAGTTCTTCAAACTTCAGCCGATACTGTGCCCGACGAAGCTGTTCAGGATTCTGCGGGAAATGAATGTAGTACAAAGCTTGGGCAAGCGGCATCAGCCGGTATTTCTCTACCAGCGCAGGACTCAATGTCTCGTCCAACGTTTCGTGCTGCAAGGCTCCAAAAAGATTCTTCATCAGCTTGGTCAACGAATTCGAGTGCAGATTGCTCCGCTTCATCCGTTCGGTCGTATTATAATACGGCTGGAGTCCCATGGCAGACAAGGTCAGTTCGGCTGCCGGATCAATTTCCGGATGCGCAATGTTAATACGCCCGTTGAATACGGTAGGTTTTCCGAACACGATGTATTCCTCGTGTGCCTTGTATTTTCCCATCACATACTTCAGGCCCTGAAACCAAACCAGGTCTACGACACCTGTTCCATCAGAAAAATGTCCCACCAGCCTTCGCTGGCGTCCTTCACCCAGTGTCTCAAAACTCAGTACCGTTCCACGCAACTGAATATATGGCATGTTCCCATCTATCTCACGAATAAGATACAAGCGGCTACGATCGACATATTTATAAGGGAAATAGTACAGCAGATCCTTAAAGGAATAAATACCCAACTCCTTATTCAGGACAGCTGCCCGCTGAGGACCTACCCCCTGCAGATATTTTATATCGCGTGTAGATAAATCGAACATGTACTAAAAACGATTTGCAAAAACAATTTATAAAAACACGGAAACGTGTCACCGGCAGGATTCCACCTCATGACACGTTTCCATATACCGGCTCAAGCCAGTGTTTCGGCCACCTTCAGGTCGAAAGGTGTAGTCAACTTGATATTCTCACGATTTCCCGGAGTAAGATATACCGCATGTCCCCATGCCTCTACTACCGAGGCATCGTCTGTAAAAGATGGTGAATAAGACTGTGCGTAAGCCTGTTTCAACAACGATACCGTAAAGACCTGCGGCGTCTGCACCAGACGATACTGATTCCGCGGAACAGTCTTACTCGCCTCATCTTCCAGCTTACGCAATGTTTCCACCACTTCTATCACCGGAATGACCGCCTCTTTCTGCTCGGCCTCCCGATAACAGGAACGGATCACCTCCTGCGAGACGAAAGGACGCACACCGTCGTGCACGCCCACCAGTCCTTCATCTTCTATCAGGGCCAGTCCGTTCTTTACGGAATGGAAACGTGTCTCTCCTCCGTCGGCTATGCGATGCGGTACTGCGAAACGATATTCCGTACACAATTCCCGCCAGTAAGTCTGCTGACCGACCGGCAATACCAGAATCAGCTCCAGCTGCGGATCATAATCATGAAAAGCCTCCAGCGTACGCATCAGTACCGGCTTTCCCTTAACGGGCAAAAACTGTTTGGGAACATCTCCCCCCATGCGCAAGCCCTTTCCGCCTGCCACTACAATGGCATATTTCTTCATCAGTCTATCAGCATTCCTTTCTTGACTTCTGCCACTTTTTCGGCACCGGCAAATTTCTCCAAGATAGCGAAACCGAACTTCCAGGCAGCTCCCGGTCCTTTACCCAGGATGAAATTATCAGTAATTTCAACCAGGTTGCCTGTATATTCCGCTCCTTTCAGATATTTGTCAAAACCCGGATAGCAGGTTGCCTTCTTACCTTTCAGCAGACCACGCTTGCCATATACCAGCGGAGCAGCGCAGATGGCAGCCAGTGGTTTTCCTGCCTTGTCAAAGCTTAAAATCAGTTTGTCAAGTCCTGCATGCGCGTCCAGGTTGGTTGCTCCCGGCAGTCCACCCGGCAAAACGATCATTTCTACGTCTTCTTCTTTCAAGTCCTCGAAAAGTACATCAGCCACAATAGGCACCTGATGTGAACTTGTTACCGTTTTATTTCCAGTTACAGATACAGTCTTGACGCTCAGACCTCCCCGGCGCAAGATGTCCAACGGGAACATGGCTTCCATTTCCTCGAAGCCTTCGGCTAAAAAGATACAAATTGATTTCATAAGCTATTTCAGTTTAAAATAATACGTAATTGTTCCACTCTGATTGTTCACTCCGTCTACCGTATTGAACCGTGCCCGCCGGGCAGCTTCCTCTGCCGCGCGACGCAACGCCGGATTCACCGTATTGGTACGCTTGTTAATGCTTGTACTGATAACTCTACCCGAGGGGTCTACTATGATAGTTACCACCACTCGTCCTTCATCTTGTACATTATACACAGGTACAGGCAGTCCGCCAGGCCCCAACGACCGTCCGTTCAAGTCGAAAGTACCATAGCCTCCAACTCCCGTCGTCTTACCTGTCGCGCTGTTTCCGGCAGTACTTCCCTGAAATCCGCTGCCTGACGCTGCATTTCCCTTGCTACCCATCTTGGAGCCCTTTCCGAAAGCCCCGGCTATTTTATTTGCAGCAGCTTCCGCAGCCGCTTTTTCGGCTTCCGCCCTTTTTTCAGCCTCTGTCTTTTCGGCCGGTTTCACTGCCGGTTTCTCCGTTTTCGGTTTCACCGTCTCTTTTTCAGGCTGTTCCTGTTTCTTTGGCTGTTCCTGTTTTTTGGGCTGTTCTTTCTTTATCTGGATAGAAGGTTCGTCATTTTGTGTAATCATCGGCTGTTCCGGAGCCGGTTCTACCCTTTCCGGTTCGGCAGGCGCAGTTTCCGGCTGTGGCATGACATCGACTTCCGTCAATGTATACGGATCGGCATCGCCCGCGGCTACTTCTGCATTCCCCAGCATAACAGGTACTCCTCCTTCTTCCTGCGGAGCAGGCCGCGAAAGGGTCAGCCAGAAAAGCAGCAAGAGCACAATCAGATGCACCGCTACCGTTCCTACGATTCCTGCTATCTTACTTTTCTTCATGTTTTCCCATCAGTTCTTGTCGGGACGGCGGGTTGCCAGTACCATCTTGAAATGATTTTCGTTGGCGATATTCAGTACCCGCACAATCTCCCGGTAGGGAATTGATTCGTCGGCATACAACGCCACATACATTTCCGGTTCCTTCTGCGCACATTCCTGCAGGAAAGGCGTCAGTTCGTCCAAAGCCAGCGGCATTTCGTCTTCATTGCCGAACGCCCCGTAGTAGTTCAAATCCTTGTCAATAATCACACGCGCCATCGGTTTGGCCGAAGTCTGTTCAGAGCCTTGCGGCAACAGTACCTTGATGGCATTCGGCGAAACCATCGTAGAGGTTATCATAAAAAATATCAACAGCAGGAATATGAGGTCGGTCATCGACGACATACTGAAGCTGGGCGATATTTTCTGTCTTCTCTTTAATGCCATACGCTTCTCTCTTATTTATCTTTCGATTCGTTCAGCAGATCCATGAAGGCCATGGTACGGGCTTCCATCTGACTGACTACCTTATCCACCCGATATACCAGATGATTATAAGCAAACATTGCCGCGATACCTACCACCAGTCCGCCCACGGTAGTAATCATGGCTTCATAAATACCACTCGAAAGCAGGGTAATGTCAATGTTGTTCCCGGCGTTGGCCATGTTCCAGAACGCACGTACCATACCCGTTACCGTTCCCAGAAATCCCAGCATGGGAGCTCCGCTCGATACGGTGGCGATAATGGAAAGTCCGTTTTCCAGCTTGGCTACTTCGATGTTTCCCGTATTTTCAATGGCTGCCTGTACATCGGCTACCGGACGATCCATGCGCGCAATGCCTTTTTCAATCATCCGTGCAGAAGGAGTATTGGTCATCCGGCAGTAATTAATGGCCGATTTTACCTCACCCGTCTTGATATAGTCCCGGATACGGTCCATGAAAAGCGGATCATCCTTTCCGGCCTTGCGGATAGCCACGGCCCGTTCAAAAAAGACATAACAGGCAATCACCGACATCAGCGCCAGCACAATCATTATCCATCCTCCCTTGCAGGCCATATCCCACAAGTTCATCTGCGGTTCTCCCGAAATCTCGGTCAATATCGGATTTACTCCCGATACCGTATCGGCTACACCCTGAGCGGCAGCCACTAACATTGTTGTCATCATCAGTACAGACAATTTTTATATTCTTCAATGGTTTTTTTCAATCCCAGATACAAGGCATCGCATATCAGCGCGTGACCGATAGACACCTCGTCTACCCACGGAATGTTTTCGTGAAAATATTTCAGATTTACCAGACTCAGATCATGACCGGCATTCAGCCCCATTCCCAGTTTACGTGTTGCCTGAGCAGCCTCTATAAACGGAGCGATAGCAGCTTCCGGATTTTTCGGATATACCGAAGCATACGGTTCCGTATACAGTTCCACACGGTCGGCACCCGCTTTTGCCGCATATTCTATCATCTCCACGTCAGTACCTACAAATATAGAAGTACGAATACCGGCATGACCGAATGTATCCATCAATTCAGTCAGAAATCCCAAATTTGTCTTTGTATCCCATCCCGCATTCGAAGTGATCTGATCGGGCGCATCGGGAACCAGCGTCACCTGATGCGGCTTTACTTTCAGCACCAGATCGATGAATTCCTTCGACGGATACCCTTCGATATTGAACTCTGTTTTCAGCAACGGGCGAAGTGCATAGACATCGGTATAACGGATGTGACGTTCATCCGGACGCGGATGAACCGTAATGCCTTCGGCCCCATAAGCCTCGCAGTCCAGCGCCACTTTTTCCACATCAGGATTATTTCCTCCACGTGCGTTGCGCAAGGTAGCCACCTTGTTTATATTCACACTTAATTTAGTCATATTGCATTTAATTTTATATCTTTGCGTCAACAATGTGCAAAGTTAGCAGGTTTTGTGAGAAACTTGTTACGTTATTGACAGAAATTATCGATAAAAAAAGCTATCAGACATGCAAAAGACCTTACGTTTCGCACTTTTTGGGAATACCTTTCAAGAACATAAATCAGCCCATACTTCTCATTTGCTGGAAATTCTCCGACGCAAGGAAGCACAAATCTGTATCAGCAGCGAATTTTACGATTTTTTACGTCACCATACCCGAACAGACTTGGGAGGACTGGAAGTTTTCGAAGGAAACAACTTCTCGGCCGACATGGCACTGAGTATCGGTGGAGACGGTACATTTCTGAAAGCAGCCAGTCGGGTAGGCAACAAAGAAATTCCCATTTTGGGAATCAATACAGGACGTCTGGGCTTTCTGGCCGACATCTCACCCGATCAGATGGAAGAAACTTTCGAAGAAATCTACCGGGGAATGTATCTGGCCGAATCGCGGCGGGTACTGAAACTCACCTGCAACGGACAGGTGCTGAAAGGATACCCCTATGGACTGAATGAAATAGCAGTCCTGAAAAGAGACAGTTCCTCCATGATTACCATACACGCCTACATCAACAACGAATTGCTGAATGTTTATCAGGCCGATGGACTGGTTATCAGTACGCCTACCGGTTCTACAGCCTATTCACTCAGCGTAGGCGGGCCTATTCTGGTTCCGCAAAGCGGTACTTTCAGCCTGACCGCCGTCGCTCCACACTCCCTGAATGTACGCCCCATCGTCATCCGCGACGACTGGGAAATCACTCTCGACGTGGGAAGCCGGAGCCACAATTTCCTGGTAGCCATAGACGGACGTAGTGAAACCTGCCGTGAGGGAACCCGACTGAACATCCGCCGGGGAGAATATTTCATCCGCATCGTAAAACGCTGCCATCATTCTTTCTTCAATACCCTTCGCGACAAGATGATGTGGGGAGCAGATGCACGTTACTCATTGGAACCGTAACCGGACACTTCATTTCAGCCACGTAGCCCGTTTCCACAAATATTCCATAGGACCATGCGTATGATGTTTCAGCCACCACCGGCAGAAGAAATATTGCAGAAAGAAAAGAACAATACCCACCAGGAAACTGGCAGTAATGCCCAGATGACAATGCAGGCCGAATCCCCAATTGTAGAACAACATCGAACCGACAATACTTTGTGTGATGTAATTCGTCAGACTCATCTTGCCATAAGGGATAATCTGTGACAGCAGGTTGTGCAGATTGGTCCGGTAAAAGGCCGAAATGACAGCCGCGACCAGCAACAGCATGAATGAGAACTTAGAAAGCGAAGTAATAATCAGCAATAAAGGAGTACGTAAAGAAGGGTTCTCCACAAAAGCCGGAAGCATATTTCCCAAACCATACAGAGGGAAGAATGCTACAAGAGCGCCACACAATACCTTATTCCATATCTTCAGATTCTCTTTCAGGAACAATCCTTTCCGTCCTGCCAGATAACCAAACAGGAAAAGAGCCGCTGTCTGAAATACCCGGCCGTTATCCCAGGCCCAGGCCAGACTGAACAACTGTCCTTCCCACAGATTCACCCTGAGTGTCTGCCAGAACGTACCATGTGCCTGTGCTTCGGAAGTCGCATTCCAGAAACTCCCTGTAGGGAACGTAGGAACCACAAACGAAGGGTCGAAACAAGCCCGGACAGTATAATAAAGCGGTAAGGGCTGGATCAACAATATGCAGGCCAACCAGAAGATGGTCTTATCTTTTAACCGGCAAACCAACGGCAGGATAAAACCTACCAGTGAATACAGTACCAACACCTCCCCCGTAAAGAAAGAAGCATTCAGGTTTCCAATCAGGAACAACAGGATAAGCCGCCAACAGAAACGAAGCCGAAAATCACGTCCACGCAAACGTTGGTTATCATATTGGATAAAAAAACTGAACCCGAACAATAAAGCAAAAACAGCGTATGCCTTTCCACCTAACAGGAAGAAGAGCCCATCCCAGATAGCTTTGTCTGAAAAAGCAAGCCATACACTACGCCCGGCCGTATCAGGATATGAATAGAAATTGAAATGTTCGATAGAATGCAGGAGAATAATCCCCATGACTGCCAATCCGCGCAATACGTCTACCACGTCAACGCGTCCGTGTTTTTCCAGTGGTTTTTCCATAGTTTATCGTATATATATATATATTTTCGCTGACAAAGGTAAACACTGTGTAAACTTTTCACAAGTAAACAACAGAAAGTTACACAACTTTTTTTCATCTACAAAACGTCCTCATGTTTTATTTCAAACACGAGCATGTTCTGCATAAAACAAACTCGTATTTTATATTAAACGTGAGGACGTTTTTATCCGGATTGTAAATTGCTAATTACCAGAACATTGTCATTTTACCTCTGACGCATCAAAGGAATTCGGGCAACCGGCTCAGCTTCATGCTGTTGGATCCTTTCACCAATATGAAATACCCCTCCGGCTGATGGCTCTTCAAAGATGCAATCACAGCATCCACATCGGTAAAATGTTCATAACCCGAAGTCGCGGCGGCAAACTCACTGCCAACAAGCATAACCCGATCAAAACCGCATTCATCCAGAAAACCTACTATTTTCCGGTGTTCTTCCACACTGCCCGGTCCCAGTTCCTTCATATCGCCCAGAATCACCATCTTGTGCGGTGCTTCCAACTGACGGAAATTCTGCAAAGCCGCCATCATGCTGGTAGGATTGGCATTATAAGCGTCTACAATCAAACGGTTATGTCCCGTATCGACCAGCTGCGAACGGTTGTTATGCGGCACATAACCAGCCAAAGCCTGACAAACCTGATCGGCACTGACACCAAAATAAGTACCGATAGCCGCGGCCGCCAGCGCATTGTCAAGATTATACGATCCGATCAAGTGGGTCTGCACGGTATAGGTCTTATCTCCTGTTGCCCATTCGAAGGCCAGGAAAGGTGAACAGCCTGTCAGACATCCGCTCACAAACAGGCCCGGTGTCTGTCCATAACGTACGCAAGTCAATCCCTGAGCAATACCGTTCAGGTACGGATTCTCGTTGTGCAGGAAAATAGCAGAACCCTGTTTACCGCGCAGATAATCATACAGTTCTCCCTTTGTACGAATAACTCCCTCGAATGAACCGAATCCTTCCAGGTGAGCCTTGCCTACATTGGTGATAATACCGTAATCCGGGTCCGCAATGTTTACCAGCGTCTTGATTTCTCCCGGATGACTGGCTCCCATCTCTACTACAGCCATTTCATGCTCAGGAGTCAGACGCAGTAAGGTAAGGGGCACCCCGATATGATTATTGAGATTTCCCTGCGTATAAAGCAGGTTGTATTTCTGTTGCAGGACAGTAGCGACCAGCTCCTTGGTCGTAGTTTTTCCGTTGGTACCGGTAATACCGATAATACGGGTACCCAGCTTCCGGCGATGATAACCGGCCAGTTGCTGCAAGGTTTCCAGACAATCATCAACCAAAAGAATACGGCTGTCTGTTCCGGCATATTCCGGCTCATCGACAACCGCATAACGGCATCCTTGTTCCAGCGCCTGTGACGCAAAGCGGTTGCCATCAAACGAGGCTCCCTTCAAAGCGATAAACAGGGAACCGGCCGGACAATTACGGCTGTCGGTCGTAACGCCCTGGCATTCGAGAAAATATTCATACAAAGCTGAAATTTCCATCTTCTATCTATATTATTGTTCAACACATTTCTGCTTCACCAAACATCTGTCGGTCTTCTGTCGGACCAAGACGTCAGGCAAATGCAAGAGGCAGGCAAAGATAACTGAAAAATCATTCATGAAAGCGCAAAAAACAAATTATTGTATGTACATTTGCACCGTCAAGAGGACCGTATCATGAAAAAGACAATCACCAAATACATCAATGTAAACGGACAGCTGATGGATCTGTCGTACCCGAAGGTAATGGGAATTCTCAATGTCACCCCCGATTCTTTCTACGCCGACAGCCGGAAACAGACCGAAGCGGAAATAGCCGCCCGCACACGTCAGATTTACGAAGAAGGAGGAAGCATTATCGATGTAGGAGCCTATTCTTCCCGCCCAAACGCCGACCATATAGAAGCCAAGGACGAAATGGAACGACTGCGAAAAGGTCTGAAGATCATTTTGCGCGAGAAGCCAGACGCCGTCATCTCGGTTGATACGTTCCGGGCCGACGTAGCACGCATGTGTGTAGAAGAATACGGAGCAGCTGTCATCAATGACATCTCTGCCGGAGAAATGGACAAGGAAATGTTTGCCACCATGGCACGCCTCAGGGTCCCTTATATTCTGATGCACATGCAGGGAACTCCGCAGAACATGCAGCAACAGCCTCATTACGACAATCTGCTGAAGGAAGTACTGCTTTATTTTGCCCGCAAAGTGCAGCAACTGCGTGACCTGGGAGCCAAAGACATGATCATTGATCCCGGATTCGGTTTCGGAAAGACACTGGAGCACAACTACGAACTGCTGGACAGACTTGAAGAGTTTCAGATATTCGAACTCCCCCTGCTGGTAGGTGTCTCGCGGAAATCAATGATTTACAAATTACTCGGAGGAGGTCCGGAAGACGCACTGAACGGTACAACCGCCGTCAATATGCTGGCGCTTGACCGTGGAGCCGACATCCTTCGTGTACACGACGTAAAGGCAGCTTCCGAAGCGGTACGGATATATGCCGCCATGAAAAAACTGAAACCCGCTGATGATTAACTCGTTTGAAAATCTTACTTGAAACCATGACTTTTGATATAAACATTCTCAGTCTGAAAGATATACTCGACATCCTGCTGGTAGCATTTCTTTTATACAAGACCTACAAGCTGATGAAATCGTCGGGATCTATCAACCTCTTTATCGGCATTCTGGTATTCATCGTCATCTGGGTTATTGTATCGCAGGTGCTGCAAATGCGTCTGCTGGGCTCCATCTTCGACAAGCTGGTCAGTGTAGGAGTCATTGCCCTGATCGTATTGTTTCAGGATGAAATACGCCACTTCCTGCTTACGCTGGGATCCCGACACCGCAGCAGCAGCATTTTCCGCTTCCTGAAAGGGAACAAGAAAGACACGACCCAGAAAGAAGACATCATGCCGATTGTCATGGCCTGCCTGAACATGAGCAAAGGGAAAGTAGGTGCCCTCATTGTCATCGAACGAAGTTTCCCACTGGATGAAATTGTCCGCACAGGCGATGTTATCGACGCGAATATCAACCAGCGGCTGATTGAGAATATTTTCTTCAAGAACAGTCCGCTGCACGACGGAGCCATGATCATCAGCAACAAGCGTATCAAAGCCGCCGGATGTATCCTGCCCGTATCACACAACCTGAATATTCCTAAGGAACTGGGACTTCGTCATCGCGCCGCACTGGGTATCTCACAGGAAACAGACGCAATGGCCATCATCGTTTCGGAAGAAACCGGTGGAATTTCCATCGCCTACAAAGGAGAATTCTACTTAAAGCTGACAGCCGAGGAACTGGAACGCATGCTGACCAACGACAGCGATTCGCAAGACTAACCGCCTAATTCAGCATCAGATTCATCACGGGCCGTTCGCCTGCCAAAAGACGTCCGGCCAGTACGGCAAGGGTACAGCGTTCGTAAACCCGCCCTTCTACCTGCATCTTTCTGCACGTGCCATGCTCCAGCAAATAACAGCCGTTATTCTCGGGAATGGCCTCATCGCCGGTCACCTCCAATGCCCAGCTCAGTTCCGGATAACGGGCCGCATAAAGCCGAAGCACTTCTTCCACCTGAATCAAGCGAAGCATTCCTAACGCATATCCTTCGTCGGGACCGGCCGGCAATACGCGTATCAAAGCAGACACACCGTACTGACGCAATAAGCTTCTTTCCAGAAAGCAGGCGGCTTCTTCCGTATCTGCCAGCAATTCCTTTACCGTAAGTCTATCTTCATCAAACTTGCAAAGAACCAGCGCCCGGACTCTTCCGGAATCCTCCATCACCCATAAGTCACCGCCATCCAGCCGGTGATCGGCAACAATCACCTGCCAGTCTGCAGGCGTATGCAGAATGCAGCAGGATTGTCTGGAAAGTTGTTCACAAGCAAAAGAAACGATACGCTCAGGCAAAGATTTAAACAAGTCTATCTTTTTGATTTCCAGTATATGATTAGAGTTATCAACAGGTAATTCACCAACTGTTAATAACTTTTCCTGCTGCCGGAAACATACGGTATATCCCGAACGGGCATAATACGCTATCAGACTCTCTTCGGCTGGAATCAAGGTACTGAAACAAACTCCCTGATTAAACATTTTCCGGTGTGCCTCATCCAGTAACCGGCGCATGATTCCACGTCCACGGTATGCCGGATGTGTACAGGCTCCCGAAACATAAGCAGTCGGAACAGTTGTACCCAGAAAAGTCATGGGATAAGGAATACGCTGAAGCGCAGACACAACCTGTCCATCCACTTCGACCGCACTGTTAATTTCGTCAGTATAACGCATCCGGAAATACAGATCAACGAAATCATCCGTATCGTGAAAACATAATTTCCACAAACGCTTTACCTGTTCACGCATATTCATAACAAAGTAACACGGTATTTTTCGAGCAAGATTTCCGGCTGATAAGAAAGCTTTGCTTTCCGAAGACCTTCCAGGCCCAGGTCTTCTTCACGATTCACATAAATGTACTGCTCCGGCAAATGACCGGCAAACTCATAATTAATCATGGCATAAGCTCCTTCCACTGAAGTGTCAGCCTTTTCCACACATACGTCAAACGTATCCCCATTGATGGGAGCGCCGAAAGTAAAAGCCACAATTTGACCGTTCACATGAAGTACACCACCAACAATATCCAATTCCGGCAAATGCCGCAACACCTCATTCATGAACCGACGTTCAGCCTGCAAGGCTTCGTTTTCCGCACAATCATTCGCCTTGCACCAGCTATTTTCCAGCCTCAGGCATTCAGAAACAAGCTCCGGAACAAGCGGCTTGTACTCGTAATCGGGATACATGCTCCGGAACTTGTTAATATGGTTTCGCTTAGGCTGAAACTTTTTGCCACGCAGTTCAGACAAGTCGGAACGAAGATATACATAATCGGCATAATCGCGGTCGGATACAAAGGAAAGCTGCTCCGGAAAAGCCGATTCCAGCTCAGCACGCATATCCAGACAAACGCCCATCAAACGGAAAGGGACCTGATGCGAACGGGCATCGTCCATCAGTGCTTTAATGATTGAATGAACGTTCCCTTCACCTACAGGCATCATATAAACAAGTTCATCGTCCAGATAAAAACGAAACAACAGAAAACCGGCCATTTCGGCAATCTCGGTCCGGTATAAAAAGCGCCAGCCATACAAATTGACAAATGAAAGGTCACAATTTCTGCGACGGCTTCCTAACGTATATTGTTGTATCCGTTCTTTATCTTCCAGTTCAACAGGTCTGAATGTGATCATAAGTTTCTAATATTTGATTAATAAAGCCCCAGCAAATGCAAGATAGTAGGAGCCAGTAATGCCGTCAGAATACCATTCAGCGTAAGCCCCAGGCTGGCGTATGCCCCATATTTTCCACTTATCTCCATAGCCCGGCTGGTACCTACCGCATGAGAAGCCGTACCCATGGATAATCCCTGGGCAATAGGACTGCCCACATGACCTACCTGCAGCACCTTAAAGCCACAGATGGCTCCAAACAGTCCGACAACGATCACTACCGCGGCGGTAAGCGAAGGAATTCCTCCCACCGCATTCGATACCTCCATGGCGATCGGTGTAGTAACGGATTTCGGTGCCAGAGACATGATAACCTGAGGAGAAGCGCCCAACAGCTTGGCTATAACCGTTACGGCCACCAGACCGACGATACAACCTGCCAGCTGGGAAACAATGATAGGCATCAGCTGTTTCTTGATCATTTGCAATTGTAAATACAATGGAACGCCCAAAGCTACAACTGCGGGTTTCAACCAGAACTCGACCAATGAACCAGCCTCAGAATATTTCTCATAAGACACGCCTGTAAACTTTAAAAAGCAGATCAATAACGCGATAGCAACCAGAATAGGATTCAGCAACACCCATCCTGTTTTTTTCTGCAATACTTTTGAAAGGAAAAAGAAACCAAATGTAATGGCCAGCAGAAAGAACCTATTTTCTAAAAAATCCATACTTACGAACCAATTGATGTACCCATCCTGTAACAACTAACACTAACACCGTACTAACCAATGTGGCTATGACGATCGGCCAGAATTCCGCGGTGATGATATCAAAATAAAGCATCAGCGCTACGCCCGAAGGAACAAAGAAAAAACCAAGGTTAGCAACTAAGAAATTGGACAAGCCCTGTACCCATTCCAGCTTGATCCAACCTAATTTTAAAAAAAGGGTAAGCAACAGCATTCCGATAATGCTGGATGGCAAATGAATGCCCGTCAGATATACAATCAGCTCACCCAAAGCCAAACATCCAAAAAGGATGGAACATTGACGAATCATACCTTAAAAAATTTATATTGAAAACGGATGCAAAGTTACACTTTCGTACATAACTCCGAATAAAATCCTGTCAATTTATTTCGATAAGATTCAAAGATCTGCTTTTTGCATAATTTAAAGCAAAAAAAAAACGATTTTGTAAACTTCATATTGCAAAAATCAGTACATTTGTAGCAGAGAAAGCAGACATCTGTCTTCCTCCTACATGCATTTTATGCTTTTATGCCAATTTTTAATAAATAAGATAAATCAACATGGATTTAATTAGTCAAATCGTTGAACGCGCTAAAGCGAACAAACAGCGCATCGTTCTTCCGGAAGGAACTGAAGAACGTACCTTGAAAGCTGCCAATCAGATATTGACAGACGGTGTTGCAGACCTGATTATTCTGGGCAATCCGGATGAAATCATGAATCTGGCCAAAGAATGGGGCTTGGGTAACATCCATAAAGCTACTATCATCGATCCGGAAAATCATCCGAAAAAAGAAGAATATGCACAATTATTGTGCGAACTTCGTAAAAAGAAAGGCATGACAATCGAAGAAGCCCGCAAACTGGTTCTTGATCCACTGTATCTGGGTTGCTTGATTATCAAGGCAGGCGATGCTGACGGACAGCTGGCAGGTGCACGGAACACAACAGGAAATGTACTGCGTCCGGCTTTGCAGATTATCAAAACAGCTCCGGGCATTACCTGTGTTTCAGGTGCCATGCTGATGCTGACTCATGCACCGGAATGCGGTGACAATGGTGTAATCGTTATGGGTGACGTAGCTGTTACTCCGGTTCCAGATGCGTCACAACTGGCTCAGATTGCCGTATGTACAGCGCGTACAGCTCAAGCTGTTGCCGGACTCGATCCGCGCGTAGCCATGTTGAGTTTCTCTACCAAAGGTTCTGCCAAACACGAAGTAGTAGATAAAGTGGTAGAAGCTTTGCACCTTGCTAAAGAAATGGATCCGACATTAAAAATAGACGGTGAAATGCAAGCCGATGCCGCCCTGGTTCCAAGAATCGGTGCCAGCAAAGCTCCAGGCTCAGAAATCGCCGGTAAGGCCAATGTTCTTGTGGTTCCATGTCTGGAAGTAGGAAACATCTCATACAAACTGGTAGAACGTCTGGGACACGCCACGGCTATCGGCCCGATCCTGCAAGGTATCGCTCGTCCGGTAAATGACTTGTCACGTGGTTGCTGTATCGATGACGTATACAAAATGATCGCCATCACTGCCAACCAGGCTATCGCCGCAAAAGCTCAGGAAACCACAACAACTACACATTAATTATAATCATGAAAGTATTAGTACTCAACTGCGGTAGTTCATCTATCAAATACAAAGTTTTTGAGATGACTACAAAAGAAGTCCTGGCTCAAGGAGGTATTGAAAAAATCGGATTGCCGGGTTCATTCCTGAAACTGACTTTACCGAACGGTGAGAAAAAAATCATCGAACGCGACATTCAGGAACATACAAGTGGTGTCCAGTTCATTTTCGAGATATTGACTAGTCCGGAATATGGAATTGTAAAGAGTTTACACGAAATCAATGCAGTAGGCCATCGCGTATTGCATGGAGGCAGCAAATTCAGTGCTTCCGTACTAATCAACCAGGATGTAATCAATGCCATCGAAGAATGTTGTGACCTGGGCCCGTTGCATAATCCAGCAAACCTGAAAGGTATTTATGCCGTACAGAAGCTGTTGCCTGAATTACCGCAGGTAGCCGTATTCGATACAGCCTTCCATCAGACTATGCCTGATTATGCATATTTGTACGCCATACCATACAGCTATTACGAAAAATATGGTATCCGCCGCTACGGTTTCCATGGAACTTCTCACCGTTATGTATCAAAACGTGTATGCGAATTCCTGAATATCCCGCAAGAAGGGACTCGTATCATTACCTGTCATATTGGTAACGGTGCTTCTATCGCCGCTATCAAAGATGGAAAATGTATTGATACTTCCATGGGATTAACTCCGTTGGAAGGTTTGATGATGGGTACCCGTTCAGGTGACATCGACGGAGGAGCCATTACGTATATCATGAAAAAAGAAGGATTGACTCCCGATGAAATGTCTACATTGCTGAATAAAAAAAGTGGTGTATTGGGTATCTTCGAGAAGTCAAGCGATATGCGTGAATTGGAAGACGCAGTAGCACGCAAAGAAGAACGCGCCATATTGTGCGAAAACATGTATTTCTATCGCATCACTAAATACATTGGAGCGTATGCTGCTGCCATGAATGGTGTCGATGTTATCTTGTTTACCGGTGGCGTAGGCGAAAATCAGGCTACTGCACGTGCCGGCGTATGCAAGACCTTGGGCTATTTAGGCGTAGAAATCGATGCAGAAAAGAATAAGGTACGTAGCAAAGAGGCTATTATCTCTACCGATAATTCAAAAGTAAAAGTCGTAGTTATCCCAACAGATGAAGAATTGATGATTGCTACTGATACCGTAGAAATCCTGAAAAACCGTAAATAAAACAACGTTTACATTTTTCGATACATAAAAGAATGCCGCTCTACAAACTTACTAACAAATAAAAAGAAGTTTGAGAGCGGCATTCTTCTTATATCTTCTGACAGAAATTTATAATGAATTCCTTATTCTACAGAAGTTTCTCCTTCTATATATTGCTCCATAAATAAGTTTTCCCCATCAAACACGGCATACGAAAATTCAGTTATCCAGTCACCTAATATCATCATACGCGTATTCCTACTTAACATCAAATCAAGCATGATATGCCGGTGTCCGAATATAAAATAATTAATGGAAGGATGATCTTTTAAATATTTCTTTGTAAAACAGACCAAGGGTTCCTTATCTTCCCCCATATATTCCGGTTCACGACCGTCTTTTCGTTTCAGCCTGCTATGCTTGGCCCATTCCAGTCCAAGTTCTACACTCCAACGCGGATGAAGTGCTGAAAACAGATATTGCAACGTACGACTATGAAACATCATACGCAATAACTTGAACGTACGATCGTCATCACCCAAACCGTCACCATGAGCCAGGAAAAACTCTTTACCGTAAATTTCACATGTCAATGGCTCCCGATGAATAATTACTCCACATTCTTTCTCCAGATAATCTCCACACCATATATCGTGATTACCGATAAAGAAATGTACTTCCACTCCCAAATCGGTTAATTCTGAAAGCTTACCCAAAAAACGGGTGTATCCCTTAGGAACCACGAGTTTGAATTCATACCAGAAATCAAACATGTCACCCAACAAATAAACAGCCGAAGCCCGATGTTTGATACTATCGAGAAAGTTTACCAGCCTCCGCTCCTGCGTCCGGCGATGAGGAATGGCCCGGGAACCCAAATGAGCATCCGACAAGAAATAAACATTTTTCATCGCTTCTTCCATAGGCTTTTCAATTATAGGAAACCTAATTCTAGTTTGGCTTCTTCAGTCATCATATCCTTATCCCATTCCGGTTCAAACACCAGATTCACTTGAGCCGATGTCACTCCTTCTACAGATTCAACTTTCTGCCGAATATCTTCCATGATAAAATCAGCAGCGGGACAATTAGGAGCAGTCAATGTCATATCAATAACCAGTTCACCGTCATCCTGCAAGTCTATTTTATAAATCAAGCCCAAATCATATACATTCACCGGAATCTCCGGATCGTATACGGTCTTTAGCATATCAATAATACTTTCTTCTATTTTCAGTTTTGCATCGTTGTCCATAAATCGAACATTTTTGAATTACCTTGCAAATGTAATAAAAAAAGGCAGATAACAAAAGAAGCTTCAAAGTCTTCCCTCATCCGCATAACTGTAATATTTACCATCAGTGACGACCAGATGATCCAATAATCGGATATTCATGATTTTAGACGATTGAAACAAGGCCTGGGTCAACCTGTCATCATCTGCACTGGGACGCACATTTCCAGAAGGGTGATTATGAGCCAGCACCATTGAAGTAGCCCGTTTCAGCAAAGCCTCACGTAAGATACAGCGAATATCGACCTGGGTAGCTGCCAGCCCACCCCGACTGATTCTAACGGATTCGATTACTTTTGAAGCCTGATTAAGCAACAAAATCCAGCACTCTTCCACCGAAAGATCACACATCAGTGGATGAAAGAACATGTAAATATCACGGGAACAACGAATCTGTTTCCGTTCAGAAGGTTCTTCTTCCGTCCGCCGCCTTCCCAATTCTGAAGCTGCCAGCAACGTAACGGCCTTGGCCGGACCTATTCCTTTATACTGGCAAAGTTCATCTACAGTCCGCTTCCCCAGTTCACTCAAGCGGTTATGGCAGTCTTCCATTACTTTCCGCATCAATTCTACCGCAGATTCTTCAATATTTCCCGATCCTATCAGAATAGCCAGCAATTCTGCATTACTCAATACAGAAGCCCCATGAAGCAACATTTTTTCACGTGGACGATCTTCCATCGCCCACTGATTAATAGAAAGTTTTTTTATCATGTCTCACACAAGAAGCCAGAAAACCGGCTCACTTGCGTTTCCGATCCGGCTTTATTTATAAAAATTCTTTTCAAAGGCAGAGAATTCATCTTTTCCCAGCACGCAGCGTTTCCACCAGGCACGCAGAAAACCTGTACCATAACCTGTCAATTGAATAAACGCCGCAACGACAGAAATTATACCAATTTTCAGACTTTTATTTTTAATCGTAGCATCCAAAAGAATAACAAAAGCAAATAAAGCCAACAATAACAAGCTCCAGACACAAATCAAAGAACATGCCAGAACCAATATCACACCAACCGTAAAAGCAGCAGGCAATAAATGTACCAGTTTCAGAGAATCAGGATATTTCTTATACAAGTTGATACGAGCTATTCCCGAATTATGAACTTGCTTGAAAAACTTCTTTAAATCGGTCCGCCGTTTGTGCCATACCCAAGCTTCAGGAAACAACCGGCAGCGATAACCTCCCTTAAAAATTCGAATACTAAAATCAATATCTTCACCGAAACGCATCTTTGAAAATCCACCTAACGCCCGATAAACATCAGCTTTAATTCCCATATTAAAACTCCGAGGATAAAACTTATCCATCTTCTTCTTTCCTCCCCGAATACCACCAGTCGTAAAGAACGACGTCATGGCATAATTGATCGCTTTCTGCACATCGGTAAAAGAATCATGTGCCCTATCCGGACCTCCAAAAGCATCGGCAGGTTCCCGGTTTAATTCTTCCTCAACGGCATTCAAATATCCCGGAGGCAAAATACAATCAGAATCAAGGACAATCAGATATTCACCCTTACTACGTTCGGCACCATAATTACGGGTCTGCCCAGGTCCGGAATTAGGTTTGGCATAATAATGTACAGGCAAAAGATTCTTATATTTTGCAATAACATCCGTACAAGGTATAGATGATCCATCCTCTACTACAATGACTTCGAAGTCCTTGAAGTGCTGCGCAAGCAAACTTTGCAACAGTTCGTCCACTTCATTCGGACGATTATAAACGGGAATAATCAAGGAATATTTCATAAGACTGTTTCTCTGTTCAACACACAAAGATACACCTTTCTTTCAGATCCAACAGACAGACCAGCCATTAATTATCTATTAATCATACAAAACAGAGAAAAGGAACAGGACAACTTTCTTTGAATTACAAATTCCAGTTACCAGATTTACACCATGATTTATAAAAAGAAATATTTTTTCCCTTTTTCTGTTACAAAAAACATAGCTTTACGTTTACCTTTCTGAAAACAAATCTGCACAACGACAAAACATGAGCAAAGAAACACTGACATCTACTTTTACCGAACTGAGGAAAGGCTTCTTCAGACTGGCCATGCGTTTTCTTTCCAATCAAGAAGATGCAGACGATGCCTTACAGGAAGCTTTCTTTCGTCTGTGGAAGCATGCCGACCGAATAGACACCCCGGAAGAAGCAGAGGCTCTGACCATCGTTACAGTAAAGAATCTGTGCATTGATACCTTGCGGAAAAGGAACCATTTACAGACTGTAGAGCTGGATGAGAGCCGGGACAATGTCCTTACAGAATCGGCTTCGGACGTGATGGAAAGGAAAGAACGTTTTAACGCCGTACAACGCATCATTGAACAACGGCTCACCCCACTCCAGAAACAAATACTCCACATGAAAGAATATGAAGAAAAAGATTACGATGAAATTGCGGCAAGCCTGGGTATGCAACCTCCGGCTGTACGCATGCAATTATCGAGAGCCAGAAAAGAAATCAGAGAATGTTACTTAAAACAGATGAAGCAATGAGACAAGACAAACGAACCCTGCAACAATGGAAAGACCTGGCAGAACGCTATTTCGAAGCCGAAACGACTTCTGCAGAAGAACATGAGCTGGCACAATTTCTAGCTACTTCCGCTTCACAAGATAAAGAATTCGATGAGCTCCGGGCCGTCATGAGTTACATGGCTGCCGGACGTAACTATTGCCGGACCAGAAGAAGAAACACAATTGTATATGCCGCAGCAGCAATCATTACAGGCATACTTTTTACCGTGACTGCATGGCAATTTTCTGAAAGGAGAAATATCTGCGTAGCTTACATTTACGGTGAGCGCTGTATCGACAAGGAAACAGTACTGACCGAAGCTATGAAGTCCATCGAGAAAGTACGGCCAGGCTCACAAGAAGAAAACATTCTTCATAACCAACTGTCTGACATTTTCCAGACACTGGAAGAGAACGATACACTATCCACTACTAACTGATAAAATTTTCATTTATGATAACACGCTGGATAACAATCATAGGAGTCCTGCTTTTTACCTCACTACCGTTATCGGCACAAGAGGGTCTGCAGATAAATTCCTTGTTCGACGGACGTTTCAAGAAAGACAGCCGGGCTGTAGAAGTCCTCATCAAGGGAAAAGAACTGAAAAAATATCACCTGACATTGTTTCGAAGCCTCACGGTAAACAGTGCTCCTGAAGTATTCGACAAAATGGAAGCACTGGTCAAAAAAGATGCCGTCCATGCGATAGACAAGGAAGTCGGAACGATAGGAAACCGACTGTACTACGGTTTTTACTGCTTTCCGCCCCACAAAGGGAACTTCCGTTATCTGTTTTATCGCAACACTGCCGTAAAACCTCATTCACGCAAATCCGAAGCTACCGTCGTATACATGGAAGGTAAGGTAACCCTGGAAGAGCTTAAACATATATTTCAATGAATCAAACAATTAAGATAAAAATATGAAAAGAATAACTTTACTGGCAGCAAGTATCCTGACAACAATCGGGGTGTATGCCGAAAACGAAGATTCACTAAGAATCACAAACACAGTCAGGATAGAAGACCCCAACCAGGTCATACTTACACAGTCGGACGACCGACTGACGATTGACATAGAAGGGAAACAAGGAAATCCAGACTTCCGCTACACACGTGAAGTAAATATTTCCTCGTCAGAGCCCGTAGTCACAAAAGAAAGAAACAGCAGTTGGGATTTCAACATTCCTTTCCGTAAACAGACAACATCCTACCGGTACAAGCACGATGAATTTGTCATAAAAGACTTTAAGCTGGGGTTGTCAAAAGTCATAAACGCGCCCGATAATCTCAATGCGAGCATGGCCTCATCCTGGGAAATCACGACTCCCACACTGGGATGGGCATATTACCCATGGCGGTCAAAAACTTCCTTCTCCATCGGGCTGGCCTGCAGCTGGAGAAATTACCGGATGACCGGAAAAAACCGCTTTATCAAAGAAGGAAACAGCATTGTTTTAGGAACTTATCCCGAAGGAGCGGACATCCAGTTCTCACGCATCAAGGTATTCAGCTGGTCAGTTCCCCTGATGTTCAGTCACGAATCCGACAATAAACTCGGATTCAGCCTGGGAACTATCATCAACTTCAATACACACGCCAGTCTGAAAACCCGTTACACGCTGGAAGGGGAAAAAGTCAAACTTACCGACAATAACATTCACCAGACTCCTGTCACGGTAGATTTTCAGGCTTCGATAAGCTGCAAGTCCGTAGGTATCTACGTGAAATACAGTCCGTGCAACATTCTTGAGACATCATACGGCCCTCAATTCTCGGCCCTCTCTGCCGGAATCATCCTTTTTTAACTGTATAAAAAAAGCCATCCCTGTTCATGCTTGACAAGGATGGCCCTTTCTATTGACTGAATCAATAAATTATGCCTTTACACGACCTACGTAAGAACCGTCACGAGTATCCACTTCGATGATTTCATCCTGATTGATGAACAAAGGAACACGTACAGTAGCACCAGTTTCTACAGTAGCAGGTTTTGTAGCGTTAGTAGCTGTATCACCTTTCAGACCCGGTTCAGTATAAGTAACTTTCAGCTGAACTTTTACCGGCAATTCAGCAAACAAGATGGTATCTGTAGAAGCGTCTGATACAACTTCGACTACCATTTCTTCTTTCAAGAAATCAACACCTTCGATCAGATCGTGTGCGATAGGTACCTGTTCGTAAGTTTCCTGATTCATGAAGATATAATCTTCACCTTCTTTATATAAGTACTGATAAGGACGACGTTCTACACGTACATCTTCCAGTTTCTCACCGATATTAAAACGACGTTCCAACACGTAACCGTCTACTACATCTTTCAGTTTGGTACGCATGAATGTATTACCTTTACCCGGTTTAACATGCAAAAAGTCGATACAGAAATACAGCTTACCGTCCATACGGATAGCGGTTCCGATTTTAATGTCTTGAGCGTTAATCATAACTAGAATACTTTATTATTATTTTATTTTTATGGATTTGTTCTCTTGAAAACCGGATGCAAAATTAATCTAAATCGAGAAAAAACGCAAAAAGATTTGTCTAAAAATGATTTAGCGCTTGGTTTATTTAAAAAAAGTCACTAATTTTGCAGCCCGAACGCATGGAATAATAACATAAATAGTATATACGAAAATGAAAAGAACATTCCAACCCTCTAACAGAAAGAGAAGAAACAAACACGGTTTCCGTGAAAGAATGGCTACCGCTAACGGTCGCCGAGTATTGGCTGCACGTCGTGCCAAAGGTCGTAAAAAACTGACAATCTCTGACGAGTACAACGGAGTGAAAGCTTAAACCGTGCTTGAAGGATAAGATTCAAGAAAAGCCGTAGAATGCTGCGAGAGCATTTTACGGCTTTTTCTTTTTCCGTAAACATCCATTCTCATGCCTGTTATCACGGTGTTATAATTAAAAAATTGTATCTTTGCCCCGAATTTACACCTATACTTTAATATGGTTACACTGAAAGACTTTTTCTCATTCAAGAACAACCGTTTCTTCTGGCTGAACCTCATTGCCATGGTGGTAACAGTAGCAGTAATCATTGCCGGAACACTTTTCTGGCTGGACAACTACACGCATCACAACCAGTCGTACATGGTTCCCAACGTGAAGAACCAGACATTTGCCGAAGCACAAAAAGCTTTAAGTACCCAGAAACTGAAAGGAATCATCATCGATTCCTCTTATGTAAAAGGTATGCCTACAGGTATTGTCCTGGAACAGACTCCGGAAGCTGGAGCTAAAGTAAAAGAAGGACGGACCATCTACCTGACCATCACAACCAACGATGTTCCGCTGGTAAGAATTCCGGATCTGATAGACAACAGTTCCGTGCGCCAGGCAGAAGCCAAACTGAAAGCCATCGGATTCAGACTGACCGAACCTGAATATGTATCGGGCGAACAAGACTGGGTATACGGTATCAAGTATCGCGGACGAAGCCTGAGAGCCGGAGACAAAGTTCCTTACGAGGCCTTGCTGACACTCTCGATCGGAAATACGGCCATGCGCGACTCACTGGGTATCGATTCCCTCAACATAGATACAGACCTGAATGTACAGGATGCAGACGATGAACCACAAATAGACGATTCATGGTTTTAACCTTATCCCCTGAAAACGGTATGACAGAAAATTACATCGAAGAACTGGAAGACGATACCCTGGAAGATATTGAGCCCTTGAACGATCCGGCGACCCTATACGAACATTTCCGCGTCGTGGTAGACAAAGGACAGTCTCCGGTCCGTATTGACAAATACTTGTTCGAACGCATTGTAAACGCTTCGAGAAACCGTATCCAGCAGGCTGCGGATGCAGGATTTGTCATGGCCAACGGGAAACCTGTAAAAAGCAGTTACAAAGTAAAGCCGCAGGATGTACTGACGGTCATGATGGACCGTCCCCGTTACGAAAACGATATCATTCCCGAAGACATTCCGCTGGATATCGTATACGAAGACGAAGACCTGATGGTTGTCAACAAGCCCGCCGGACTGGTAGTCCATCCGGGATGCGGTAATTACCACGGGACACTGGTCAATGCCATCGCCTGGCACCTGCGCGACGTACCCACCTACAATCCGAACGATCCGCAGGTGGGACTGGTACACCGCATTGACAAAGATACCTCCGGACTGCTGGTCGTAGCCAAGACACCCGACGCCAAAACCAGCCTGGGCCTGCAGTTCTACAACAAGACCACCAAACGTGAATACAACGCGCTGGTATGGGGAATCATCGACGAAGACGAAGGAACCATCACCGGCAACATCGGACGAAACCCGAAGGACCGGATGCAGATGGCGGTTCTGGCCGACCCGACACAAGGCAAACATGCCGTAACACACTATCAGGTTCTGGAAAGACTGGGCTACGTCACACTGGTGAAATGCGTACTGGAAACCGGACGTACCCACCAGATCCGCGTACACATGAAATACATCGGCCATACGCTCTTCAACGACGAACGGTACGGCGGACATGAAATTCTAAAAGGAACACATTTCAGTAAATACAAACAATTTGTAAACAACTGTTTCGACATTTGCCCCCGACAAGCGCTTCACGCCAAGACGCTGGGCTTTGTGCATCCACGCACCGGAGAAGAAATGTTTTTCACCTCCGAATTGCCCAATGACATGACCTGCCTGCTGGAAAAATGGAGAACATATATCAGTAACAGAGAAGAATTATGAAACGTACCATTGCTATCATAGCAGGAGGAGACTCTTCCGAACACGAAGTCTCCATGAAAAGTGCAGAGGGAATCCATTCGTTTATCGACAAGGAAAAATACAACCTCTACATCGTAGAACTAACCAAGAAACACTGGGAGGCTCTCTTACCGGACGGCACCCGCACTCCGGTAGACAAGAACGATTTCAGCTTCCAGGAAAACGGAAAGAAAATCGTTCCTGACTTCGCTTACATCACCATACATGGCACTCCGGGAGAAAACGGTATCCTGCAAGGGTATTTCGAACTGCTGGGCATTCCCTACTCTACCTGCGACGTTCTGGTATCGGCCATGACTTTCAGCAAGTTCACCTTAAACCAGTACCTGAAAGGATTTGGTGTCCGCGTAGCAGAATCCATGCTGGTAAACAAACGGAACGGAATCAGCGACGACGATGTAATCGAAAAAATAGGACTTCCGTGTTTTATCAAACCCAATGCCAGCGGTTCCAGCTTTGGAGTGACTAAAGTAAAGACACGCGAACAGATCCAGCCAGCCCTGCAAGCAGCTTTCCAGGAGTCGGACGACGTTATGATAGAAGCTTTCATGGATGGTATCGAACTGGCCAACGGCTGCTACAAGGTTCCGGGAAAATCAGTCGTACTGCCAATCACCGAAGTAGTCAGCAAAAATGAATTCTTCGACTACAACGCCAAATACAAAGGTGAGGTAACCGAAATCACCCCGGCACGCCTGAGTCCGGAACTGACTGACCGGGTACAGAAACTGACATCAGCCATCTACGACATCCTCGGCTGCAAGGGTATCGTCCGTGTAGACTATATCATCACCGAAGGAGAAAAAATCAACATGCTGGAAATCAATACGACTCCAGGCATGACCGCTACCAGCTTCATCCCGCAACAGGTAAAAGCCGCCGGCCTCGACATCAAGGACGTCATGACTGACATCATCGAAAGCCACTTCTGATAAACAGCCTACAAGGAACAATGCCAGCGCAGGGTTACAGAAACGCAAAGTCGCAAAAAGATCCCGACAAAATGCGTTTCTACAACCCTGCGTTTTTTTACGGAAAGAGAATCTCACCAGGGATAAGGCACTTTTATTTTCTCTCCTTGCAACATCAGAAAAAAGTTCCTATATTTGGACAAATTAAACCAAAAACAGATATTCCATGAATATACCTGCCGAATTTGATGAAATCCGTCCGTATACCCCCGAAGAACTTCCACAGGTTTTCGAGGAACTGATAACCGACCCGGCCTTTCAGGCCGTGGTTTCCTCCGTACTTCCCAACGTACCGAAGGAAATGATCTTTTCAAAACTTCGTCAGTGCAAGACAAGCCTGGATGTTCAGAAAAGCATCTTCTACGGCCTGCTGCACGAACTCATAAACAAGTATAGTGACGGATTCGACCTGGACACCTCTGCCCTGCCCGACAAGCAGACTTCCTATACATTCGTTTCAAACCACCGCGACATCGTGCTCGATCCGGGATTCCTTTCGGTCGGCCTGCTCGACAACGGTTTCCCGACGACGGTAGAAATAGCCATCGGCGACAACCTGCTCATTTATCCCTGGATCAAAAAGCTGGTGCGTGTCAACAAATCCTTCATCGTACAACGCACACTCAGCATGCGTCAGATGCTGGAATCGTCGGCACGCATGTCACGCTACATTCATTTTGCCATTACCGAAAAAAAAGAGAACGTATGGATCGCCCAGCGTGAAGGACGCGCCAAGGATTCCGACGACCGTACCCAGGAAAGTGTGCTGAAAATGCTGGCTATGGGAGGAAGCGGCTCCATCATCGACCGTCTGAAAGAACTCAACATCGCTCCGGTAGCCATTTCTTACGAATACGATCCGTGCGATTTTCTGAAGGCACAGGAAATGCAACAGAAACGTGACATCCCGGGATTCAAGAAAAGTCAGGAAGACGACTTGCAGAACATGCAGACAGGTATCTTCGGCTATAAGGGACACGTACATTTCCACGCAGCCAACTGCATCAACGACGAACTGGAACAACTGCGTGAGCTTCCTAAAACCGAAGTATTCACACGCATAGCCCAGCTCATCGACCGGAAAATACACCAGAACTACCGGCTGTATCCGGGTAATTACATCGCCTGCGATCTGCTGGAAGGAAGCAACCGGAACGCCGGACATTATACACCGGCCGACCAGGATCGTTTCGAGGCTTACCTGCAAAAGAAACTGTCACTGATACAGCTTCCGGATAAAGACGAAAATTTCCTGAGACACTGGATGCTGACCATGTATGCCAATCCGGTCATCAACCACCAGAAAGCAATGAAAGCATGATACAGCGCATCGTATGTTTCTTTCTGCCTGTATGGCTGCTGCTTACAACAGGATGCCAGGAAGACGAATACGTCTATCCGAATGTCCTGACCGAGTTTACGGAAATGCAGACCAATCAGGAAGGAGTATTGACCTATCTGCAGACAGACCAGGGGAAGAAATACCGGATACAGGAACGGGATGGACTGGATGGACTGACTCCGGACTCCATCTACCGTACCCTGAGCATTTACGAAATAACAGATGTACAAGAAAACACCGTAAAGCTTTATTCCGCACAGAAAGTCCTGTCCATGTTGCCTCAACCGGCATCCAAGTTTCCACAAGGTATCCGGACAGATCCACTGGACATTCAGAGTATCTGGCTGTCAGGCAGATACCTGAACATGATACTGCTCCCACTGGCCAAAGACAAGGGTCATCTTTTTCATTTTGTAGAAAACAGCCTGACACAGACCGCCGATGGGAAAAACCAGCTGGAACTGACACTCTATCACGACCAGAACGGAGACTACGAAGCTTTTACCCGCAAAACCTACCTGTCTGTTCCCCTTTGGGAATATGAAGGCCGGTTACAGCAAGGAGACCGGATCATCTTGCACATACGAACCTACAAGGAGGGTGAAACAACCCGTGAATTTACATTACCCTGAAACCAACAGAAACAGTTATAACATTTATGATAAAGACATTATACTTCATGTTTTTCGTGTGCATTGCACTCATCGGACTCATTGCCTGCACACCCAAGACACAAGACAAGTTCAAGAATCTGAGTGCCGACGAGTTTGAAGACTATCTGCAAAAGGACTCCGTACAACTGGTAGACGTCCGTACCGTAGCCGAATACAGTGACGGACACATTCCGGGAAGTATCAACATCAACGTACTGGACGAACAGTTTGCAGCCAACGTAGACGAACTGCTGGACAAAAACCAGTCTGTGGCCGTTTACTGCAAAAGCGGCCGACGCAGCCGGAACGCGGCACGTATCCTTGTCAAGAAAGGATTCCATGTAATAAATCTCGACAAAGGATTTGAAAATTGGAGAGAGCTCGACAAACCCGTTGAAAAATAAGTAGTTACTATTTTCTAAAAAACGAACGGACATCTTCCATGAAACGTGAGCATGTTTTATGGAAGATGTCCGTTCGTTTGATCCAAGACATCCGTTCGTTCTGAAATCACTCCTCCGCCATTTTACTTTCCGGCTGTTTCCAGCAGGAAACCGGCAAATGCAGAGGCGGCCTTTTTCCGGTATGAACCCTGCGGCCAGAAAAGATATCCGTACGATACCAGCCTGTCGGCACACAATATAGGAATCTGTATCAAATCGGTCTCGTTTGAAACCGCAGCCTGAGTCAGCACAGTGGCCCAGTACCCTCCTTTCAATATATGGAGAATCGTATGTACATCGTTTATCTCCATCCCTACCGTAAACGACAACTGGTGTTTCTGACACAATTCCTCAATTTTCTTTCGGGTGGCAAAACCCCGTTCAGGCAGGATCAAGGGAGTTTCCGACAAACGTTTCAAGGTTATGGAAGAAAGGGAAGCCAGCGGATGAGATTTGTGAACGACAAAATACAGTCTCGATTGGAATAGGAGCAAACGTTCGAAACCGTTACAAAGTCCCTCCGGCTGAAAAGAAAGCAGAAAATCCAGTTCATTACTTTCCAGCAGATTCAGCAATTCTTCGGATGTACCGAACGTAATGCGCAATTTTATGTGAGGATAAACCTTCGTAAAAGGTTCCAGGGCCGAGACCAGCAACGGTCCCATACTGTATGTAACCCCCACATGAAGATTACCTATCTTTACTCCCTTCAGATCCCGTAGAATCTGTTTCCCGTCTTCGGCGTCCTGCAAGGCCTTGCTGGCAATAAGGCAGAAAAGCCAGTCCGGCCTCCGTAGGCACAATACGCTTGCCGATACGGTCGAAAAGCAAAACTTCCAGTTCATCCTCCAGCTGTTTGATCTGCTGCGACAGTGTACTTTGAGAAATATACAATACCCGGGCAGCTTCCGAAAAGTTCTGCAATTCACAAGCGGCCTTAAAATACCTCAGTTGCCGTAATTCCATATCCGTTATCGGTTTTATCTATATTCCTTATCGAAAAAATGATTTTTACAAATGTAGCAAAATATCTTCTATCAGCCTACATTTGCTGCCGGTCAAGATTACAGGATGTCCGAGACCTGCCGGAGAAAAAAACACACTCCCCGGATGCCGGACTTCAACAAACCGACATTTTTAGTTTTTAACTTATTGACATCACACATGAAGAAACTTATTTTCGCCGCCCTCATCGGGTTATCATTTTCAGCGCTGGCTCATGCCCAGCAACCGACAGAACAACGTATAAAGATCATTCAGGAAGGAATCCGTTTCTGTGAAAGCACTTATCCATACAAAGGAGGAATCCTGATAGCCAACTTCGGTACGGAACAGCTGAATCCGCTGAATACGGAAGGCAAGGGGTATATTCTCTATTATAAAAACGGAGAACTTCAACCGTTCATTGCAACCGACGGCAACCTGTCAGCACCCAAAGGTATGTTCATCCGAAACGCACATCTTTTTGTCTGCGATGTAAACAAAGTTGTGGTATACGATCTGAATCACCTGGAAGCGGCCCCCCAGACCTTAACGTTTCCGGAAGGAAATTTGTTTGTAAACGACCTGGCAGCAATAGGAAACACCCTGTATGCTTCCGTCACCAATACAGATAAGATTTTCAGCATTGACATCAGCGACGTGCGGCAGGCAGGCCAGCCTGTAGAATGGCTGACAGTCCCCGGACCGAACGGCTTGCTGGCTACAGACAACCAACTGTATATAGCCTCGTATCCGGCCGACGGAAATACACAGGACAAACATACGATCTACCGGATAAGCAACCTGGCACAACCTGCTCTGGAAAAAGTAATCGAGACACCGGGCCAGTATGACGGAATCGCATTCTCTACCGACCGGACTTCGCTTTACATCACAAACTGGACGCCCGCAGGTTTAAGCAAAATTGATCTGAAAACCGGAAAAACCACATCCGTCTCTCTCCCGTTGGAAAAGGCATTGGCAGGACCAGCCGATATAACGGTCATCAATCACCGGATTTATATACCAGACTTACCGAACAGCCGGGTAGTAATAGTCAAGGAATGACAAACAAAAACTAAACATTTATTTTTGTGTTATAAATAGTAGAAAAGGCAGAACTTCTGGAAAGATTCCAACGGTTCTGCCTTTCTTGTATAAAAACAATCGTCTGTGATTACAGACTCTGCAACATACGTTTCAGTACTACAGTAGCCGAGATTTCACGATTGGCGGCTTCTGGAATTACCAATGAAGTAGGTGCCTCAATCACATCGTCGGTTACAATCATATTCCGGCGCACCGGCAGGCAATGCATAAAGAAAGCATTGTCCGTAACGGCCATGTGGGCCGCGTCTACCGTCCAGCTCATGTCCTTGCTCAGAATCTTTCCATAATCGGCCGGATTCGTCACACCCGGACAAGCCCAGTTCTTGGCATATACGAAATCGGCTCCTTCAAGCGCCTTCATCTGGTTATATTCCACCTTGGCTCCCCGTACAAACTTCGGATCCAGCTCGTAACCCTCCGGATGCGTGATGACGAAATCCACATCGGCTTCGTTCATGAAATCGGCAAACGAATTCGGAACGGCCTGAGGAAGTGCCCGCGGATGAGGTGCCCATGTCAGCACCACCTTGGGACGATCTTTCTTCTTATACTCTTCAATGGTAATCAGATCGGCAAAAGCCTGCAGCGGATGACCGGTAGCAGCTTCCATCGAAAATACCGGTTTACCGGAATACTGAATGAACTGATTCAGAATTTTTTCCGTATAATCGTCCTCACGGCTTTCGAAACGGGCAAACGAACGGACACCAATCACATCACAATATGACGCCATCACCGGAATAGCCTCCAGCAGATGTTCACTCTTGTCGCCATCCATTACAACACCACGTTCGGTTTCCAGTTTCCAGGCACCCTGATTCACATCCAGTACAATCACGTCCATTCCCAGGTTACGGGCCGCTTTCTGAGTACTCAGACGAGTACGTAAACTGTTGTTGAAGAAAATCAGCAAACAGGTTTTATGCTTACCGAGTGCTTCGTATTTATAACGGTCTTTTTTAATCTCAAAGGCTTCGGCTAAGGCTGTTTTCAGATCGCCCAAGTCGAATACATTGGTATAAGTTCTCATACGCTCTATGTATATTAATTTATTTCAACGCGCAAATATAACATAAAAATACAAGTTCATCGACAGCACTGCCCGATTTCTTGCATAAATTTACCAAAAGTGCTTACGGACGAATCTGTCCGTTTCCTTCTACCAGCCACTTATAGGTGGTAATTTCCTGAAGCCCCATCGGACCACGGGCATGAAGTTTCTGGGTACTGATTCCGATCTCCGCACCCAAGCCGAACTGGGCTCCGTCAGTAAACGAAGTAGGTGCATTGACATACACGCAGGCCGCATCAACTGCCTTGCAGAAATAATCGGCAGCAGCCTTATCTTCTGTCACGATACATTCGCTGTGTTTCGAACTGTACCGGTAAATATGTCTTACGGCTTCTTCCAGACCGGCAACGGTTCTGACAGCCATCTTGTAATCCAGGAATTCGGTTCCGAAACTGTCGGCAGTAGCATGCTGAAGCAAGTCCGGCGGATAATGTCCATCCAAAGCCTGAAAAGCCGCCTCATCGGCATATAAAACCACATGGCTGGAAATCAGCGACTCACAAAGTGCCGGCAGATCAGACAGTCTGGAAGCATGGATCAGCAGGCAGTCCAGTGCGTTGCAGACACTGACCCGTCGTGTCTTGGCATTGTTCACAATGGCTTTTCCCTTCTCCAGATCAGCAGAAACATCAAAATAAGTGTGACAGATACCCGCTCCCGTTTCAATGACCGGAATGGTAGCCTCTTTCCGTACATAATTGATCAGACCACTGCTTCCCCGGGGAATAATCAAATCAACATAACCCTCGGCATGAAGCAAAGCCGCCGTAGCCTCCCGGTCGGCCGGGAGTAATTCTACGACATGACGATCCATCCCGAAACGATCCAAAACCTCGTGAATAATCTGTACAATGGCACGGTTGGAACAGTCAGCATCGCTTCCTCCCTTCAAGATGCAGGCACTTCCACTTTTCAGGCAAAGCGAGAAAACATCCAGACTGACATTCGGACGAGCCTCATAAATCACACCGATCACTCCAAAAGGGACACTGATTTTCCTCAAGTGAAGACCATTCGGACGAATCCGTTCATCGAGTACCCTACCCAGCGGAGAAGGCAAAGCCACTACATTGCGCATATCCTGCGCTATCCCGGCAAGACGTTCCGATGTCAGTTTCAACCGGTCGTATTTCGGATTTTCCGGGTCCATCCGCAACAAGTCCTTCCGATTAGCCTCCAATATGTCGGCTGCACGGACCACAACCTCGTCAGCGACAGCCGACAAGATCTGATTGACAATCTGTCCGTCCGTCAAAGCCAGCTTACGTGAAGCAAGCTGCACGGCCTGAAAAATTTCATTTAGATTCATTTCCTAACGGTTTAGTTATATATTTATGCAAATATAACGAAATCAGTGATATTTCACACAAGCATTGCAACAAAATAGCAGGATTTACAATCCGCTTATTGTACCGCTTCATTTTTTTCATCCCTACAACTAACAATTTATCCGGATTTTTTGTTATCTTTGAAATAACAAACAGAGAATAGTCAACCCTTATTATTCACCTTTAACACCACAGACTATGGAAGCTAACGTATACGGATCGCTGGTAGAAGTCTACCGAGGAAACCTTTGGGAAGCAGAGTTAATAAAAGGCCTGTTAAATTCAGCCGGAGTGGAAGCCATCATTGAGGATCAGACGATGTCTGCCGTCACTTCTCCTTATGCCACCATGGGAGGCAATGTACTCGTTCTGGTGAATAAGGAGGAAGAAGTTTACGCCAAAAAAGTAGTAGCAAACAGAAGTGTATGAAAACTAAAATTTCCGCAGCTGTGGCAGCATGCCTGTTTTCCTTGTCAAGCCTTACCGCTCAGGAGTTAAAAAATACCACATGGTCGTCTTATGGAGTATCTTTTCAGGCTCCGTCAGACATCGCTGTAGAAGACGATTCCGAAGAAGGATACATCGTCAGCAACGATACTTATTACATTACCGTCCAACTGTTGGACGGTGAAGGCTTCAAACGGAGTGAACTGACCAGCGAACTAAAAAATATCGCCGCAGACGATCAGGTAGGCGAGCAGTCACCGGTTCAGTCATTCGAAACTCCCCAGTTTTACGGAGTACAACTGGAAGGGAACTGCGAAGGAGACGCCTGCCTTTACAGTTATCTCCTGACGAAAGATGAAAGCTGCGGATTTTACATTTCCATACTTTACAAAAAGAAAGGAGACCCTATCCCGGGAACCATTCTGAAAAGCTTCAAGCTGGAAGACTGACACATTCAAGAACCGTTGCAACAGAGAGGTAAATTCTTCTGTTACAACGGTTTTTATAATACATTCACGAGATAAGTCCGACAATGAATCCCGTAATACATTATATGCGGTTCAGGAAACAGAAGAATTCAAAGATTATTTAAAATACAAACAATAATTCGTACTTTCCCTTAAATATTTGTATCTTCGGACAATTTTAAACGAAAAACACATGGCGAATTATCATTTATCTTTCTTCAAGAAAAGCCTGCTGCTTGTGGTAGGAGCTGTCTTCCTGATGAGTTTCATTCCTCCTCAAACTATCCGCAGCACCGAAAGCCACTCAGACCAAGATACCTCAACCGAATATAGCTGTATAGATATTCCCGCCAGCATTGATTTCTGTGGGACAACCATTGACCTGACCCGCTTTGACCGGCGTGAACGAATGGACAGGGAATTACTGGCCTTCCGATACATGCACAGTACGTCGCTGCAAATCCTAAAACGGGCCAACCGATATTTCCCCATCATCGAACCACTTCTGCAAGCTAACGGAATTCCCGATGACTTCAAATACCTGATGGTTATCGAAAGCAATATCAATCCACAAGCCAAATCACCGGCCGGCGCAGCCGGTTTATGGCAGCTGATGCCTGGTACGGCACGAGATTTCGGACTGGAAGTAGGACATCACATCGATGAACGTTACCACGTAGAAAAATCGACAGAAGCTGCCTGCAAATACCTGAAACAGGCCTATAAACGTTTCAAGAACTGGGAAAGCGTAGCCGCTTCATACAACGCCGGACAAGGACGGATTTCCCAGCAACTGGAGAAACAATACGCTGATAATGCACTCGATTTACAACTGGTAGAAGAAACCGCCCGATATACCTACCGGATTCTGGCAGCCAAACTGCTGCTTTCCGATCCTCAGAAATTCGGATTCTACTTAAAGGCATCCGATCTCTATCCCCCTATTCCCTATCACACTGTTACAATAAGCGAAACAATCGATGACCTGCCAAGATTCGCCAAAAGCCAGGGTATCAGCTATGCCTTGCTTCGCAGCCTGAATCCATGGATTCGAAGCACATCCTTACCCTGTCATGGCAATAAGGAATACATCATACGCATCCCCGACAAAGAAGGAATGTCTTATAATCCCAAAGTCATTATACCACACAATCCCAACTGGGTTGTCCCATAAAAAGAATCATTATAACCATAATATACTAAATAATAAACACACATTCATCACTATGAAAAGACTATTATTGTTAGGAATGCTTGGAGCCGCGTTGTCACCAAGCTATGCACAAACCTTCAAGGAATGGCAAGATCCGGAAATCAATGCGGTAAACCGTGCGCCGATGCATGCCAACTTCTTTGCATACGAAAGCGCTGAAGCCGCCGACAAAGCTGTCAAGGAACAATCCGGAAATTTCATGAGCCTGAACGGTACATGGAAATTTTTCTGGGTAAAAAATGCTGACGCACGTCCGACAGATTTCTGGAAAACCGATTTCAACGACAAGGGCTGGGACAATCTGAAAGTACCGGCCGTATGGGAACTGAACGGTTACGGCGACCCTATTTATGTAAATGTAGGATATGCCTGGAGAAACCAGTTCGAAAGTAATCCACCGTATGTACCGACTGCCAATAATCATGTGGGCTCTTATCGCCGTGAAATCACAATCCCGGCCGATTGGAAAGGCAAGGATATCGTAGCTCATTTTGGTGCCGTCAGCTCAAACATGTACCTGTGGGTAAATGGTAAATATGTGGGGTACAGCGAAGACAGCAAACTGGAAGCAGAATTCGATTTGACCCCATACCTGAAACCCGGCCAGAAAAATCTGATCGCATTCCAGGTATTCCGCTGGTGCGACGGAAGCTATTTGGAGGATCAGGATTTCTTCCGCTACACAGGCGTAGCCCGCGATTGCTATCTCTACACCCGAAACAAGACCCGCATAGACGACATACGCGTAACACCTGATCTGGACAGCCAGTACCGGAATGGTTCGCTGAACATCCAGTTGAGTTTAAAAGGGAAAGGAAACGTATCACTGGAATTACGCGATGCCAACAATCAGACAGTAACTTCCACGGAAGTACAGGGAAGCGGAAAAATCAACACAACGCTCAATGTAGAAAATCCACAGAAATGGAGTGCTGAAACCCCCTATCTCTACACCCTGCGAGCTACCTTAAAGCAAGGCAACAAAACAACGGAAATTGTCCCGGTCAAAGTAGGCTTCCGAAAAATCGAGCTGAAAAATGCACAGATCCTGGTAAACGGACAGCCGGTACTCTTCAAAGGTGCCGACCGGCACGAAATGGATCCGGACGGAGGCTATGTAGTATCACGTGAACGCATGATACAAGACATCCAGATCATGAAACAGTTCAACCTGAACGCGGTACGTACCTGCCATTATCCGGACGACAATTTCTGGTATGATTTATGCGATAAATACGGAATCTACGTAGTAGCCGAAGCCAACATTGAATCACACGGAATGGGCTACGAAGAAAAGACACTGGCCAAAAACCCGTCGTATAAAAAAGCACATCTGGAACGTAACCAGCGTAACGTACAGCGCGGATTCAATCACCCGAGCATTATTTTCTGGTCATTGGGAAATGAAGCCGGTTATGGACCTAATTTCGAAGCAGCCTATGACTGGATCAAAGCCGAAGACCCAAGTCGTGCCGTACAATACGAACAGGCTCATCAGACCGGAAAATCAGATATTTTCTGTCCGATGTATTACGATTATAACAGCTGCATCAAATATTGTGAAGACGACAGCAAACAGCGTCCGTTAATCCAATGTGAATATGCTCATGCCATGGGTAACTCAGAAGGAGGATTTAAGGAATACTGGGATATCATCCGTAAGTATCCGAAATATCAAGGTGGATTTATCTGGGATTTCGTAGACCAGTCATGCCGGTGGACAGGCAAAAACGGTAAAATGATCTATGCCTACGGTGGCGACTTCAACCGTTTCGACGCCAGCGACAACAATTTCTGCGACAACGGACTAATCAGCCCTGACCGCATCCCCAATCCACACATGTATGAAGTAGGCTATTTCTATCAGAACATCTGGACTACAGCCAAAGATCTGTCAAAAGGTGAAATCAACGTATACAACGAAAATTTCTTCCGCGATCTATCGGCATACGCCCTGGAATGGGAATTGTTGAAAAACGGCAAAGCCGTGCGCAGCGGACGAATAGAGAACATACAAGTAGCTCCACAACAAACAGCTACAGTTCAACTGGATTTGGGAAAGACCTGCCAATGTGCAGAGTGGTTACTGAACGTAAAATATATCCAGAAAACACGTGAAGGCGTAATTCCTGCCGGACATGTAGTTGCCAAAGATCAACTGGTAGTTAATCCTTATAAAGCAAAAGAAATCAAACTGGAAAACCGCATTGCAAGTAACGAAGCTGTCATAACTCCAGCAGCCAACGATGATAACGTGAACTATCTGGTAATCTCCGGCAATGATTTCAACATAGAATTCAACAAACAGACAGGATTCATCAGCCGATACGATGTAAATGGATTAAACATGATCAAAGAAGGAGAAGCTTTAACTCCTAACTTCTGGCGTGCTCCAACAGACAATGACTTCGGTGCAGGTCTGCAAAGAAGATACGCTGCCTGGAAAAATCCGGAATTGAAACTGACATCCCTCAAACATGAAGAACAAAACCAGCAACAAGTCATTTCGGCTACTTACGATATGCCAAGTGTATCTGCACAGTTGAACCTAACATACGTGATCAACAATGAGGGAGCCGTGAAGGTCACTCAGAAACTAATTGCTGACAAAACAGCCAAAGTATCTGACATGTTCCGTTTTGGTATGCAACTGGTAATGCCGAAATCATTCGAAAATATCAGCTATTATGGACGTGGTCCGATAGAGAACTACAGCGACCGTAACCATTGTACAGATCTAGGAATCTATAATCAGACCGTCAGTGAACAGTTCTATCCGTACATCCGTCCACAAGAAAACGGAAACAAGACCGACATCCGCTGGTGGAAACAAACCAATGCTGCCGGCAAAGGCTTACTGTTCGTTGCCGATGCACCTTTCTCAGCCTCCGCACTCCACTACACCATCGCCTCACTGGACGACGGAGATGACAAACAGCAAAGTCACTCCAATGAAGTGGAAGAAGCCGACCTGACAAATGTCTTGATTGATAAAGCACAAATGGGATTAGGTTGTGTAAACAGCTGGGGAGCTCTTCCTGAACAGGCTTATATGCTGCCTTATGGAGATTATGAATTTACATTCATCATGACTCCCATCAGCAACAATATCGTAATAGAATAATCTATTAGGAATTCATTGATCAAGTGGGGGAAAATGGAATCATTTTCCCCCACTTCCTTTTTCCAGAACTTCTCCCCGAAATTACAAAGAAGATAAAACAAAGGCGACAAGCAATTTTCACTGCTTGTCGCCTTCTGTCGGAATGAGGCGACTCGAACGCCCGACCCCTACGTCCCGAACGTAGTGCGCTACCAACTGCGCTACATTCCGATATTTGCATCGTTGTTTTTTCGATTGCGATGCAAAGGTAGGCATATTTTCGGAACCTCCAAAATTTTTCTACTCTTTTTTCAAAAAAAATATTTCTAACTAATTTTTCTATCCTTTTATTTGGCAATTTAAAAACTTTATGTACCTTTGCAACCGCAATCGAGAAACATTG
>ULSJ01047964.1_pt1 | contig 57881 bp, 45 predicted proteins | sample 1956291 | NCBI WGS metagenome assembly ULSJ01 (sample SAMEA4835705, study PRJEB28245) | human gut metagenome | biome: gut microbiome; material: fecal sample | place: Denmark | collected 2008 | reverse complement strand
AGTGTATCGGCGGTTACCATGCCGCGAAGCTTACCCGTTATCAGGATTTGATCGACCGTCAGATTTCCAAAAACAACATAGAGGTGCTGAACATGCTGAACGCCAAATATCTGATCGTCGACGATACGACTGCCCACGTCAATCCTGAAGCACTCGGAAATGGCTGGTTTGTCGACAAAGTGACGTATGTGAAAGGCGCGCAGGCTGAAATGGCAGTGCTCGACACGCTGCATACGGCTGTCGGAGCCGTTGCCGACGAGTCGTTCCGCTCCGTGCTGGGCGAAGCGAAGACCGTTATGCCGGGCGATACGATTATTGAAACCGTTTATAAGCCGAACGAACTCCATTATAAGACGATAAGCCGCAACGGCGGACTGGCGGTATTTTCTGAAATCTATTTCCCGTGGGGCTGGACGGCTACTGTCGACGGCAAGGAAGTGCCTGTCGGCCGGGTCAACTACGTGCTCCGTGCCTTACAGCTTCCGGCTGGAGAACATGCGGTGGTATTCCGCTTTGATCCGCAGTCGGTTCACACGACAGAAACTATTGCCTATGCTTCCGTTGTGCTGATTTATCTGGCTTTAATCGGCGCGTTCCTGCTGCTGGGCAGGGGAGGCTGCTGTAAAAAGAAAGAATAGCGGATGTTGAGAATCAAAAGATATTACACGGCACTCGACCGTTACCGTAGAAGCAAAGGGTATGGAATCCATTCACCCTTTGCTTTCCGTTTTGTGCTCAAGGTGTTGCGCGAGCGGTCGGGCTACTATGCCTATCAGACGATACGCGACGGGCGGAATCTGGCGCTCGTGCGCATGGTGGAGGAGGGCATCAGCAGCCGGAAGGTGCTGTCGAATAAAAATGCCCGGCTGATTTTCCGGGTGGTAAATTTCTTCAACCCTACTGCCATCATTCAATTTGGCTCGAATTATGGGGTTTCGGCCATTTGTGCCTTGTCGGCATCCAGCAAGTCGCAGCTGTGGCTGTTGGAGCCCAAAGCAAGGGAATATTCGATTGTGAAGGACGTGGTGCAAGGAAACAGTGCGCGCATTCATGCGTTCGGTAATGTCGATGACTGTATCAGCAACTATTTGCAGGTGGTGGAACGTCCGTTTGTCATTGTCAATGCCGTGGCGGCCGACAATCTTCCGGCTGTGGCCCAATTCCTTCAGACGGTAGTTGGCCGAAACGGAGTGATAGTCATGCGCAACATGGCTTCCAGTTCCGAAGTCTACAGCTTGTGGTCGGGAGTGGTCCGTTCCATGGAGTACGGCATGAGTTTTACCAATGGGAAAATAGGGGTAATCGTAGCCAATCGGAAATTGCCGTTGCAGCAGTTCTCGCTGTGGTTTTAACCCAAGCGTGTCACTTTCCTGAATTGCAGATAGAAGAGAATGGCGGCGGTAAATAAACCGGCCGAGAAGGAATAAAAGATGCCTTTTTCTCCGAAACCGAGCGGAAATCCCAGCAGGTAGGCGGTAGGAATCCCTACGACCATATAGCTGAAAAATGCAATCCAAATCATCGAAACGACATGTGAAGTGCCGCGCAGGGCGTTGGCAAAGCAGATTTGCGTGGCGTCGCCAAACTGATAGAGTATCAGCGGAGCGATGAGCGTGGCTGCCATGGTGCGTACGGCTTCGTCGTCGGAAAAGATGGATATCAGTTCGTCGTCGAGCGTGAAAAATACGGTGGAGGCGATGGCACCGAGCAGCAGCAGAATATGATAGCCCGACGTTGCCGCCATTTTCACTCCCTTCATGTCGGCGGCTCCCATAAATGACGAGATGCGGATGGCAATGGCCGCTCCGATGCTGTAGTAGAACATGAATCCCAATGTGCCGATGGTGACCATCACCTGGTAGCTTGCCAGCTCAATGGCGCCTAACCAGCCAACCATGATGGCGCTGATGGTGAACGAGCCTGTTTCCATGCCCATTTGCAGGGAGACGGGCGTAGATATGCGCGCTATTGTCAGGATGCTGTCGGGATGTGTCTGCCCTCTGAAGAATCCTTCGCGATAGCCGGCGAACGCTTTGGCTGACAGGAACAACAGTGCATATACAAGTGCCATGACGATGCGTGAACCCAACGTGCTGATACCGGCGCCGAGCAGTCCCCATTCGGGAAAACCGAATTTTCCGTAGATGAGCAGATAGTTGAACACGATGTTCAGTATGTTGCCGCCTATCAGTATCCACATGGCAATGGAGGTGCGCATGATGCCGTCGGTAAACTGTCGGAACACGTTGAATACGACGACAAAAATCATGGAAATGAGTATGGTGATATAGTAGGGACGGATAAGTGACAGCAGTTCAGCCGGTTGTCCCATGCGGTCGATGAAAAAGTAGAGCACCAGCATGATTCCGGTGAGCAGAATGCCATAAATGCTGTTGGCTATCAGGGCATTTCTGACCGTTTCGCCGACCTTGAAGAATTTACATTGTGAAAACAGCGCACCGACGAGGGGCGTGATTCCATAGGAAAATCCCAGAAGCATGATGGTGACGAGTGTGAACAGGTTGTTGACAAACGACGCTGCCGCCAGCGAATGGGTGTCGTAGTGTCCCACCATCATCGTGTCGGCAAAACCGAGGATAATGACACCTAACTGGCCTACCACAATGGGCAGACCGAGCCGGATGGTCGCTTTATAGTGCGATATGTAGTTCTTGTCAATCATTTTGCAAAGGTAATTAATGCTTTTCAATTGTCATCCTCATTTGAATCCTATCTGAAAAAATGTTTTCGACCTCTGTTCGGCAGGTTTTTTAGTTAATTCTTGCATTTATATTTACGAAACTTATTTAGTTGTCGCCAAATTAATTATCTTTGAAACTGAATTATATTTTTTTACAATGCCTAAACGTTTAACCATTATTCTAACCCTGTTATCTGCTGTCCTCGGTGTGTTCAGTGCTTCGGCGAATTTGCCTGAAATACAGCGTCTGGACAAGATGATTGCCCAAAAAAACATTTTTGACAAGGCGAAATATGCCCGTATCGACAGTTTGAAGACAATTTTGAACCGTGCGGGTTCTGACAAGTCTGCGCAATTGGTCTGTCTTGAAAAGTTGGGCGATGAATTCACGCTGTTCAAGGCCGATTCCGCTGTCTATTATTATTCGCAGGCTATCGGCGTGGCCGATACACTCGGCAATCCCGGCAAGGCGATTCATCTTAAATTGAAACGGCTTCGTCCGGAAATGATTGTGGGCTTTTATTCGGAGGTCTCTTCGGAATATAATTCCATTGATTTCAGCCAGTTGCCCGATTCTTTGCATTCCGCCTATTATGAATGCGGCTATCGCATTTATTCCTTCGCCTTGAATTCCATTAACCGTGGAAGTATTTATTACAGTCATTATTATAATACGACCAATCAATTGCGTAAGGAGTGGATTGCTTCCTTGCCGGAAGGGTCGATTACGCGCCGTCTGTATGAGGCTGAGCAGGCTTTATGGGATAAAAAGAATGTGTCGGCTAAACTCGTTTTGGGTGATTTATTGTCCGAATTGCCGGAAACCAGCAATGAATATGCCATTGCCGCAGGTCTGTTGGCCTCCACTCTCAATGCTGAAGGCAATACGGACGAGAGTATGAAGTTTTATGCGCTTTCCGCTATTTCCGATTTGCAGTGTTCTGTCAAGGAAAATCAGTCGATGTACGAATTATCGATGTTGGTTTACGACAAGGGCGACATTGAGCGTGCCTATCGCTACATTTTTTCCTCAATTGAGGATGCTGCCTTCTGTAATGCGCAGGTGCGTGTCTACAATGCTTCCCGCATGTTGCCGGTTATCGAAGGCGCTCATCGGGCAGAGGTCAAGTCGCATGAAAATTTGTTGGTAGCCTATATAGTGATTGTCAGTCTGTTGCTGATTGGTTTGCTGATTACCGTGTTTTTCCTTGTCAAGCAGATGCGAAAACTGTCTACGGACCGAAAGAAGCTTCATGATGCCAACGTGGCGAAAGACGAATATATGGGACAATTCCTTGAATTGAGCTCCGTCTATATGAAACGTCTGGATTCGTTTACGAAACTTGTCAATCGGAAACTTGTATCCGGGCAGGTGGAGGATTTGCTGAAAATGACGAAGTCTGCACGCTTTTCCGATGAACAGCATCGTGGCTTTTATCGGGAATTTGACAATGCCTTTCTGAAAATTTACACTACTTTTGTCGATGATGTCAATGCGCTGTTAAGACCGGAGGAACGTATTGTCGTACCGGAATTGGGCATGCTGACGGCTGAACTGCGTATTTACGCGCTGCATCGTATGGGGCTTGATGACAATACGAAGATTGCCGAATTCCTCAAATATTCGGTAAACACGGTTTACGCCTATCGAAATAAGATGCGAAACAAGGCCATTGACCGCGAAAATTTTGAGAAACAGATCATGAAAATCGGGGTGATTGATTGAAATAATGGCCTTTAATGATGTTTGAGCAGTTTTGTTTATAGCTGTATGATTTGATATTTTTATTTATATTTATCTTGTCCTGATTATAGTGTAATATATTGCATATCAGTAGTAATATGTTTATATATTACCGTAAACTATTTATATTTATATTGATGTAGTGGTTTAATCCGTTGGAAATCGTCTTAACTTTGTAGTGTCAAAAACAAAGAGCTGTTCTTGACAAAATCTGATAATGGTTAAACACTACGATATATGGAGTATTTTTAATTACTCGGACGTTGTGAAACGGAAAGTAATTTCTTTAATGGTTTTATGTTAGGTTTGTAAAAAAGTTGCTTCTTGTAAGCAACAAAGAAACAAAAGCTCATCCTTGTTGGTGAGCTTTTTTATTTTGTCTGTCTGCTACGTTCTTGGGGGAGGGCTCGTTGGATAATGCCTGGCGGGCAAAATCGGTTACAATTTACCTCCCAGGAGTCCGCTGATGTCACGGAAGTTCGAGGTGCCGGGCGGGTGAAATCGATTGCAATTTACCTTGGTATATTATGTTATGCTGTGAAATGATTTATATTTGTTCCCTATGTTATCTGTGCGCAAATATCTGAATGACAAATGAATGTACTTATATCTCTGCCTTAAATGCTTATATCGCTATTTATGGGGTGGTATAATTTGAGAAAATGGGGTATATCTTTGTAATGTCAAATCGAAAGATTTGATAATGGTTAAACACTATATGGAGTATCATAGTTCTTATATGCCGTTGTGAAACGGCATATGAATTTGAAAAAATGGTTTTATGTTAGGTTTGTAAAAAGTTGCTTTGGCAACTGCAATTGAAGTTCATCTTATGATGAGCTTTTTTGTTTTCTGGCCATTGCTGCTTGGGTGTGGTGGCAGAACTGTCGGGAGTAGGGCAGGTGAATGTTTCTGTCCGTTGTCAGCCGGATATGCCCTTTCATGTGGATGAAAATAGTTCTTCGGGCCGGTGCAGATCCTTACAGGTAATGAATGATAAGAACACTTAACTCCTCTGCGTCAGATTCCCTTATTTCCTCTTGTTTTATATCCCTATTATACTTATAAAATTATTTATATTTGATTGGCTCTACTATAATAATAAATAATTGTATTACAATATATTAATATTATATTTACCTGATATTAGTTTATATTTTTATTTATATGAGCATACACACGCTTGTTTTTCGTTGTACCTTTGTGATGTGAAAGTTAAGATAACACTTTCAATAATGGTTAACACTACGAAAATAAATATGGAGTATTAAATACTCATTCCGTTGTGAAACGTAATGCAGTGTAAAAATGGTTTTATGTTAGGTTTGTAAAAAGAGTTGCTTCTTGTAAGCAACAAAGAATTAAATCCGGTCGAAGAGTCGATCGGCTTTTTTCTTTTTCGCTTGCTTGATTGTGGAAAACGTGACTGTATTTTATATTGTTATTCTTGAATATTTATTGCTAATGATTTTTGCCGTATGTTAGAAATATTGGGGGCCGGAACGTCTGCCTGCTTTGTGACGTCATTGTCAGCGTGGATATGGAATCTTGGTGGAAATTGCCCGGCGGCTTTGTCGTGTTCTTCGGACGGTGTGGTTTTTCTAACTTTTTTCTTGATTTAGTCTATGCTTTCTGTATTTTTTCGTAAAAAAACAGGTGTATGCTTGTTCAATATTATAAAAAGGATTAATTTAGGGTAACAAAACCAATCACTATTATATCAACCCTTTTCTCTGTTGGGAAACAGGGGGAAGTTATGTCAGTGCTTAGCACTTGATAATGATAGGGGCAATACGAAGTGTTGCTCCTATTGTATTTTTATACGTCAGTTCTTTTTTCTTGACTTGGGGGTCGGCTTTACGCACTCGGCTTTAAAGGCAATGACATTGGTTTTCCCTCTCCAGAATACGCGGTTGTTGTACCGTTTGTAGTTCAGTACCACCAGGCTGTCGCTTTTCATCGAGCGGTAGAGCTTTTTTGCCGTCTCGTAGTCTTGTGTGGAAAAGTTGAAAATGAGCGTGGTGCTGTCGTTTATTTCCTGCGGATAGTCGAGCACCATTACAGCTTCGTAGGAATCGAACGTGTTGTTGGCCTGTTCGATTTTCAGGATATATCCCCGAACGCATCCGTCCTTCACGATTTCCCTGAAAAAGGCATCGTAGATGAAAACTCCGGCCAGAACGACAGCTGCAGTGATGAGCACCGTGATGATTGTTTTTCCGCGTCTTCGTTTCGATGTGGGGCGGATATATATGTCGTCCTCGTTGTCGTCGGCATCATTCCCTTTCTTTTCCGGCTCGTCCTTCTGTGGTGAAGGCTCCGTTTCCGTCTGCTTCGACTCGTCTTCCTCGAAGCTGTCATTCAGTATAATTGCCATTTTCCCTTTCTGTTTTTACTTGTTCATACGCTTTTTTTCGAATGTGATGAAAATAAAGGCATAGATGCCTAACGCTATCAGCAGGAGCGTTTGTGAGCCCCAAACGAGCATGGCAAAGGCGGAAGCCTGCGAGTCGGGGTTCTCGACGGAGAATTGTCCTACACCGTAGAGCGAGAGTCCGAAGATGATGGCGATGTGCCATGCCCCCAGGCCGCCGTTGGTCGGTATGCCCATGCTGATGCTGCTCAGCACGAAGCAGACCAGTGCCGCAACGATGCTCAGGCCACTGGTGAAATCAAAGGCAAAGAAGCAGACGTAGAGCTGGATGAAATAGCAGCCCCAAATGAGTACTGTGTAGAGCAGGAACATCCATTTTCCGTCCATTTGGGTGATTCCGTAGATACCTTGCCAGATATTGGACACCATCCCCTTTATTTTCATTATGATCTTGTTTGACTTGCTGAAGCGGAAAATCAACACAATCGCCACTGCGGCGACAATCAGTGCTGTCCACACGGTCGGAGATGTGACAATGTGCCACAGGCTTTCCTTCACTTGCGGAAAGGTGGCGAAAAACTTGTCGAAAGCCGGACCGGCCAAAAGCAGGGCTATGAACGTCAGCACCAGCACCGTCACGGAATCCGAAAGGCGGTCGGCAACCATTGAGCCCACAACTTTCGTGAAAGGAGCCTTTTCACGCTGTGCGATATAGCCGCATCGCCACACTTCGCCCAGACGCGGAAAAATCAGGTTGACGGCATACGTTCCGAATATCGATGCCACCAGTGCGTTGGCAGGGGCATTGATGCCCAGTGCACGCAGTTGCAGTTGCCAGCGGTAGCCCCGGAAAATATGACTGAACGTACTGATAACCATCATCAAGGCTATCCAGAAATAGTTGACATTGTAACGAAGAATATTCTTTACTTCGTTGACGTCCATATTTGTGTATAGCCAGTAGAACAAACCAACTCCAATGGCTAATGGAATGCCTATTCTGAAGACATTTCCAATCTGCTTTTTAATGTTGAATTTTTCCAAAATATTAATTATCTTTGCGAATTGCAAAGATAGTGCAAGTTGAGGGAAAAGGAAAGAGCTTGCTCAATTTTCTTTTCCGAAACGCAGCCTATGTTATTAAAAGATAGTGAAAGCCGAGTGCAGAAAACCAAACTTGTTTGAGTTTTATGCCAAGGCGTATCCTATCTTCTACAAAGATGGTGCAAGTTGAGAGAAAAGGAAAGGTGACATTGTCGGATTTCCTTTTGTTCAGTCGAGGCATTATCTGAAAAACGGCGGCGGCATTCTAACAAATTCCGGATTGCCGGCTGTACAAACAGTGCTTTTCTCTGAAGGCTATGCTCGGAGGAGGGCGCGCAACTAATGTGTGTGAAATTCAAAGGAATTTATTCCTTCTTGTCTTTTTAAAACAAGGACACTGTAATGCAGAAAGTAAAACCCAAAAAGTTCTTAGGTCAGCATTTCCTAACGGACTTGTCAGTTGCAGAGCGTATTGCCGATACGTTGAAGGATTATGTAGGTACACCTGTTCTGGAAGTTGGACCGGGCATGGGAGTGCTTACCCAGTATTTGTTGGCAAAGGGCCACGACTTGAAAGTGGTGGAGCTCGACAGGGAGTCGGTGGATTATCTCCACGCCCATTTCCCCGAATTGGAGGGGAAAGTGATTGGTGAGGACTTCCTTCAGCTGGATCTTGCCTCCATGTATAGTGGGCAATTTTGTATCATTGGCAACTATCCCTACAATATCTCGTCGCAGATCTTTTTTAAGGTGCTCGACTATCGTGACCAGGTAGTGTGCTGTAGCGGTATGCTTCAGAAAGAAGTGGCGGAGCGTATTGCCGCCGGTCCCGGTTCCAAGACTTACGGCATCCTGTCGGTGCTGTTGCAGGCGTGGTATGACATTGAGTATCTGTTTACGGTTTCCGAACATGTGTTCAATCCGCCTCCAAAGGTCAAGTCGGGAGTTATCCGTCTGGTGCGCAACAATGTGCGCGAATTGGGCTGTGATGAGGCCATGTTTAAAAGCATTGTCAAGATTTCTTTCGGACAGCGCCGCAAGACTCTTCGCAACTCCTTGCGTTCGTTGGCCAAAAATCCTGAAGTGCTTGCCGACGAAATTTTCAACAAGCGCCCCGAACAGCTTTCGGTGGCTGAATTTATCCGTTTGACCAATCTGTTGAAAGGAGAGTAGGTTATGAAAGAGTTTACTGAAGAATTTCTCAGCGAAATTGAGGATCTGATATCGAAGTCCGACAGCGAAAAGGTGCGTGAGTTGCTGAAAGACTTCCACCCTGCTGACATTGCGGAACTCATACAGCATCTGGAATATCCGGAGGCTGAATTCATACTGTCGCTGCTCGACGGCGATATGGCTGCCGACACGTTGATGGAGTTGGACGAAGATGTCCGCCACCAATTGCTGGAAAACATTCCGAACAAGGATATTGCCAAGCACTTTGTCGAACACTTGGATACCGACGATGCCGTCGACCTTATTCAGGAACTCGACAAGGAGGACCAGGAAGAGGTGCTCTCCCACGTGGACGACGTGGAACAGGCCGGTTCGATTATCGACCTGATGAAGTACGACGAGGGTACTGCCGGCAGTATCATGGGCACGGAAATGATTGTCGTCAATGAAAACTGGAGCATGCCCGAATGCGTAAAGCGCATGCGTGAGCAGGCCGAGGATATGGACGAGATATTCAATGTCTATGTTGTGGACGACGACAACAAGCTCCGCGGCATTCTTCCGTTGAAAAAACTGATTACCCACCCGTCGATCTCCAAAATTAAACATGTGATGACCACCGACCCCTTCTATGTGAAGGCCGATGACCCGATCGACGATGTGGTGCTTGACTTTGAAAAATATAATCTCGCTGTGATGCCGGTCGTTGACTCCATCGGACGTCTTGTAGGCCGGATTACCTTCGACGACGTAATGGATGAGGCTCGTGAACAGACCGAACGCGACTACCAGTTGGCTTCCGGTCTTTCGAGCGACGTTGAAACCAGCGACAAACTCCTCGACCAGACCAAGGCGCGCCTGCCGTGGCTGCTCATCGGTATGATTGGCGGTTTGTCGAACTCGCTGATTCTGGGAAATTTCGAGTCAAATTTGGCGATGAATCCCGCCATGGCGCTGTTCATCCCGCTTATCGGCGGTACGGGCGGAAACGTCGGCATTCAGTCGTCGGCTATTGTGGTGCAGGGTCTTGCCAACGGTTCGCTGGAACTGCGCAATTCCGCCAAGCAGATTTTCAAGGAAATGGGCGTGGCGCTGATCAATGCCTGCATCATTTCGCTGTTGGTGTTTGCCTACAACTTTTTCTTCTTCCATCCCACCATGCAGACAACGATTTCCGTATCGGTGTCGCTCTTTGCCGTGGTCATGTTTGCCGCCATTTTCGGCACATTCGTACCGCTGACGCTGGAGAAGCTGAAAGTTGACCCTGCCATTGCCACTGGTCCGTTTATCACCATCACCAACGACATTATCGGCATGATGATCTACATGGGCGTGTGCACGGCGTTGATGTAACATGTAAAAGAGAGAAAATAATTCAAACTACGTTTAACTCATATTTTAATAGAAAATGGCAAAAGTCTTAATTATTGGGGCTGGCGGTGTAGGTACCGTAGTGGCGCACAAATGTGCCCAGAATCCCGATGTGTTCAACGAGATTGTACTCGCTTCGCGCACAAAGGTCAAATGCGACGATATTGCAAAAGCCATCGGCAAGGACAATGTCGTGACCGACTGTGTTGATGCCGACAGCGTGCCGCAACTGGTTGAGCTGTTCAAGAAACACCAACCTGATATCGTCATCAATGTGGCGCTTCCTTATCAGGATTTGACAATTATGGACGCTTGTCTGGAATGTGGTGTAAACTATCTCGACACGGCCAATTATGAGCCGCTTGATGAAGCCAAATATCAGTATAGCTGGCAGTGGGCGTATAAGGACCGCTTCGAAAAGGCCGGTTTGACGGCAATTCTCGGCTGCGGTTTCGACCCGGGCGTTTCGGGCGTATATACCGCTTATGCCGCCAAACATTATTTCTCGGAAATGGAGCATCTCGACATTGTGGACTGCAATGCGGGTAACCACGGCAAGGCTTTCGCCACCAACTTCAATCCGGAAATCAATATCCGTGAGATTACACAACGCGGAAAATACTATGAAAACGGCGAATGGAAGGAAACTGACCCGCTGTCGGTTCACAAGCCGCTTACGTATCCGAACATCGGTCCGCGCGAATCCTATCTGATGTATCACGAAGAGCTGGAAAGCCTGGTGAAGAACTACCCGACACTGAAACGCGCACGTTTCTGGATGACTTTCGGACAGGAATACCTCACACACCTGCGCGTGATTCAGGACATCGGCATGGCAAGCATCAAGCCGATTGTCTACAATGGCATGGAAATCGTGCCTATCCAGTTCCTGAAGGCCGTGTTGCCTAATCCGAAGGAGTTGGGAGCCAACTATACCGGCGAAACATCCATCGGCTGCCGCATCAGCGGTAAGGGTAAGGACGGAAAACCGATGACCTACTACGTCTACAACAACTGCTCTCACCATGCCGCCTACGAAGAAACCGGCATGCAGGCCGTAAGCTACACGACCGGTGTTCCGGCCATGATTGGTGCAATGATGTTCCTAAAGGGCCTTTGGAAGCGTCCGGGCGTATGGAATGTGGAAGAGTTCGATCCGGATCCGTTCATGGAACAGCTCAACATCCAAGGTCTGCCCTGGCACGAAATCATCAACGGCGACTTGGAAGTATAGTCCCCACGGGAGCGGCTCCGTCCACTTCCGCCAACTGATAATATAAAACGTCAAAATCCCAAATGCCTTTTTCAAACACTTGGGGTTCTGACGTTTTTAGTGTTATTGTTTAGTTCGATATATAGATGAATATGTTAAAATAAACAATATTAGTATTATTCCGTTTGTAATAATATATGAAGAATTGCTAAAATTGCTAAGTGCAAAAATAATGTTTGTAATGATAGCTATACTCCAAAATATTACAGATGTGATTTTAAGTAAAATAGAAGTCCTGGAATAATTGGGAATTTTTATAGCTATTGATGGTATAGACAATAGGATAAAAATTATAGAAGAGCCGATGATAAGCAGTGTTTGGAATTCAGTATACTTACATATTGAATAGCATATATATGTCAAAAGAGCAGTTAAACAGCAACTTATAATCGTGTTTATAAAGTCAATCTTCATATGGTTTGTAGTATAAAATTATATATTTGTATATTTCTGGAATTTCTTTTGCCAATCGCCAACCAGTCATTCCTTCCTTCCACACAAAATCATTTTCTGACAAGCGGCCATTTTTTGCTAAAATGGAAATTTCATCCTCATTAAGTGGACCTAATTGACGATTGTCAATGATGATATAGTATCCATTTTTTGTTGGACTTATTTTTTGACCTGCGTTGGGAACATACATCGAATTTAAAGATTGATTCATGGTGTTTATCATTTGTTGTGCAATGCCCATGCTCATACCAAACTCCATAAGTCGATCGATGGAAGAAAAGCTGTTATCGTCCATATTAAAATTATATGAATTGTTTATATATTTACTTATTAATTATGTATATCTATGGCATAACAGGAGGAGGTGGTGGGGTTTGTTGAACAAATATTCCTGACAATTCTGCAATTTGTTCAGCTGGTAACCAATTTGCCATTCCTTGTTTCCAAACGTATGTTTGTGGGGTAAATTGACCTGTTTGCGCCAATTGTTGTAATTGGGCAAGATTAAACGGTCCACTTTGTGCTCCATTTACATATAACATATAATTTGAGGTTGGCGGAGGAGGTGGTGTCATGGACTGTTGTTGGGCTTGATGTCCCATCTGATTCATCATATTGGCCATTTGTCCTCCCATGGCAGTTCCCATCATCATACCGGTCATCATGCCTGCTGGATTCATTCCTCCATTTCCTAAGTTCCCCATTTCTCCAAGGTTGGAAGCAGCAGTTCTCAAGACATCTGTTTGTTGGTCTATGGCATGTGCGCCCATGAAATTTGTTTCTGTCTGTAAACGTTGGGCACGTTGTGCTTCTTCTCTTTGGATGCGTAATGTCTCTTCTGAGTTTTTCGCATTGATACGCTGAGTATCTTGCAAATTTTGTATGTTGACATCAGTTTGTGCAAACACTGTTTTCGCAGTTTGCTCTGCAGTAACTGCTATTAATGCTCTATACCCATCAGATTCTTTGTCAATTTCTATATTGGCTATATCAAGGCCTTTCATGTTTACTCCAAAATCAGCTTGTAGTCGTTTGCTAAGATAAGCGGCAACAATGTCATTGATTTCAAGTATTTTTCGCTCTATTTGCAGTACTGGTATCCCATTGTCTGACGGACAATTACTTACTACCTGCTTGACGTATTTTGTTACGGCATCCTTTATCTGTTTCTTGAAATCTTCAAGTTCGAAATTTATTAATCGGTTAAGTTTGATGAAACCTTTATAATCAGTAATATTAAAGGTTATAGTACCTCGTACAGACATAGGTACTCCAAAATCAAGAAAACGCGGATCGTATACGTCAAAGTATGGAATTCCAAACTTGATTTGTACATTACCTGCTAGATTTATAAAATATATTTCAGCTTGGAAAGGAGAATCTCCTCCAAATGCCAATCCGACAATGTTTGACAATACGGGGAAATTTGCAGTTTTAATAGTTCCATCATAAGGTCCCAAAATGAAGTCTTGCATAGAACCATCTTTCTGCTTGTAGACAAAAACGGCTAATTCTCCGTCTTTTACTCTTAATGAACTTCCGTATCGGATTGAATTCTCTCGAGTCGTTGAATTTACTTCTTGTCCTTCTGGACGCCATTTCCATACTAAATATTCTTGTTCGTCGCAGCGTATTACATTAAGAATCCCACCAGACTTACTTCTGTTGCTGAATAATCCCATAGTAATTAGTTCTTGATTAGTATTTAATATTAGAAAAGATTGTCGTTTTTCTTCTTTTTAAAAGCTTTGTATCCCAAGAAAACTGTGATAATTGCAATAATAAAAAATAATACTGCTACACTGGGCTCTTCTATATATGAGAAAATAATACATAATAACAAGGCAATGCAAGCAATGGTGCCATAGACTTTCAGAACTGATAAAATCAGTTGTTTGTTCTGTTCTTGTTTGTGTTTTCGTTCAACTTTTAACTCCTCCTCTAATATTGTCCTCATTTCAGTCGGGATTTTTGTGAAATGTTTATAGTTAGCTTGATTAGGCAAACGTCGCATAAGAGAGGTAACCATGTGAGTTGCTTTTTTTAACAATGGTTTGTCATTAGCTGAACAGGCAATAACTTTTTGATATATTTGATCTGTTTTTTGTAGCCATGCCTCTTCTTCTAATCCTATGACTCCATCGTTATCATATGCATTACTTGTTGTCATGGCAAGCAATTCAATTAAGTCTTCACCTGTATTCGGTACTGGGAAGTTTTTGATAATAGCTAACTTCTCTTGTTCTGCACTTTTTTCAATGATGGCTAAATTGTTGTTGAGTTCTCGTATCAAATCTTCACGTTCTTCATCTTGAGTTTCTTTTCGTGAATTTCCTCCAAAAATTTTAGTGAAAGAGCTATCGCTATTGTGACGTTTCGATAATTCTTCAAGACGTCTGGCTTTTTCTTGATTATGCGCTGAAATTTGCTCTGATTTTCGCATTTCTGCAGCTTGAAGTAAATCAAATAATCTCTGGGCAGAAGTGACAGCACCAATATTACTAAATTCATGTCCACATTCACTGCACTTAGTTTGAAATGATTGTATAAGCGCACCGCAAGCTGGACATTTTTTGACATCTCCAAATTTGTTAGATTTTGGAGATGTTGTCTCTTTTTGTGCAGCTTTTTTCATTTCGTGTAATCGTGCTTCTAAGACCATTTCGAATTCATCACGATCTATACCCTGGGCTTCTGCATTTTTGAAAAGTACTTGTTTTTCTTTTTCTGTTAATACTCCATCTGTTAAGGCTGCATTAATGAGTGCTTCAATTTTCTCATTGTACATAGTAGTAATTTTTATGTATTAGACTTTATTGTCTCTATTTAAGAGATATAGTGTGTTTGTTCCCTACATTAAATCAGATGAATATAAATGATATTATCGAAATTTTCTAAACAAAACAAAAATTTACATTTATTGTGTACTTAAAATTGATTTGAATTTTTTTTATATGAAAGAATTTTCTAATTTTGTGATAATTAATACGTCTCTTAAATAGAGATGCTGTAATTTTCTAAACAAAACTCTTTATAAATCTTTCAATATTTTAGCGTTGGCGTTGTCGATGGTGGTATTGTCGATTGATGCTAAATAGATTAATGTGGTTGCTTCAGAGTCGTGTCCCATACCTTCGCTGATAATGGAAATTGGTATGTTTTTGCTGTGTGCTATGCTTGCCCATGAATGGCGGGCACAATAGAGGCTTAATGGAAAGGCTACGTTGGTAAGTTCAGCTATCTTTTTTAGCTGAACATTGATGGAAGCCATTGTATTCCGATAACATTTCCTGGCATTGTCGTAGGGCTGTTTCACTATGGGGAGAAGATAGGGGCTTGCTTTGTCGGTTGGGTGCAATGAGAGAATTTCTTGCATGCATTTTTCCCAACGGATAAGGAGCTGTTGTTTGGTTTTGTGGCGGCGATATTTCAAATATCCGTTCTGGAGATCGGTCTTTTTTAGAAAAGCCATGTCGATGAACGACATCCCTCGCGTGTAGAATGAGAATAGGAACATGTCACGGGCAAATTCCAATTTCGGAAGCCGGGTCAAGTCGAGATTTTTTATCCGACGGATGGCAGAGAGGGGAAGGGCCCGTTTCACGGTTTTGTCCACTCCCGTATAGACATTCTTAAATGGATTCCGTTGCCGGACGAGGTCTTTCCCGACAGCACGGTTGTAGACGGCACGGAAAATGCGCAAATAAAATGAGCTGGTGTTTCTTACCACTCCGTTGTTTTGCAGATAGGCTTCGTACATTGCAATCAGTTCGGGTGTTATTTCGTCCAACAGCACATCGGCATCGTTGCGAAACCGCATGAAGCTGCGGAGGGTTGCCGTATAGGTTTCGGCTGTTCGCAATTTGCCCATCTGTTTCAGTTGGGCTATAATGCTTTCCATAAAATTGGCTAACGACAGTTCGTCAGTCCGGGTTTGAAACGCTGCAATGATGTCGTTGGCGGAGAAGGGCTGATTGTCTTGTGTCAACCGGCTGATAATCATATTGATTCGCCGGAGGTCCCAATCAATGTGGCTTTTCAGCGAAAGCAGCTGGTTGCTTCGGGCCGTGTTGCCGATAATGAGCCGTGCGTTCGGTCCGTCCCATTCACAGGGGAAGATTCGGTAGCTTGTTGTCAGTTGGCGAACGATACGGTTTTGGATAATCTGATAATAGATAACGCCTTCCTTACCCACGACGGTTGAAGGACGGAATTTTACTTTCACACTAATCATAGATGTTTACTTTTTTCGCAATATTATTGTAGATTCTGGTGTTTTGTCGTGTTTTTGAGCACCTACCGGCCATAAAAAACGTCAGCCTCCTGAACCGAGTTCGGGAGGCTGACGCGTTTTATGGGGTTGATTGAAAATTCCGTTATACTGTTTCTGGTTCGCCGGCGAGTTCCGGGTCAATCATGATACGTCCGCAGTATTCGCAAACGATGATTTTCTTGTGCATCTTGATTTCCATCTGGCGCTGTGCCGGGATACGGTTGAAGCAGCCGCCGCAGGCACCACGTTGGATAGTTACGATGCCCAGACCGTTGCGGGCGTTGCTACGGATGCGCTTGAAGGCTTTGAGAAGACGCGGCTCGATGTTGGCTTCCAGTTCCTTGGCACGGATGCGGAGCTTTTCTTCGTCCTGCTTTGTTTCGGCGATGATTTCGTCGAGTTCCGATTTTTTCTCTTCAAGGATGTGTTCCTTGTCGTCGAGGTTGCTTTCTGCATCGGCAACATCCTGAAGTTTGCGGTCAGCCTGTTCGCTATATTCGCGGATACGCTTTTCGCAAAGTTCGATTTCCAGTTGCTTGTAGCCGATTTCCTTGGCGAGGAAGTCGAATTCCTTATTGTTGCGTACGTTGTTCTGTTGTTCCGAATATTTTGCAATTTCAGCTTGAGCCTGTTGGATTTCGACTTTCTTTTGGTTTACGCTCTTGCGCAGTTCTTCAGCCTCTTCCTTAAATTTGGCGATACGGGTTTTCAGTCCCTCGATTTCGTCCTCCAAGTCCTTCACTTCGAGAGGAAGTTCGCCGCGGAGCGTCTTGATGCGGTCGATTTCCGATAACAGTGTCTGGAGGTCGTAAACGGCTTTAAGGCGTTCTTCGACAGTCAATTCTTTCTTTTCTTTAGTATTCTCTGTTGCCATAGCTTAAATATGATAATTAATCGGATTTATGTCTGTTTCAGCCATCACGACAGGCAGTTGCGGGAAGCGTTCGCGCAGGATGCCGCCGAAAATCTCCTTCGCACACTGTTCGCTTTCGTAGTGTCCGATGTCGGCAAGCGCAATCTGTCCGGCAAAGGTGGTAAAGTCGTGATATTTAAGGTCCCCTGTGATGTAGATGTCGGCACCGGCAGCAATAGCGTCGCCGGTGAGAAATGCACCGCTTCCGCCGCAAAGAGCCACGCGGCTCACCGCCTTTTCCTTGTCGCCAGAGTAGCGGATCGCTTTTGTGCCGAACACGGCTTGAAGCCGTTCCAGCAGCTTCCCGACGGTGGTCAGCTCAATTTCGCCTACAGCTCCCGAGCCGCTGTAGCGGTCGGCGTTTGCCAGAGGGATGACATCGTAGGCCGGTTCCTCGTAGGGGTGGGCTTTCAGCAGGGCACTGACGGCTTTCGCAGTCAGCCACGACGGGATGATGACTTCAACGCGCGTTTCCGCTTCGTGGTGTACCGTTCCGCGCTCGCCCACATACGGGTTTGCGCCGTCCAGCGGACGGAAAGAGCCCATGCCTTGAAGCGTATAGCTGCAAGAGTCGTAGTTGCCTATGCAGCCTGCTCCTGCGGCAAACAGCGCCTCTTCCACTGCCTGACGGTGAGAGTCGGGTACGAATGTCACAATTTTGGAAAGGCGTCCTTCCTGCGGTTGCAGTACCCGTACGGAGGTCATGCCCAGTTTTTCCGCCATGCGGAACGACACGCCGCCCCAGGCATTGTCCAAATTCGTGTGCGCCGCATAGATGGCCACTCCGTTCCGAATAGCTTTCATGAGGATTCTGCCCGTTTCTGTAGCGGGAGAAATACATTTTACGCCTTTAAAAAGTAGGGGATGATGAGATATGATAAGGTTACAGTCGCGCTCTATGGCTTCTTCCACCGAACCTTCGGTCACGTCAAGCGTCAAGAGCACTCCCGTACAGTCCTTTGCCGAATCGCCTGCCTGCAGTCCTGCGTTGTCGTAGTCTTCCTGCAAAGCGCGAGGGGCAAATTCCTCAATCGCGTCTAAAATACAGCGAATTTTCATTTATCACAATTTCGGGTACAAAGATAGTGCAAGTTGAGAGAAATACAAAATGAATTTATTCAATTTTGTATTTCCGAAACGCCGCCTATCTTATGAAAAGATAGTGCAAGTTGAGTGAAAAGACAAATGAAAAACACAGTTTTTCAAATTTGTCTTTTCCGAGGCGCAGCCTATCTTATGAAAAGATGGTGCAAGCTGAGAGGAATGACAAAATGAATTTATTCAATTTTGTATTTCCGAAACGCCGCCTATCTTATGAAAAGATGGTGCAAGTTGAGAGAAAAGACAAATGAAAAATGCAGTTTTTCTGTTTGCGATATGCGGTCGATGGCTTTTTAACTTTTAGACAGAAGAACAAAAAGACATACTTGGGTTATGGTTTAGAGGTTATAGGTTAGTGTTGTCGGCGGATTTTCGTGGCAAATAGGGGAAATTATGTTCTTCTGTTCTCTGTCAGAAAAATATACTCTAACCTATAACCCCTAACCGCTAACCCTATGAAAAAACTGCGCCGCGACTCGGTGGAGTGCGGCGCAGGGATATGTTGACAGGAACGAAATGTTATTCCTTGATGTCGATAACGAGGTTAAGCTCGTCGAGCTGTTTCTGGTCGAGTGCGGCAGGAGCGTCGAGCATGACATCGCGTCCGCTGTTGTTTTTCGGGAATGCGATGCAGTCGCGGATAGAATCCAATCCGGCAAACAGCGATACCCAACGGTCGAGACCGTAAGCCAAACCTCCGTGAGGAGGCGCACCGAACTTGAAGGCGTTCATCAGGAAGCCGAATTGTTCCTGTGCCTTTTCCGGAGTGAAGCCGAGGATTTCGAACATCTTAGCCTGCAAAGCAGAGTCGTGGATACGGATAGAACCACCACCTACTTCAACACCGTTGATAACCATGTCGTAGGCATCGGCGCGTACGGCTGCCGGGTCAGTGTCGAGCAATGGAATATCTTCGTCTTTCGGGTGAGTGAACGGATGGTGCATAGCCATCAAGCGGCCTTCTTCTTCGCTCCATTCGAACATCGGGAAGTCAACCACCCAAAGGCAAGCGAATTTGTCCTTGTCGCGGAGTCCGAGCTGGCGTCCCATTTCAAGACGGAGTTCGCAAAGCTGTTTGCGGGTCTTCATAGCATCGTCGCCGCTGAGGATGAGGATAAGGTCGCCCGGTTTTGCACCGAAGGCTTCCTTCATCTGCTGGAGCACTTCCTGTGTATAGAACTTGTCGACGCTCGACTTCACGTTGCCGTCAGCTTCTACACGGGCATAAACCATACCCTTAGCGCCGATTTGCGGACGTTTAACGAATTCAGTGAGCTGGTCGAGCTGCTTGCGAGTGTAGGTAGCTGCTCCTTCGGCACAGATACCGCCGATGTAAGCGGCATTGTCGAATACGGAGAAGCCGTGACCTTTCATGATGTCCATCAGTTCGACGAACTTCATGCCGAAACGCAAGTCTGGCTTGTCGCTTCCGTAATATTTCATGGCATCGGCCCACGGCATGCGGATGAACGGTTCAGTCAGTTCAACGCCGCGCAGTTCCTTGAACAGGTGTTTGGCCATGCCTTCAAATGTTTCGATGATGTCTTCCTGCTCCACGAAGCTCATTTCGCAGTCGATTTGCGTAAATTCCGGCTGACGGTCGGCGCGGAGGTCTTCGTCGCGGAAACATTTCACGATTTGGAAATAGCGGTCGAAGCCCGACACCATCAGCAACTGCTTCAGCGTTTGCGGTGATTGAGGTAGAGCGTAGAACTGTCCCGGGTTCATGCGCGACGGAACAACGAAGTCGCGTGCGCCTTCCGGAGTAGAACCGATGAGCATCGGAGTTTCCACTTCGAGGAAGCCCTTGCTGTCGAGGTAACGGCGCACTTCCATTGTCATCTTGTGGCGCAGTTCGAGATTCTTGCGGACTGCTGTACGGCGAAGGTCGAGGTAACGGTATTTCATGCGCAAGTCGTCGCCGCCGTCGGTGTTGTCTTCAATTGTAAACGGCGGAACGTCGCTCTTGTTGAGCACTTTCAGCTCGCTTGCAATGATTTCGATTTCACCCGTCGGGATGTTTGCGTTTTTGCTCGAACGTTCGGAAACCGTACCGGTAACCTGAATCACAAATTCACGTCCGAGATGGTTGGCAGCCTCACACAACTCGGCGTTTACCTCGTTGTTGAACACGAGCTGAGTAATGCCGTAGCGGTCGCGGAGGTCGACGAAAGTCATACCGCCCATTTTACGCGTACGTTGTACCCAACCTGCCAATGTAACAACTTCACCGGCATTTGCCAGACGAAGTTCTCCACAAGTTTTCGTTCTATACATACTATTTGAGTTTAGATAATTTTTCAACATTCAGCCCAGTTAGGGCAATATCGTAACATTCTGCAAAATTAGTATATTCAGCCGAAAAACAGCAAAGTTTCGCCGCAAAGTTTTCTTCCGCCTTTCTATCATTGGGAAAACCTTTCGGGAAGGCTGATTAAAACGCCCGGCGGCGGAGGCGGGGAGCCATCAGCGACTGGGCGGCGGAGCGGGTGAAGAGGTAGGCGATGAAGGAAATCCAAAGGATGTTGTTCGGGTCGGCAAAGAATCCGTCGGGCGAGAGAAGCGACAGGCCGTAGTAGAGCCCGAAAAAGGCAATCGTGGCGGAGAACAGGGCAATGAGCATCTGGCGGGTGGCGGTCAGGCCGATATAGACACCGTCCCAAATGAAAGCACCCATACCGACAATAGGAATGACGACGCTCCACCAGCGGTAGCCGGCGGCATGCTGCACTACGGCGTGGTCGTCGGTGAGCAGCGACATGATTTCGCTGCCTGCCAGTCCGTAGGCGAGGGCAAAGACGGTCATGACAACCGTGCCCCACAGGAAAAGTCCGCGGATGCAGCGCCGGAGTTCGGTGGCGTTGCGTTCGCCCGTGTAGCGTCCTACCAAGGCTTCGCCGGCAAAGGCAAACCCGTCCATAAAGTAGGAATACAGCACGAAAAGCTGCATAATCAGAGCATTGACGGCCAGCGTGAGGTCGCCGCTCCGTGCTCCGGCCGAAGTGAAAAACAGCGTGACCAGCATCAGGCAGAGGCTGCGCAGAAAGATGTCGCGGTTGACGGTGAAGAATTTCCCCATGTCCGCCACATCGAGCATACGCATCCATGCCGCGCTTCTGCTCCCCGTATCCGATTGCGGAAGGCGGATGCCGTGGCGGCGTATCAGCCGGGTCATCATGAACAGCGAAAGCAGCAGCCCTCCCCATTGCGACACGAGCGTGCCCACGGCAACGCCGCGGAATCCCATGTCGAGCAGAAACACGCATGCCAGGCTCGCCGTGATGTTGAGGATGTTGACAAAAATCGAAACCGTCATCGGATAGACGGAATTCTGCATGCCCAGAAACCAGCCCGACAGGCTCATGGTGGCGAGCATGGCAGGTGCGCCCCAGACGCAGATGTAGAAATAGCTTCGCGCCAGTTCTGTCACTTCCGGGCTCGGGCCAATGGCAAGAAGCAGCAGCCATTGCAGCGGAAACTGCAGGGCAATGATGACGAGTCCGAGCAGTGTTCCCAATGTGGCGGCACGCACCAGAACACGAAAAGCCTCCGACGTGTCGCCACGTCCGAAGGCTTGTGCCGTCATTCCGCTTGTCCCCATCCGGAGAAAGCCGAAATTCCAGTAGGTGAGGTTGAACATCATCGCTCCTACGGCAATCGCCCCGATAAAGGACGTAGCTCCCAGATGCCCGGCAATGGTAAGGTCCATCAGTCCGAGCAGCGGCACCACTATGTTGGAAACGATAGAGGGCAGGGCAAGCTGTAGGATACGTCGGTTCATGGAAAAATCAGTCTTTTTCGCCGCGGGCAATCTTGTTGGCCATTACCACGGCTTTGGTGATGTGGTCGCAAACGTGGTCCTTGCCAATCAGGTCCTCGATGTTGGCGCGTTCAAGCACGGCATGCACGTTCGGGTTGACTCCCGAAAGCACGACGTGGATTCCTTCCTTCTGCGACGACTGGATAAGGATTTCCAGGTTGTGGATGGCCGTGGAGTCGATGAACGGCACCTTGCGCATGCGCAGGATGCGGACCTTCGGCTTGTCGCCCATCGAGCGCATCATTTCGTCGAATTTCGTGGCCACTCCGAAGAAGAACGGGCCGTCGATTTCGTAGACTTCCACTCCCTTTTCCAGGTCGAGCACCTCGTGGGTGGTCACTTCCGCACCTTCGGCAATGTCGATTTGCTCACCGACGTGGCGGATTTGCGTGTTCTCCATCACACGGCGCAGGAAGAGCAGGATGGCAAGCAGCAGGCCGATTTCAATGGCAATCGTGAGGTCGAAAATCACGGTAAGTACAAAAGTAACAATCATGACCGTAACATCCGATTTCGGAGTCTTGAGAATGGCTTTCACCGTGCGCCAGCCGCTCATGTTGTAGGCAACCATAATCAGCACGCCTGCCAGACAGGCCATCGGTACGAGGTTGATAAGCGGCATCAGGAACAGGAATATCAGCAGCAGGACAATGGCATGGATAATGCCGGCCACCGGTGTGCGTCCACCGTTACTGATGTTGGTCATCGTACGCGCGATGGCACCTGTGACGGGAATACCGCCGAAAAACGGCACGACGATGTTGGCGATGCCCTGTCCGATGAGTTCCGTGTTGGAGTTGGTGGTTGTGCTGGTCGCACCGTCGGCCACGGTAGCCGACAGCAGCGACTCGATGGCGCCCAGCATGGCGATGGTGAATGCCGACGGGAGCAGGGCGTTGATGGTTTCAATGTTGACTCCGATGGAGTGGGGTGTAGGAATGGCTCCCGACAGGTTGGCGAAGCGGTCGCCGATGGTTTCAATGCCGGTCAGGCCGAAGTGTTCGCGAAGCACATAGACTACGGCCGTCACTACCACAATGGCAATCAGCGCGCCCGGCAGACGTTTGGAAATGTAGGGCATGCCGGCAATGATGACCAGCGACACGAGTCCCACGACGAGCGTAGGCCAGTGCATGGTGCCGAAATGGCTGATATATACGCCCCATTTCGAGAGAAAGTCCGACGGAAGGGCTCCCGTCTGGAGTCCGAAGAAGTCGGTAATCTGTGTGGAGAATATGGTGACGGCGATACCCGAGGTAAAGCCGATGACAATCGGATAGGGGATAAACTTGATGACCGTGCCCAGACGGAAAATTCCCAAAAAAACAAGAATCAGTCCGGCAAGGAAAGTGGCGATGGCCAGTCCCGTCAGTCCGAACTGCTGGATAATGCCGTAGATAATGACGATGAATGCGCCCGTCGGGCCGCCGATCTGCACCGTGCTGCCACCGAGAGCCGACACAAGGAAACCGCCGATGACGGCAGTGATGAGGCCGACTGTCGGTGTGACGCCCGAAGCGATACCGAATGCCACGGCAAGCGGCAATGCCACAATGCCGACCACGATGCCGGCAATCAAATCATCCTTAAAACGCGCTGCGTTGTAGTTTTTCAGAGTCGAAAGCAATTTCGGCTTGAAATCAACTTTAGATAGAATCTCCATTTACTTTAAAAACCTGTTATTACAATCATTTTTCACCTGCAGGCAAACACCTGTCCACTAAACCCAAAACAGTCCTTTATGGCGGATTTGGGTTAAAAGAAAGCGCAAAGGTATAAATTATTTTCAAAACAATTAACAAATTTTGGATGAGAAAATTGTCGGTTGTCATATCTTGTCCGTCGGAAGGTTGGATAGAATGAGAAACCGGCATTATTCCTGCCATTGAAACAGGGATAATGCCGGTTTAATTCGGTTGCGCCGGACTATTGCGCTTTTTCCGGCGAATATTGGCGGACGTGGTGTCCCACTGAAGCCTTGTTGATAAACAGGGCGATGAAGAAGTAGCCGATGGCGTTCAGCCACAGCATCATGTATTCGTGGTTGACATCGCCGAGCGAAGCTCCGTTGGCGTTCATGCGTACAAATGCCTGCATGGCCCAGGTTGACGGGCAGCATGCGCTGACAAAGCGGTAGAGGGGACTCATGTCGTAGAGCGGCCAGGGAATGCCTGAAAGGAACAGGAAGATGACCGAAGTTACGACTATCAGCACAAACGACGTCTCGCGTTCGCGTACGATGACCTGCAATGTCATTCCGAAGAATACGGCGGCAAACAGATAGGGCACGCAGAGGAGAACCACCTCAAACAGGTTGGCATACTGCGGATAGCTGAAGAATTTCGGTACGAAATAGAGCAGATAAACCAGTTGGCCGAGATAGAGGATGATGAAAGCCATTGCCTTTCCGAGCATACGGCTGACGGCTCCTGAATTCCGAGTGTCGTAGGGGTCCACGTCTCCGTAGCGGCGACGGCGTTCGTAGATGGCGCCGCCCATCATGCAGACGGAAAGAATGATGGTCTGCTGCACGATGAGGATAAGGATGGCCGGAAGCAGGAAGGTGGCGAAGCCTTGTTCGGGATTACCCAAAGCAAAATAGGTGCTGGATACTGTCGGCGGCACTTTCGGCGCGTCGGCTCCGAGACTGTACATCTTTTCAATGCGGATATCCGAGCCAAGGTCCATGGTCGATTCGGTCAGGGCTACGAGCAGCGACTTGTAGCGGATGAGCAGCGACATGTCGCAGTAGAGGCTCACGGTGCCCTGTTCGCCTCGGACGATGTTGCGGTCGAAATCGCGGTCAATGTGCACAATTCCGTAGCACCGTTTTTCGGCTATCCAGCGTTTTGCCTCTTCCATGTCGGCGGCATAGCCGGCTACCATGGCCGATTCCGAGGCGTCGATTTTGCGTGCCAGTTCGCGGCTTTTCACCGAACGGCTGTCGTCGACAATCGCTACCGGCACGTCGCGCGTCAGTTCCGGATTATAGATGAGCGCATAAACAATCGGATAGAGCAGCGGCACAAGGAACAGGAAGATCAGCAGACCCTTGTCCTTGATAACGAACTTGAATTCGTTCTTGAATGCTCTGTATATGTCGAAATAGAATTTTTTCAGACGTTTCATGCGATAGGGGTATTAAGGCACATAGACCGGATTCATGTTGGCTTTCTTCAAGCGTTTCAACACCAGTGCCGGAAGCAGCAGGAATGCGAGCAGGGCGGCATAGTAGAAGCGGGAGAAGTAGATGGGGAATCCGTTGAGAGCCTGGTCCACATAAATCAAAAAGTAGTAGCGCACCGGGAGAATGTAGGCGAATATGGCAATCGGGCTGTACATGTCTTCCAGCGGAAACGAGAATGCACCGACGGAGAACGACAGGATGCCGATGAGCGAAGCGATGCTCAGTCCCAAACGAAGGTTGGGCATGACGCCGGCAATCATCACTCCGAATGCCTGGGTGGCCATCACGAACAGAATCATTGCGCCAATCATGTTCCACGGGTTGCAGTTGAGCGGGTAATGGCAATAGCCGTAGAGGATGGACTGAATCAGAAATCCTACGGTGGCGAAAATAAGCGTCTGCGGCAGCAGTTTGCCCAGCAGAGCCACATACATCGAGCCGTCGGCCGTTTTCAGCCATTCGCGTGAGGTGCCCATCTTTTCTTCGTGGCAGATACTGAATATGGTGACGAGCAGTATCATCAGTGCCAGTGCACAGGGGGCAAACGAATTGACCAGATATATGGAGTAGTTCGTCCACGGGTTGTGCACCGGATTTGTCAGCAGTTGAACCGGTTGCAGCAGGTCCATCGCCTGCTTCTCGGTAGCTCCCGAACTTACCAGATAGGCTTTGACAATGGAAGCCGAAGTAAGTGTGGAGGTGGTGCGCAGACTGCGGTAGAGCAGTGAGCCGGGAACGTAGAACGTGCTGTTGGTGTAGTAGGCAATCTGTGGTTCCCGTCCCGACATGGCATCCCGCATGAAGTTGTGGGGAATGATGAAGAATCCGTAGATTTCCCCTTTCTGCATCAGTTCGTAGGCTTCGACATAGCTGTTCACCTTGTGGTTGAGGTCCACTTCCACCGAACTGTGGAGGGTGCGTACCACTTCGCGCGAAGCTGTCGAATTGTCGAGGTCGACAATGGCAGTCGGGATGTGGTTCGGCAGGCCGTTTTTCATCAGTCCGAGCAGGAAGAAGGTCACGAAGAGGGGAATGACTACCATCGCGAAAATGTATAGCCGCCGTTCCGTGAGCTTGCGCACGCCGCGTTTCAGTGAATTTATAAATGCAGTTTTAAACATAATTTCCAAAAAACACAAAATGGTGAAAAGAGGGAGGCGGAACATGGGTTCCGCAACCGTTTACTCAAGAATGACACTCATGCCCGGACGCAGGTCCTTGATCTTTTCGACGGGGCGCAGACGCACTTCGAATGTACGGCTGTCGAATTCGCCCGTTACTTTTGTGGCACGCCATACGGCATATTCGCCTCTGTCCTTGATGAAGTAAACTTCTGCCTGTGCGTTGTCGATGCCCAGTGCCGGAATCTTGACGGAAACCTTGGCTCCCATTTTCAGATCCTGAAGGCGGGTTTCACGCACGTTGAACACCATCCATTGGTCGTCGGTCTTCAGCACGTTCATAATCGGAGTACCTGTCGACACGAGCTCGCCTACGTTCGGGAAAATATCGGAAATTTCACCGTCGCATGGCGCCAGCAGGTACTGGTCGTTCAGAATGGATTCCACTTCCTGCACGGTGCCTTTGGCTGCGTTGGCCATGGCTTCCGCGGCCATCTTGTCTTCGCGCTGTGCGCCTTCCTTTGCCATTTCATACTGCGAGCGGGCGGCACTTTCAGCCGCAACGGCGGCATCGTAGGCGGCTTTGGCTTCGTCGCGCTTCTGTGCCGGAACTACATTCTGCTTGTAGAGCGATTCAAGTCGGTCGTATGTCTTTTTGTGAATGTCGAGCGACGCTTTGGCCTGTTGCCAGAGGTCGTAGGCGGCAGTCAGCACTTGCGAGCGGGCGCCGGCATTGGCTTTTTGGCGTTGTGCGTCGGCGGCATCCTGCATGGCGAGGGCCTGAGCCAGTTTGGCGTCGACGGTTGCCGAGTGGATTTTGGCAAGTGTGTCGCCGGCGTGGACGCTCTGTCCTTCCGTTACATAGAACTTTTCAACACGTCCCGGAAGAAGTCCCGAAACGCGTACGGATGTAGCTTCCACTTGTCCCTGTGCCATTTCCGGAGCAGGCTTGATGACAATGAAGCCGATTATGCCAAGAATGATAACAACGATGATAGCAACACCGATGGCAACGAATAGCGAGCGTTCTTTTTTCTTTATCACCAGTTCGCTTTCCTGATTGAAATTCAAGTTTTCCATATTTATATTTTAATTCCTTTTTTGATTCTGAAAAAATGAGGTGTTAGTATGTAAGGGTTCCCAATACTTTCGACAGATAGACGTCGCAGAGCTGCACGTCGATACCTGCATCGATATGTTCGGAGTTGGCTTTCAGCCATGCGGTCTGTGCGGCCATCACGTTGTCGATGGGCATCACGCCTTCCTTGTAGCCGATTTGTGCCTGGCGCAGGTTCTCTTCAGCCTTGTCGAGGTTGGATTTTGCCATTTCAAGTGTCTTGGCGGCTTCTTTGGCCTTGAAGGCGGCCTGATTTACCTGCAGTTCCACTTTTTCCTTGGCATCTTCCAGTTCGAGCTGCTTGATGACGGTTTCGCTCTTGGCGTTGCGGAACTTGTTGTAGTTGCCGCCCCAGTGCCACAGCGGGATTTTTACCATGGCGCCTACGCTGAACATGCCGTTGAACTTCTTTTCAAATCCGTTGAACAGGTTGGGGTTGGAGAATCCGTAGGACCCGATGAGGGCAATGTTCGGAAGCATTTCCGAGCGTGCCACGTTCTGTTTCTGTTCGAACACTTTCACCGCCAGTTCCAGACTGCGGAGGTCGGAACGGTTGGCATAGACGTCGTTCATGTTGTAGCTGTTGGAAGGCAGCGACTTGAATTCCTTCACGTCGTTGTATTCGTCGACGAGTGTCGGCTGCGAGTCGAGCGGCAGTCCGCAGATTTGGGCGAGTGCCATGCGCGAAAGCGACAGTCCGTTGTCCACTTTCATCTGGTCGATGTTGGCTTCGTTGAGTTTTACTTCCACGGTGAGCAGGTCGGATTTTGTGGCCACGCCTTCGGCAATCATTGCCTTCACGTTGCGCTGGAGCGTGTCGAGCAGTTCGATGTAGCTGTCGGCAAGCTTTTTCTTTTCGCCCAGCGAAACCACTTGCCAGTAGGCGGCGTCGACGGCGTAGATGACTTCCTTTTCAGCCGTTTTCTGCATTTCGCCGGCAAGTTCCTTGGCGTAATCGGCCATTTTGTTCAGGGCAATGATTTTTCCGCCCATGAAGATAGGCTGCGTGAGCGTTACGGCTCCGCCGAATACGTTATGTATGTCGAATGTCATTGCTTCTTTCGGGATAACTGCCACTTGTGTCGGAATCGGTTGGCCGTCGGGGGTTAGCACGGGGGTTCCGTCGGCGCCGACGAGAATGTTGTAGTCATATTGTCCGGTCTGCGGATTGAATGACTTGGTGGGGAGCATCTGGTCGCCCGAAAGCAACGAAAGTTCCTTCTGATTGTAGAAATAGGTGCCCGTAAAGTCAAAGCCCGGCAAATAGGCGGCAAAGGCTTCCTTCTTCTGATATTCGGCTGCTTTCAGCTTTTCCTGGGCAATTTGCATTGTCTTGTTGTTGCGTAATGCCATATTCCGGCAAGAGTCGAGGGAAAGGGGCTCGTTGGCAACGCTGCAGAGTGACGTGAAAACGACTGTCAGTGCAGATAGAAATAATCCCTTGGTTTTGTGTTGCATATCAATAATGTTAATCTTTTTCGCAGGACGAAATTAATAATAGAAAAACATTATTGTAACTTGAAAGTTTAGTTTTTTGCCCGGAAAAAACTAATGGCAAAACAAAAAGGAAAATTCGGCCAAAAGAATGGTCGAAAAGTTGGACTGTCAGCGCCGCCGGTTTCTGAAAACGAGGTGTTCGAGCAGGACGACAATCAGCACTCCGACAACGAAACCGTTTGACAGCACGGGTTGCAGGATGGCCGGCAGAGCGGCGACGGCATCCTGTGGCAGCAGGGCAACGAAAAGTCCGATGCCCATCGGAATGGCTATGGTCAGCGCATGGTCGAAATTGCGTACGGAACCGGTGTCGACAATCAGGTTGAAGGCGGCGGCAAGCTGAAGGATGACGATATACATGAGCATGATGCCGATGATGATGTCGGGGAGCAGGGTGAACACCGAAACCAGCGACGGGCTGAGGGCACACAGCACTAGGCCTATTCCGCAGGGGATAATCGTGTAGCGCGAGGCACAGCCGGTGGAGGCGATGATGCCCGGAGAGATGGAAAAGTCCACCGGACCGATGATGCCGAGTATTCCCGACAGGGTGTTGCCCAGTCCGACAACGGCGTTGCCGCGGGCTATGCGCTTGTCCGGCTCGTCGGCCTGTGTCATGTCCTTCACCGACTGGACAGAACCCAACTCATTGATAAGAAGGGCAAAGAAGCAGATGAGGAAGGAAAGAATCGTTCCGGCTTCAAATTCCGGCCGGATAAACAGGCTGTCGAGGGTGATGCGGTAGTCGTAGTCGGGCATTGCCGGAATTTCGTTGAACAGGTAGTAGGCGGCAGTGCCTAAAATGACCGTAAAGATGATGGTGGTCGACTTCCAGATGCCTTTGAGCAGGTTGTTCAGAATGAAGGTGGCAAGGATGGCTATCACGGTAAAGCCGAAGTTGAACAGCGGACTGCCGGTTTTGAAGATGAGGTCGAGGAACACCGGCGCGAGCGTCATGCCAATCAGTCCGAGAATAGTGATGATGATACGCGGCGTGAAAATGGTCTGTATCTTTTTCAGCAGCCCGGAGATGGAAACCAGAAACAGCACCATGCCTCCTACGGCAATGGCCGTGTAGACGGCGTTGAATCCGGCCGACTGTGCGGTGAGAATGCCCACAATCAGCACGGCTGCCGGTCCGACGACGAGCGGCATGCGGTGGCCCCACAGCGCCTGTGCAATCATTGTTATGCCCAGCACGGCATAAAGCTTCTGGAGATATAGCGTCTGTTGTACGATGTCGTCGTAAAACTGGATTTTGGCGAGCATGGCCACCGTCAGCACGTTAGGGATGGAGAGAATGAGCCATTGCAGTCCGTAGGTCAGAAGGTGGGCCATTGGCGGCCGCTGGTTGAGAGTGTATTTTAATTCCATTTCTGTTCGTTTCAATCTTTTCCAAAGGTAGAAATTTTGTTTCTTTTTTCAAAGATAGTGGGGCGGAAGTGTGGTGGAATCGGCTTTTTTGTATAAGTTTGCAAAAACTTTCCGATATGCAACTGTTAAAAGAGAGAATATTGCAAGACGGCCGCTCGCTTCCGGGTGGCATTTTAAAGGTGGACAGCTTTTTGAACCATCAGCTTGACCCGAATTTGATGTACGAAATAGCCCAGGAGTTCAAACGCCGTTTCGCCGGGGTGAATTTCAATAAGATTGTAACCATTGAGGCCAGCGGTATCGCTCCTGCCATCATGTTGGGCTATATCCTCCAGTTGCCGGTGGTGTTCATCAAGAAAAAGCAGCCGAAAACGATGGACAATATGCTCGTGTCGGAAGTGCGTTCCTTCACCAAGAACCGCATATATACGGTTTGCATCAGCAACAGCTTCCTGACGAAGGACGACCATGTGATTTTCATCGACGATTTCCTTGCCTACGGAAATGCCGCGCTCGGTATGATTGACCTTGCCCGTCAGGCAGGTGCTACGATTGAGGGCATGGGCTTTATCATCGAGAAGGGCTTTCAGGGCGGAGGCGACCGCCTGCGCGAAATGGGCCATAACATTCAGAGCCTTGCCATCATCGACAGCCTCGACGACTGCAAAATCAAGTTCCGCGAGTAAAAGCGCATTGTAAAAAATAGAAATCATGTCAGACTCATTCTTATGATAGAGTTTGACATGATTTTTTTGTAATGTCTGATGTTCAGACAAAAAAATAAAAAGTTCCTGTTTTACTTTTCAATTTTAAAAAAGTCGGACGTTTGTTAGAGTAGTTTTTTTAATTCTTCTACATCTGGAAGTGCTTTTCTTAATCGCTCTGGCAGGTCTGATGCGGTTTTGTAAGTTGCGACTCCCATTGGTTTATCATAGTCTCTTACCGCATATTCAACATACGCTTTATCGGCACTTTTGCATAAAATGATTCCAATAGAAGGATTTTCATTTGGTTTGCGTACGAAATCGTCGAGAAGACGAAGATACATATTTAATTGGCCTAAATATGCTGCTTTGAATGGCCCTGTTTTTAATTCAACTGCGATTAATGAAGATAATTCACGATTGAAGAAAAGTAAATCTATGATGTGGGTGTGTCCGAATGCGTCTATACGATATTGGTTGCCAACAAATGTAAAATCTCGTCCGAATGTCATGATAAAGTTCTTGATGTTTTGTACAATTTGGTTTTCAACAATCCTTTCATCGACATCCTCTATGTCTCTTGCCCCAAGTTCTTCTACGTTGATAAAATCTAGGACATATTCATCCTTAAAAGCCAATATAGCTCTTTTGGCTAATTCGGCATTGGATAATTTTGACATAAAATTATTGGGTAACGAGCCTTGATTGTGGAATAAGTCTTCTCTTATTAATTGTTTTAACGTATCAACTTTTAAAAAATCTTTTGAACACAATTTTATGTAGAAAAATCGTTCCTCAAGAGTTTTTGCTTGAGATAAGATAACGGTATGGTGTGTAAATCCTATTTTGAAGAAATCATCAATGGGAAATTCGTTGATATTCGGCAGTTTTAACTGCCAATTTTCTATACCTTTCTTATTTTCTTTTCCTGATAACAATTCGGCAGTTACAACTGCCGAATTGTTATCCAGCATCTGCCACTCTTCATAAAATGTACGCATATTTTTTAGATTACGTTCTGAAAAGCCTCGGAGTCCAGGGAGTTCCATTTGTAATCTTGTGCTTATGAAGGCTATCGCTCCAGTTCCCCAAAATCCTTGACGGGAATTTTGGGAGATGTAGCGTCCAATTCCGTAATATAATGTCAGTTGTTCTTTATTTACAAGTTTGACGGCTTGATATTGGCTTTGCAATATGGCTGTCTTGATTGTTTGAACGGCTGTGGTGTATTGAATTTCCAATGATGAACTGTTTTTCATAATCGTTTGACTGATTTTTGCATTATCCCAATACGAACGCCACTTCCTTGAAGGCGAAGGTGTGGATATGGCCTTCGGTGGTCATCAGGTCGAGCATGCCGTCGGGGTGCACGTTCACGATGCGTGCCTGAAAATGTTCCCCTTCTTCCAGCACCGACAGGCCGTCGGCGGAGGTGGAGCGGATGGTCGACTGATATTCGTGGAAACCGTCGCAGCGGTAGAGCTTCGACAGAAATTCGCGGTGAATTTCGTCCGCCTTTTCCGGAAGCAGGTCGCACATCGTCAGGATTTCATCGACAATGCCGTCGAGAATTTCCGATGTCGGCACTTCGTGTCCGAGGACGTTGGCGAGCGAAATGGGGTTGGGCGCATCCGACAGGAATACCCGCTGGTTCACGTTGATGCCGATGCCCGGAATCGTATAGTTGATTTTTCCGCCCGAAAGCGAATGCTCGATCAGCATGCCGCAAATCTTGAAATCCTTGTAGTAGATGTCGTTGGGCCATTTGATGGATACGTTGCCGATGTATTTCGACAGTACCCTTTCGACGGCCAGGGCTGAAATCTCCGACAGCCAGAACTGCTGGTTGGGGGCTACGTTCTTTGGGCGGAGCAGGATGGACATGGTCACGTTCTTGAACGGTTCCGATTCCCATGAGTTTCCCCGTTGTCCGCGTCCTGCCGTCTGGCGGTCGGTGTAGACCACGGTGCCGTGTTCGGCCGTAGCGGCAATGCCGGCCATGTAGCTGTTGGTCGATTTTGTTTCGTCTAAGTGGATATAGTTCGTTTTCATACGGCAAAGGTAGTGCAAGTTCTGTAAAAAAGTTGCAGCAAGCCGTCAATTGTCAGTCGTTGATGCCGAAACATTTTTTTATTTCCTTGCGGATGATTTCCGCGTCCTTGCCGCCCATTTTCAGAATCCGCAGCACTTCCTTGATATAGTCCTCCTTTTTTGTCAGTCCGCAAAGAGGAGCGACGTTCGTTTCAATCAGCATGGATTTCTGGTTGTAGACGCGCAGCACGGCCTTGTAGTCCGCTTCCTGCAGGTAGCGGTTGAAGTTGCGGCAATAGTCCTCATAGATGGCACGCGGTTTTATCTCGTTCACAAGGTCGACCATGTGCTCTTCCAGGGCGTTGATGTTCTGGAAACGTCGGTCGATGACCACTTCTATCGTGCGTTTCACACGGTGGCGCGTGTGCATCAGCGCCTGTTTCCTTAATTCGCTCTTGAACATCGACATTACCGTAGAGCGCACTTTTTGAAACACGTAGTCCTCCTTTTTGTTTCGGACGCGAGCTACGGTGCGCACCACATTTTCCAGCAGAAACAGGTTTTCGATTTCTGCCACGTCGGCTACCAGTATTTTTTTATTGCGCAGATAGTTCACTTCCTCCTCGTTGCGGCGGTCGCGGTCGACGATGCCGTGGGAATCGAGGTGGTGGAAATTCTGTATGTCGTTGAATGAACGCACCGTTTCAATCACCTTGTTGCAGCTGCCCATCGGTTTGACGGTGTATTCCGGGAAAATCAGCGCATAGAGTTTGTAGTCGATGCTGTGGGAGCTGTCGCCTTCCACGAAAAGCACCGGCTTGCGCGCTCCGAGGATGTCGAGCATCAGCTGTTCCGACAGCGTTTCGTGCGGTTGCAGGATGGTGTAGTCCCAGGCTTCGTTTTCGATGTCGCAGTTGCGTACCCAGATGGTTATGTTGTCGGTGCGTGATGTTGGAAATTCGAGGTCGTGGGTCAGGTAAACAAACGTGCAGTCGGGACGTATTCCCTCAATGGCGGTCCACAGGCTTTGAGTGATGGAGCGGTGGAGGAACATGGTCGGAGAGTCGACGAAAATCACGCTGCGTTTCGGCGCGTAAAGGGCTGCGCCGACATAGTAGAACACCGCCTTTTCGCCGTGCGACAGCTGCCACGGCTTGAACGGTCCGCCTGCCTTCAGGTTGCGGAATTTGATTTGTCCGTTTCCCCGCAGAATTTCGTTTTTCGGGAAAATGTCCTGCCACAGCCGGGCTACCGTGTCAATTTTTGTGCGCGGCATTTCCAGCTTCTTGTCGCTGTTGAGCATTTGCAGCTTGTAGGCGAACAGGTCGGTGATTTCGTCGTTCAGCAGCAGATAGAGCAGCATTTCAAATTCCGTTTCTGCTATCGGCTTGACAAACTGGGCGTTTTGCACCGCATTGTTGTAGATGGCGCTGATGGAGTTGGCCTTGATGGCATTGTCTTTTATCGGGAAAAGGGCGTTGAGTGCCGATACCTGGAACGCCGTGTCTCCAAGGTCCTGGGCCATGCGGTTGATAAAACGGGTTTTTCCTGCACCGTTTGCACCCACAACGGTGATTTGCTGTTTGCCGGTCAGAACTTGTGCCGGCTGTCCGTCGATGCGTTTCGGCAGTGTGATTTCCATAACGAAGGTTTTATGTTTTCGTAAAAATAAGAAAAACTTTTGTTTGTATAACAATCTTCCCTCAAAAATGGCTTTCAAGAAACGCTGATTTTGAAAGATTTTTGTGAAAAAAGCTGTCAGTCAGTCGTGTTTGTTATGATTTTTTTGTATCTTGCAGAAAATTTGGAAAAGACTAACCCATTCATTAGAAATTTGCTAACCGGTTACATAAACGACCTTTATACATATTTACTATGAAAAAAATTGCATTATATCTCATTTTCGCTTTTGGGGCGATTGTCGCCACGGCACAGACTCGATTCGATGTGGACGGTTTGACCTATGAAATTCTTTCAGAATTGGATAGGACAGTGGAGGTGCATGACGGTTCCAATGCAAATGAAATATTATCTATTCCGGAAACAGTTTCTTACAATGGCGTGAATTATACTGTCACGTCTATCGGCGAAGCTGCTTTTAAATATTGCCGATGGCTAATTTCAGTTGACATGCCTAATTCTGTTACTATCATCGGTGACGAGGCTTTTTTCGGATGTTATGTGCTGACTTCTATTGATATGCCTGATTGTGTTACCAGCATCGGTGATTATGCTTTTCAGGAGTGCGATCGGTTAACCTCTATTGCCATACCAAATTCTGTTATTTCTATCGGTATTGGGGCTTTCTGGAACTGCACAGAGCTTACGTCAGTTACCATTCCCAATTCTGTCACCTACATTGGTGATGCAGCTTTCTATAATTGTAGTAAACTAACGTCTATCACTATACCGAATTCTGTCACTTCTATCGGTGAATCTACTTTCAAAAATTGTAATGGATTAACTACTGTTACCATTCCTAATTCTGTTACCACCATCGGTGATGAGGCATTTTACTGGTGCGCTCAACTCATGTCTGTCGCTATACCCAATTCTGTCATCTCTATCGGTGATTATGCTTTTAGTGGCTGTCCTCGACTAACATCTGTCACTATACCAAATTCCGTCACTTCTATTGGTGAGTGTGCGTTCTATGGATGTCCTGGATTGACAATGATAAATGTAGAAGATGGAAGCAAACACTATAAATCCATTGATGGTGTATTATTTAATTTCGATGCAACGGAACTTGTCCAGTATCCCGTGGGAAATAATAGAACTGCTTATATATTTCCTAACACTGTTTATTCTATTAGTAATTATGCCTTCTCTGGCTGTTGTCTGACTTCTGTCTCTATTCCAAATTCTGTTACTGCAATAGGCGATTGTGCTTTTGGCTCTTGTTTCGGGCTTACATCTGTTACTATACCAAATTCTGTCATCTCCATTGGTGATTATGCTTTCATGTATTGTCACAGACTGCAGGAGATTATAAACATAGCAGAAGAACCCCAGCGGATTACTTCTGATGTTTTCAGCGTTGTACAGCTTGCCAACGTACGATTGATTGTCCCATCTTCGAGCGTTGAGAAATACAAAAGCGCAGATGTGTGGAAGGAATTTGGTACGATTGAAGGACAGGATGCCGGTGTTGGCGCAGTGGAAACCGACAAAATTGTGGTGAGTGGCGGCGTGTTGCGCAATCCTGAGAGAGAAGAGATGCGCATCTACGACTTGAACGGTCGCGAGATGTATAGCGGTAACGGCAGTGAGCTACGCCTTCCGGCAGGACTTTACATCCTTCATACTGTCGACGGTAACCGCAAAGTAGTGTTCTGAAACCGAAGGGTTTGAAAAATTTGATAAATGTCATTTTATTATATTTACAAATTATGAAGATTATATATTTTTTGATGATGCTCGCTATTGTTGTGCCTTGTCAGGCGCAGATGTATCATGATGCTCATATTCTGGGAGTCAAGGATAATGTGAAGTCAATAATTTACGGCGGCTGGAAATATGAATTTAGCCGTGACGGTGCGATTAAAAAGATAACGGTGGTGAAGATCAATGAAGAAATCTATCCCGAAATAGAGAGGGATTCGTTTCAATATGTGTCAACGCTTACTATCTATACGGATGAAGAGTGTACCAATGCAACGTCGAAAACATATTATGTATATGAGAACGGACTGGTTTCTACTGATACCTATGTATCATTCGGATGGATATTCGGTGATGATACATTGGTTACCAAATATTACTATGATGACAATGGTTTGTGTATTGGATCCGAAGTAAACGGCGAAGATATAAATTCGAAATATGAGTATGACAATATTAAACTGGACAATAATGGCAACTGGATATCGAGGGATGTCTATAAAGTATTTTCGAGTGGTAATAAAATCTATGATGATACCGAGACACGCGAAATAGTATATTGGGATACTGATTCGCGTTCTGATGTCGCGGAAAAGGCTGTTGCCCAAACAGCAGCAGGAACGGGATGGCAGTCATTGGTAGGAAAGAAACTTTTGCTTACCACGTACGGTATTTCGCAAAACGGGCAAGAAGTGAACCGTTTCAACTGCAGTACGGGAGAACATATAATTCTGTACAGTAATGGCGTACTATATTGGAACAACAGACATGACGGGAACACTTCGTATGAATATCGCATAGACGGCAATATGCTGTACATCACCCAGACTTCCGGAAAAGTTACGCAGGACAGATGGTTCGAACTGGTCGGCATTGACGGTAACGAGATAAAGACCGAAAGCAATGTCGGTACTTACCGTTATTTTAAAATTGAAGATTGATGCGGCGTTTCCATCAGTAAAACGAAAGAATCGGTATTGCCTTGAAGTCGCAACCTGCCTCAGCGTGTCTTCTGACTGGGACAGGGAAGCGTTTTCTGCATCCTGTTTTATGCTGAAATACTAAAAATAATTCTGTTTCAGAAACGAATCTCCGGCTGAAAATTCGTATTTTTACGGCGCAAAACAAGTAACACTTAAAAGGACAACTTAGGATATGTTTTCAGGAATTGTTGAGACAGCGGCAACGGTAGTTGCCTTGAGAAAAGAGGCGGGAAACCTTCACATTACATTGAAATGTGACTTTGCCGATGAGTTGAAAATCGATCAGTCGGTGGCGCACAACGGTGTCTGCCTGACGGTTGTCGACCTACCGGGCGACGGTACCTATACGGTAACTGCCATTCAGGAAACGCTCGATCGCAGCAACCTCGGACTGCTGAAGGTGGGCGACTTGGTGAATGTGGAGCGCAGCATGCTGATGAACGGCCGTCTTGACGGACATATCGTTCAGGGACATGTCGACCAGACTGCCGTCTGCACGAATGTGGAAGATGCCGACGGAAGCCGCTACTTTACGTTTGAATACGAAGTGAAGCCGGAAATGGCACAGAAGGGCTATGTGACGGTGGAAAAGGGTTCGGTGACGGTGAACGGCGTAAGCCTTACGGTGTGCAACTCGCAGAAAAACAGTTTCCAGGTAGCCATTATCCCTTATACATTCGAGCACACGAATTTCAAGACAATTGAAAAGGGCAGTGTGGTGAACATTGAATTTGACATCATCGGCAAATATTTGAGCCGTCTGATGGAGTTCTCAAGATAAGATACGGAAAAATGAGCAGCATTTATGACCTGATAGCTGCCCGCCAGAGCGACCGCGGTTACGACGCGTCGCGGAAGGTGGAGCGTGAGAAAATCGACCGGATTATAGAGGCGGGCCGCCTGGCGCCGTCGGCATGCAATTCGCAGCCGTGGCACTTTGTGGTGGTCGACGAGCCGGACAAATGCCACGAAGTGGCCGACTCTCTGGCTTCGATGGGGATGAACAAGTTTGCCTACGAGGCGCCTTGCTTCATTGTTGTTGTGCAGGAATCGCCCAATTTTACGGCCCGGCTCGGCGGATGGATCAAAAACAAGCATTTCCCGCTGATTGACTGCGGCATCGCCACTTCCAACATTACGCTGGCCGCTACCGAGGAAGGGTTGGGCAGCTGCATTTTGGGTTGGTTCGACGAGAAACGGCTGAAGAAAACGCTCGGCATTCCTTCGTCGAAACGCGTGCTGCTGGTCGTTGCACTCGGCTATTCCACCCAAAACCATCGCGAGAAATCGCGCAAGACTGCGGAAGAGATAGCTTCCTACAACCAATATTGAAATGAACAGAACTGCTAAAAGTTGGATAGAGGCTACGCGGTTGCGCACGCTGCCGGTTTCGGTGGCAGGCGTTGTCGTGGCGTGCGGTTATGCCGCCATGCACGGCGGCTTTCAGTGGCTGCCCGCCGTGTTGTGCTGCCTGTTTGCCCTGCTTGCGCAGGTGGCTTCCAACTTTGCCAACGAATATTACGACTATAAGAACGGTTCCGACAAGAAGGGACGCGCGGGATTCCGCCGGGGGGTGACGGAAGGCGACATCATGCCCGGCGCCATGAAGCGTGCCACATTCGGCACGTTGGCACTGGCCTGCGTCGTAGGCTGCTGCCTGATTCCTTTCGGCGGCTGGAAACTTATCCCTGTCGGCATTGTGATTGCACTGTTTGCATTCGCCTACAGTGCCGGGCCTTATCCCTTGTCGCGTATCGGTTTGGGCGACGTGGCCGTGTTGCTGTTTTTCGGACTGGTTCCCGTTTGCCTGACATTCTATTTGCAGACTGGCCAGGTGACTGCCGATGTGGTACGTGCCTCCATAGCCGTCGGACTGATGGGCGTGAACGTGCTGATTGTCAACAATTACCGTGATTGCGAAGACGACCGTGCCGCCGGCAAACGTACAACGGTGGTCCGTTTCGGACGACCTGTGGCTGCCGCGGCCTATCTGCTTTTCGGAATAGCAGCCGTGGCGTTGACCTTCGACGTGTGGGCGGAATGGAAATTCGTGGCCGCTCCGTTGGTCTATCTGTTGCTGCATCTTGCCACGTGGGCGAGAATACGCCGCTCTACCGGTGCCGCTCTCAATCCGCTGTTGGGGGCCACTGCCCGCAACATGCTGATTTATTCCCTGCTTCTTTTGATTATTACCATTGTTGGTTGAAAATATAATTTATGTTAATTTTTCGGGGGGGTAATTTTTTTATACTTTTGCGAAATTAAAAATGTAAAGCGGTTTAACCCGAAACGGTCATTAGACAGCCAAACAGAATATGGCTGTCGATGTTGTGTACTTTAGTTAGAAAGTCAAAAAACCGATTGGTAACGTAATGGAAAAAGCCGGTGATGTCCGGCATTGTTTCCGACTAATGAAAAGTGATAAATGATATGAGATTCTATTGGCTGTCTTTTGTGGCAGGAGTTGTCTGTTTCAGTTCATTTGCGCAGACAACCGTTGAAAAAAACGATTCTACGGATTTCCTTCCTGATGGCGTCGTGCTTCCGGAGGTGGAGACTGTGGCAGGTGCCAACAAGCGTTCCGATGCCTCGACGCTTGACATGGGAATGTTGCAGATGGACAAGCAGCAACTGTTGAGCCTGCCGTCGATGACCGGCGAGCCCGACATTATCAAGGCTTTGGCTTTCCAGCCCGGTGTTTCGGAAGGCGTTGAGGGTTTTTCCGGACTGTATGTGCGTGGCGGAAGCAACGACCAGAACCTGATATTGCTCGACGGTGTGCCTCTTTATCAGATCAGTCACCTTGGCGGTCTGTTTTCTTCGTTCAATACGGAAATAGTCGACAACGTCACTTTCTATAAATCGTCATTCCCGGCACAGTACGGCGGACGGCTTTCGAGCGTGGTGGATATCCGCACGGCTTCCCCCGACTTTGAAAACTATCACGGAGCCGCATCGCTGGGGCTGACATCGGGTATGGTACACCTTACGGGACCGATATTCAAGGGCAAGACGGCGTTTGATGTTTCCGTGCGCCGCTCGTGGCTGGATGTGCTTTCCGCACCTGCGCTTGCCATCATCAACAAGTTGAAGGACGAAGGCGCTGCCAAAACCATTGCACGGTATGCCTTCACGGATGTCAATGCACGGATTGACCATCGTTTTTCCGACCGTAGCCGGATGTATATGAACGTGTATTGGGGCAGCGACCTGATGAAATTCGGCAGCGAAACGGAGACGGGCAAGGACAATCCCGAAGACCATAGCTTGGAGCGCAATGTCGACAAGCTGCGATGGGGAAACACGCTGGCTTCTCTCGGATGGTGGTACCGATACAATGACTGGTTGACTTCGGACATAACGGCTTCGTTTACGCGCTACAAGTCGCTGTATGATAGGGAACTGATTTCTGAAAAATATCAGGATACGGACAATGCCTATCGTGAGGACCGTAATTCTGTGGACGACATTTCGCTTTTTGCCCGTTGGAAATATTCACGCTCCAACTATGATTTCCGTTTTGGCGGATATTTTCAGCACCATAATTTCCTGCCTTCCTACGGTACGTACCGTACGGAAAAGAATCAGGACACGAAAGATGTCACGTTCTCCGACTATCGGATTTTTGCCAACGAAGGCGGCGTTTATGCCGATTTCGCCTGGAATCCGCTATCATGGTTGGGGCTGGATGCAGGTCTGCGCTATTCGGCGATACACATCTATGACCGGTGGGAAACCTCGCTCGAGCCGCGTTTCCTCGTCAATTTCCGCTTTATGCCGAATCTCAGTTTCAAGGCCGGCTATGCCCGGATGGGACAATATGTGCAGCAGGTGAGCGACAGCTATGTGAACCTGCCTACCGACAACTGGATGCCGATGGGCAAGGATGCCGGTCCGTTGATCAGCGACCAGATTTCCGCCGGACTGTTCTACGACTGGGAGCGCGGCTATTCGTTTTCGCTCGAAGGCTACTACAAGTGGCTTGACGGAGTGGCGGAAGTGAACGAGGACTATGCCTACGGATACGACAAGATGGAAAACATCCTGTATGGAAAAGGACGTGTTTACGGCGGTGAGCTGACTGTAACCCGAAACGTGGGCAAACTTACCGGCAGCTTTAGCTACGGGCTGATGTGGAACGACCGGAAAGTGGACGGCATCAATCGTGGCGAATGGTATCCTGCCAAGTTTGATACCCGCCACAAAATCAATATTACCGCAAACTACAAGCTCAATGACCGTATCGAACTGAATGCCGCCTGGGTATTTGCTACGGGCAACCGCATGACAGTGCCTGTCGGACTTTCCCAGGGATTTCAGGATACCGGCATTCCCGATTGGATAGCGCCGAGCGACGGGGAAAACGAGAACCTCGGCCTGCCTTACTATACGAGCCGCAACAATGTGCGTCTGCCGGCTTACCACCGTCTGGACCTGAGCGCATCCTTCACCCGACAGCTGAAAAAGGGCCGTAAGGGCGTATGGCGTGTCGGCCTCTACAATGCCTATTGCCGCATGAATCCGATGGTGGTGCGCACGCGCAAGACGGTGGCCTATTCGTCGACGGGAAGTAGTGGTTCCAGTCGACCCTGGGATGTGGCCTACGAAACTTTTTCCATTTTCCCGATAATTCCGAATGTGTCCTACACTTATTATTTTTAACAGACTATGTGGAAGAAACTATATATTGCACTGCTTGCGGCCATCCTGTTGCCGTCGTGCTATTCAGATATTGAGTTCGACGATCTGATGCCCGAACCCGCGCCCGTCATCAATGCCGTAGCCAATCCCGACACGGTGGTGATGGCAAGCATTTCTCGCACGTACCGCTACGATGAGTCGGTCGACGATTTGTTGATTCGTGATGCGGACGTTTCGCTGTATGTCAACGATCAATTCGTCCAGAAAATGACGGGAAAGGAATTTGATTGGGATTCCGGTATTTTCTATCCCGGTTCCGACGCGGAACTGCGGAAGCACAAATGGGTGTATATGTCGGATTACGTGCCTCATGCAGGCGATAAGGTGGAGATCCGTGCCGCTACCCGTTATGGCGATGCGAGCGTGACGGATGTGGTGCCCCGTCAGGTACCGATTGAGTCGGTAGATGGAAAATTGCTTGACAATATAGAATCATGGATGCGCTATGCCGCCGAATATACGGTATGGTTCACGGACCCGGCCGGCGAAAAGAACTACTACCTGCTGACGGTGCTTGCCGTTGAAAACAATTGGTGGGCTGATTTCAGTCCGATGTACGTCTACTACACCGATCCGCTCTTTGTTTCGCAAAATAAGGACATACTCGACATCACTAGCGGCGACATCTGGAACGACTGGGGCTGTGTGTTCTCCGATGAAACGATCGACGGGCAGCATTATGGAATCCGTGTGAAGGAGGTGGACAATTCAATGGCCATGTTGCCGGAACGCCGGTTCTGCCTGCGTAGCATTTCGGAGGACTACTACAAGTATCTGCGCAGCGTGTTCAAGTCACAGCAGCGCGAGGATTCCGACTTGGGCGGCCTGGGGCTGAAAGAGCCGGTTGTCATCTATTCGAATGTCGTTGGAGGCACGGGGATAATGGCTTCGCAATATGTTTCATCGTTCGACACCGAACTCCCCCAAAAATAGTGGTAAAATAAACGGAAAATAGAAAATACTGCCGCCGGGCTATGTGGCTTTCCACACGGTCCGGCGGCGTTGTTCTTGTTACCATTCAACGGTTACTGCCGAAGGCGACACGCTGCCCGGAATGGGCGGTTTCTGTTTGGCAATGGTGATGCGTCCGCCTGTGACTTCGGGAAATTCCCGACGGATGGCATTGATGATGCGTCCTGCCACGTGTTCAAGCAGTTTCGACGGCGTTTTCATCTCCCTTTGTACAAGGGCGTAAAGTTCCGCGTAGTTCAGCGTGCCGTCGAGCTCGTCGGTCTGCATGGCCCGTTCAAAGGGATAGTCGACGGTGACCGATACGGTGAACCGGTTGCCTACGGTGCGTTCCTGCTCAAGTACGCCGTGATAGGCATAGAAAGGCATGTCGTTGAGCGATATGGAGGTTTTCATTGCTGTTCTTCTTTAGGTTCGGGAATATAGACATAGGCACCGAGGTCGAGGCCGGTTGCTTGCATGCGGTCATTGCCGAAGCGGTCGTAACGGGCATTCTCTGGGCAGAGAGCCGTGTTTCCTTTGCCGATGGCATCGCTTTCGTCCTTCAGGCGGTAGTCGAAAACGTATTCTTCGCGGACGGTATAGAATTTCGGGTCGCCTCCCCAGGTGCAGGCAATGAAATTATTGTCGTCCTCGCCTTTGGAGCGGAGCAGGCAGTATTGCAGCTTTACATTGGAGCCGGCAAGGTCGCCGTGAGAGATGTCGGAGGTGTTTCCGTAGATGATGCAGTTGTTGAACACCGCCTCCATCAGCGGGTTATCGTAAATCTGCTCGTCGGGCAGCACATAGCCTATGGTGACGATGGCACTGCCGATGGCGTCGAACAGGTAATAGTTGGCAAAGGTGCAGTTGTTGAACGCATGGCGGCCGCCTGTGAGGGTCACAACTCCATTGTTGGCATCGGAAAATTCGCAGCCTTCGGCATCAATCCAGCAGTGGCTGGATGTGAGAACTGATGACGAGGAATTGTGAAGTACGGAGTTGAACAGGTGGAGTTTGCGCCGGTCGAGCACTCCGCAGGAGTCGGCTGTCACTCCGGTCGACGAACCGCGCATGACCACATATGCCATTTCGTTGTCGAAACTCTGGCGTTCGAGCAGAATGCCGTCCCATTGGCCTGCCATCAGGTCGAAAGGAATGTCGCCTGCCACCTGGTCGAGGCGGTCGGCGCGCATCGTGATGGGGAGTGCCTGTTCGCCGATGGCTTTCAGCGTGCCCCGCACCTTTATCCTTCCCTTGTCATGGAAAAATACGGTGAGGCCGGCAGGAATGGTGAGCGTTGCCCCTTCCTCTACCACGATGCTGTCCATGATGCGGTAGGGGCGGTCGGTGGCAAGTGTCGTGTTTTCGGTGATATGCCAGTCGCGTATGGTGTAGGCATTTTGTCCGGCTGCACGCAGCACGACGGTCTGTGTCACGCCGTTGGTCACGAAATTCAGATGTCCGAAAACGTCGAACGGGAGATTCTCCTCATTGGCGTTGACTTGCGCCTTGACAAATACATAGATGCTGTCCTGTCCGCGCACTTCGATATCGCGGAACTCTTCGCCGCTGCGTCCGTCGACATTCAGGAAGAACTGTGCGCCTTCCGGCGAATCGCTCATATAGATATGTTCGATGTTCAGTTGCTTTTTGTGTGGATTGTAGACAAGAAAGCGGCGTGTGCTGGTGTTCTCGTCCGTGAAAACGGTGTCGAAACTCACCGTGTCGGTCGAGAAATTCAGCAGGTCGCTGCTGCTTGTCGTGAATCCGTCTTCGATGCACGAACTCGCTGCAAGAGCCATCAGAGCGCATATGATAAAGAGTAGTCTTTTCATTTCTATGGTAACAATTTCCTAATATAACGATGAAAATGTGGATTTTATTGCTTATCCAGTTGCTTGCGTATGTGTTGGAAAATTCTGTATCTTTGTAGAAGACAGGCGGCGGCTCGGCATTGTCAAATTCAAGAACTTGTCCTTGTTTTTCATTGCACTCGCCTTGCGCTGTCTTTGTAGAAGACAGGCAGCGGTTCGGTTGTGCCTGTAAATGTGTATATAAAAAACGGAAGTTATGGCATTTATTGATATTCTTATACTTGTGGTTACCGCTATCGGGGGAATTTTGGGCTTTAAGAAAGGCATTATCCGCGGTGCTGGTACAGTGGTCGGTGCGTTGGCGGGTATTTTTGCCTGTCATGTTTGCGGTGACAAGACTTACGGGCTGTTGTTGCGCGGTGTGCCCGATGCCGCTGATTTTCCCGGAGCCCCTTATACGGGTACGATTTTGGCTTATATTCTGCTTTTTCTCGTCGTATATTTTGCCATTGTCATTCTTGCCGGTGTGATGTGCAAGGCAGTGCATGCTGCCCATCTGGCAATGGTCGACCGTGTGGGCGGTGCCGCTTTCGGTGTTTTCAAATATCTGTTGCTGTTAAGCGTGGCGCTCAACGGCATTTATGTCCTTTCGCCGACACTTTCCATTTTCCACACTTCCGGACTGCTCGGCGGCGACTTTTTCAAACTGGTGATGAATCTTGCCCCCTGGGTATGGGGACTTGACATTTTCCCCGATTTGGGTTAAGACTATTAAATTGAGTTGCTTAGGGATTAATTTAAACCAGATAGGTGTGCATTGTCGTAGGATAGGGACAGCTGTGCCCGATTGCGGAAAATTTTTGTTGTGGGAATATGTATCTTTGTGAAAAAACAAGATATGTGTTATTCGAAGGTATTTAAAAGAATTCTGACATTTTGCATTCTTATTGCTTCAGTGTTTTCTGTTGTGGCGCAGGATTTGATTGTCACCAACAACGGTGATACCTATAAAGTGAAAAATCTGGAAATAGGACAGACTTCCGTGTTCTATACGCTTGCCGAAGATTCGACCAATGCCACACATCGTATGGATAAGTCGGAAATCCTGATTATTAAGTTTGAGGACGGTCGGACGATGACGATGAAGGAAGCCGGTACGGCTGTTTCCGCGCCTGCGACTGTAAATCCGGCTGCTGCAAAATCGGTCAGCGAAGAAGTTGTGAAACAGAATGAGACGATGATACGCAATCACAACCTCCGTTCTTTGGTTTACGACGGGACGAAACGAAAAGGCAAGGATGCAAGTACGATGTTCCTTGCATTGGGTGTTAAGCCGTCAAGTGCCTTGTACGACGGAAATTTGTCGGTACGTTTGGTTCCCGGCTATTTTAGTGCTCGTGACGAAAAGTTTGTACCTTATTCGGAGGTGGAATATTTCAGTGTCCTGGCGTTTTCTCCTTATTTCGTGACGGAATTGGAAAACCATACGGACAAGACTTTGTATGTGGATTTGGGAAATTCTTTCGTGATGCGTAATCAGGAATCTTCTCCCTATTATGTCCCGAGCGTGACGTCAAGTATGTCGAGTTCGACAGGCGGTGGAAGTGTCAACTTGGGTGCTGTGACAGGAGCGATGGGTATCGGAGGTGCAGTCGGAACGCTTGCCAGTGGTGTGAATGTAGGAGGCAGTTCAACTAGCGGAGAGGTGACGACGACCTATGCGCAGCGCGTGGTTGCCATTCCTCCCATGTCGGTCTATCGGTTGTCACCCGTATTGTTGGCAGCGAAAGGGCAGAGGATGTCTGACTATGTGGTGTGCGACAAACTGTCGGGATTTTCCGGCGATTGTGTGGACTTGTTTGTGAGCAAGAGCCTGCCGGGTATTCCGGAACTGAAAATTGGCGACAATCTGTTTTTTGATGAAGACGACGAGGTGTTTAATCTTTCTACTTTCTTCACCTATTCTTTCAGCGAATCGATGACGGAATCGCAAAAAATCAAGACAGACTACTATTTGAAGGAAATTCTTGGTGTCGGACGCTATAAAAAAGCCTTCTATTTTGACTTTTATATTACCAATGTCAACGACAGCTGGCATTCGATGCTTGTTTTTCCTGCTTTCAGAGAATAATTTAAATCGAGGTGTCGATAAAAGGCTTGAGGCTGAAGGGCGGCGGTTTCCTGATGGAGGGGAGGCCGCCGTTCTTTTTGGGGCGTTCCGTGAGGAGGTGCTGATTTTTGGATGTGGATAGTGGCGAAGCCGTGAAAATTTCGTACCTTTGTGGCTGAACCGACGGCGGCCGGATGATTCTGTGCGGCGATTTGTAAACGTGTGTTGCATAGTTTCTTAGCGGATGGCAGCCGAAGGCGGCTTCAAATGTTTTTCGTGTGCACGGAGAACAATTTGAGAAAGAAAAATGTTAGAATGTAATTGCCGGAGGCCTGAGGCGGGCGGCAATGGAAAATCAAGTGAAAACTTTCCGTAACGGAATATAATTATATGGAAAATAACTTCGATAAGAATAAGACAGACGAAGAGCTGATTAAAGATGCCACCGGGGGCGAATATAAGTATGGATTTGTGACCGACATCGATACGCATATCATCCCGAAAGGGTTGAACGAGGAGGTGGTGCGCTACATTTCCCAGGTAAAAGGCGAGCCGGAGTGGCTGCTGGATTTCCGGTTGAAGGCTTTCCGCCACTGGCAGACAATGAAAATGCCGACATGGGCGCATTTGGATATTCCTGAAATCGATTATCAGGCTATCAGTTATTACGCTGCGCCCAAGGCCAAGAAACTCGACAGTATGGACGATGTCGACCCGGAACTCCGCAAGACGTTCGACAAGCTGGGAATCCCTCTCGAAGAACAGATGCGCCTGTCGGGCGTGGCTGTCGACGCGGTGATGGACAGTGTCTCGGTAAAAACTACCTACCGCGACAAACTGGCGGAACTGGGTGTGATTTTCTGCTCCATTTCCGAAGCCGTAAAGGATTATCCCGATTTGGTGAAAAAATATTTAGGCAAGGTGGTGTCCTATCGCGACAACTTCTTTGCCGCACTCAATTCGGCGGTGTTCTCCGACGGTTCGTTTGTCTACATTCCGAAAGGCGTCCGCTGCCCGATGGAACTTTCTACCTATTTCCGTATCAATGCCGCCGAAACGGGGCAGTTTGAGCGTACGCTGATTGTGGCCGACGACGATGCCTATGTTTCCTATCTCGAAGGCTGTACGGCTCCGATGCGCGACGAAAACCAACTCCATGCGGCGATTGTGGAAATCGTTGTCGAGGACCGCGCGGAAGTGAAATACTCTACGGTGCAGAACTGGTATCCGGGAGACAAGGACGGAAAGGGCGGTATCTATAACTTTGTGACAAAACGCGGACTTTGCCGCGGCGACTTCTCGAAATTGTCGTGGACACAGGTGGAAACGGGTTCTGCCATCACCTGGAAATATCCGAGCTGCGTGCTTCAGGGCGACAACTCGGTGGGTGAGTTCTACTCGGTGGCCGTTACCAACAACCATCAGCAGGCCGATACCGGCACGAAGATGATTCACGTCGGAAAGAATTCGCGCAGCACCATCGTTTCAAAAGGTATTTCGGCAGGCTACAGCCAAAACAGCTACCGCGGTGCCGTGAAGATTGCCAAAAACGCTACCAACTGCCGCAACTATACGCAGTGCGACAGCCTGTTGCTGAGCGACACTTGCGGCGCGCACACGTTCCCTTACATCGACGTGCAGAATGATTCGTCGGTGGTGGAACACGAAGCCACAACGTCGAAAATCAACGAGGAACAGGTGTTCTACTGCAACCAGCGAGGTATTTCGACCGAGGATGCCATCGGACTGATTGTCAACGGCTATGCCAAGGAAGTAATGAACAAGCTGCCAATGGAATTTGCCGTTGAGGCGCAGAAGTTGCTGCAAATCTCGCTGGAAGGCTCTGTCGGATAGATTTATTAACTGAAAAATCATACTAAAATGCTCGATATAAAAAATCTACATGCCTCAATCGATGGCAAAGAAATTTTGAAGGGAATCAACCTTACCGTCCGTCCGGGCGAAGTTCATGCAATTATGGGACCGAACGGTTCGGGAAAAAGTACGCTTTCTTCTGTACTGACCGGCAATCCGGCGTTTACGGTGACGGAAGGCGAGGTGACATTCTACGGCAAGAACCTGCTGGAGCTCTCTCCGGAGGACCGTTCGCACGAAGGTCTGTTCCTCAGCTTCCAGTATCCGGTGGAAATTCCGGGTGTGTCGATGGTGAATTTCATGCGTGCTGCTGTCAACGCCAAGCGCAAATACTTCAACCAGGAGCCGCTTTCAGCAAGCGATTTCTTGAAACTGATGCGCGAAAAACGTGCTATCGTACAGCTTGACAACAAGTTGGCTTCACGCTCCGTTAACGAAGGCTTTTCGGGCGGTGAAAAGAAGCGCAACGAAATTTTCCAGATGGCGATGCTCGAACCGCGTCTGAGCATTCTCGACGAAACCGACAGCGGTCTTGACATTGACGCATTGCGCATTGTGGCGGAAGGTGTCAACAAGCTGAAGACTGAGAACAACGCCACTATTGTCATTACCCACTACCAGCGTCTGCTCGACTATATCAAGCCCGACATCGTGCATGTGCTCTACAAGGGACGCATCGTGAAGACTGGTGGTCCGGAACTCGCGCTCGAACTGGAAGAACGCGGTTACGACTGGATTAAGAAAGAAGTGGACAACGAATAAACACGGATTACGACTATGTCAGCTATTGACCAATATATAGAACTCTATAAAGCCAACAGCAAGGCTATTTGCGACCATTCGGCAGGGGTGCTGAATGCCAGCCGCAATGCTGCGCTGAAGGCGCTGGAAGGCGCGGCTATGCCCCAAAAGGGTGAGGAGGACTACGAGGTGACGAGCCTCGAAGCGATGTTTGCCCCCGACTATGGCGTGAACATCAACCGCATCGACCTCGGTGCGAATCCCGCCGACGCTTTCCGTTGCGATGTGCCGAACATGAGCACTTGCATGTATTTCCTTTTTAACGACGCTTTCCATGCCGGAAAGAATTCAGAGAATGCGTTGCCGAAGGGCGTGATTATCAAGTCGCTGAAGCAGGCGGCTGAAGAGAATGCCGAACTTGTGGAACGCTACTACGGCAAGGCCGCCGGGCTGAAGAGTACGCAGGTGGCGCTCAACACATTGCTCGCGCAGGACGGTATTTTCATCTATGTCCCGAAGGGAGTGGTGGTAGAGAAGCCCATACAGCTTGTCAACATTCTCAACAGCGGCGCACCGCTGATGACCAACCGCCGCATGCTGATTGTGCTGGAAGCCGGCGCACAGGCTCGTCTGCTGGTGTGCGACCATACGCAGAACTGCGGCGTGGACTACCTCAATTCGCAGGTGGTGGAAATCTTTGCCGGCGAGCAGGCTGTGTTCGACTATTATGACATTGAGGACTCTGCGGTCGACACTCACCGTGTTTCTTCCTGCTTTGTCAGCCAGCAGCGCGAATCCAACGTGATGGTCGACGGCATTACGCTGATGAACGGACAGACCCGCAACAATTTTGAAGTGGAACTGAAAGGCGACCACACGGAACTGCATCTGCTCGGAATGGCGATGGGTAGCGGAAACCGTCTGATCGACAATCATACGGTGGTGTACCATCGTGCCAAGGGCGGACACACCAACGAACTTTTCAAGTATGTGCTCGACGATGCCGCCGTTGGTTCATTCTCCGGCTTGATTCAGGTGTTCCCCGGTGCGGAAAAGACCGAGGCCTACCAGAGCAACAAGAACGTCTGCGCTTCGACCGATGCGCGCATGTATTCGAAACCGCAACTGCTCATCGACTGCGACGATGTGCGCTGCAACCACGGCTCTTCCATCGGACAGATTGACCAGAACGCGCTCTTCTACATGCGTACCCGCGGTATTCCCGAACACGATGCCCGTCTGATGCTCATGCAGGCGTTCATGAACGATGTCATTTCGGGTGTGCGCATGGAAGCGCTGAAGGACCGCTTGCGCCATCTCGTTGAGAACCGCATACTCGGAGGCAGTGCCACTTGCCGCGAGTGTGTCAACAGTTGTCCGACCACAAAGAAATAGGGAGTAACAATGATAGATTTGAAAGAAATACGGGCGGAATATCCGATTCTCGACCGTAAGATTTACGACAGACCGCTGGTTTATCTCGACAGTGCCGCCACTTCGCAGACTCCGCGCTGTGTGCTCGACAGTATCAACGATATGTACACGACGAAGAAGGCGAATGTGCACCGCGGCGTGCATACGCTTTCGCAGGAAGCGACGGAGATGCAGGAAATAGCGCGTGAAAAAGTGCGTGCCTTCATCAATGCGGCTTCCACGCAGGAGATTATTTTCACCCGTGGAACAACCGAGTCCATCAATCTGGTGGCTTCGTCGTTCGGCGACAAGCTCTGCAACGGCGACGAGATAATCCTCACCGTCATGGAACACCATTCCAACATCGTGCCCTGGCAGTTGTTGCAAAAGCGCAAGCGCATCAATATCCGCGTGGTGCCGATGAACGACAAGGGCGAGCTCCGTACCGACATTTTTGAGGACATGTTCACCGACAATACCCGTCTGGTGGCTATGTGCCACGTGTCGAACGTGCTGGGAACGGTCAACCCCGTCAAGGAAATGATTGCCGTCGCCCACCGTCACGGTGTACCCGTGCTCGTCGACGGCGCACAGTCCACTCCCCATATCCGTGTCGATGTGCAGGACCTCGACGCCGATTTCTATGCCTTTTCCGCCCATAAGATGTATGGTCCGACTGGTGTCGGCGTGCTCTACGGCAAAAAGAAATGGCTGGAGTCCATGACTCCGTATCAGGGTGGGGGCGAAATGATAGGCCATGTGTCGTTCGAGAAAACCACTTTTGCCGAGCTTCCGTTCAAGTTTGAGGCCGGAACGCCCGATTTCGTGGGAATTGCCGCCTTTGGCGCAGCAATCGACTATATGGAACGCATTGGCGTGGAGCAGATCGAGGCTCACGAGCATGCCTTGCTCCAGCAGGCTACCGAAGGCCTGATGAAGATACCCGAAATGCGTATTTTCGGCAATGCAGCGCACAAGAGCGGGGTGATTTCCTTCCTTGTCGGTAATATCCACCATTATGATATGGGTATGCTGCTTGACAAATTGGGCGTAGCTGTCCGTACCGGACACCATTGCGCGCAGCCGTTGATGACCTCGCTGGGCATTGAGGGAACCGTGCGTGCCTCTTTCGGTGTCTACAACACCCCGGAAGAAGTCGACACCTTCGTCGCCGCCGTCGCCCGAGTCGCTAAAATGTTCTAATGTTTAAGAATTAAAAACTTCCGACATAAGAACAAAAAGACATAAATTTGAGGACGCTATTATCTGTTTTTTGTTCTTGTGTTCTTCTGTCAAAAACTCAGACATAAGAACAAAAAGACATAAATTTGAGGGCGTTATTATCTGTTTTTTTTGTTCTTGTGTTCTTCTGTCAAAAACTCAGACATAAGAACAAAAAGACATAAATTTGAGGGCGTTAGTATCTGTTTTTTGTTCTTCTGTTCTTCTGTCAAAAAATTTGAACATAGAACATAATTTTGAGGATATTCTTATCAGTCTTTTTGTCCTAATGTTCTTCTGTCGAAAATAAAATCCGGCAATCAAAGGGGAAGAGTGTCGGGGAATGATATCAGAAAAGGAGCATAAATGCCGGTGTGGCGTTTGTGCTCCTTTTTCCAATTATCAGATAGAGATGTTTTTATTTTTTCTTGGCGGTGCGGCGGGCGGGCTTTTTCGGCGCATTGGCGGCATCTTCAATGATGGCCTTGCAGGCTTCGAGCGTCAGTCCGTCGATGTCGGTGCCTTTCGGAATCTTGTAGTTCTTCTTTTTATAGGCGATATAGACTCCGTAAGGGCCGTTGAGCACTTCCAGATCCGGCTCTTCGTCAAACTTCTTGACCAACTTTTTCTTTTCGGCGTCCGCCTTGCTCTTGATAAGCTCGATGGCTTCTTCGAGGGTGATGCTGTAAGGAGTCTGGTCCTTCGGGATAGACACGAACTTGCCGTCGTGCTTCACATACGGTCCGAAACGTCCGATTGCCACCGTCACCTCCTTGCCTTCGTATTCGCCCAGTGTGCGCGGAAGGTCGAAGAGTTTCAGCGCTTCTTCCAGTGTGATGTCGTTCACCGACTGTCCTTTCAGCAGCGATGCGAACTGCGGCTTTTCGCTGCTGTCCGTGCTGCCAAGCTGAACGAGCGGCCCGAAGCGGCCGATTTTCACCGACACTTCCTTGCCCGTTTTCGGGTCCTTGCCGAGGACACGTTCTCCCACTTTATGCTCGAGCCGGAGATTGGAAATCTTTTCCACTTCCGGGTGGAATATCTTGTAGAACCGTTCGATTTCGTCGTTCCATTTTGTCAGTCCTTCAGCAATATGGTCGAATTTCTCTTCCACGTTGGCCGTGAAATTGTAGTCCATAATGTCGGGGAAATATTCCATCAGGAAATCGTTGACCACCATGCCGATGTCGGTCGGAATCAGTTTGCCTTTCTCGCTGCCGACGGTTTCGGTTTTCACCGTTTCCTTGATGTTGCCGTTTTTGAGTGTCAGTATGCAGGTGTCGCGTTTTTCGCCTTCCTTTTCGCCTTTTTCCACGTAGTCGCGGTTCTGAATCGTGGAAATGGTCGGTGCATAGGTCGACGGACGGCCGATGCCCAGTTCTTCCAGCTTGCGCACGAGCATGGCCTCCGAATAGCGCGGCGGGTGCTGCGTGAAGCGCTGCATGGCGTTGCTTTCCGCCAAGTCAAGCTGCATGCCGGCCTTGAGCGGCGGCAGCATGGATTCCTGCGTGTCGTTGTCGTTTTCGTCGTCGGTCGATTCCATATACACTTTCAGGAAACCGTCGAACTTGATGACCTCGCCCGTAGCCATGAATTTTTCCTGGCGGTTGCTGAGCGAAATCTCCACCGTTGTCTTTTCCAGTTGTGCGTCGGCCATCTGCGAAGCGATGGTGCGCTTCCAAATCAGGTCGTAGAGGCGTTTTTCCTGCATTGTCCCCTCGATGGTGTGATGGGAGATATAGGTCGGGCGGATAGCCTCGTGGGCCTCCTGCGCGCCTTTCGACGACGTGTGATAGTTGCGGCGTTTGTAGTAGTTGTCGCCCATTTCCGACTTGATTTCCGCGGCGATAGTGCCGAGGGCCAGTTCCGAAAGGTTGACGGAGTCGGTACGCATGTAAGTGATGAATCCCGATTCGTAGAGGCGCTGAGCCACCATCATGGTCTGCGAAACCGAGAATCCCAGTTTGCGCGAAGCCTCCTGCTGGAGGGTGGAGGTGGTGAACGGTGCTGCCGGAGTCTTGACAATCGGCTTGACGGTCAGGTCGGTAATCTTAAACGAAGCGTTTTTGCATTCTTCGAGGAACGCCATCGCTTCCTCCTTGCTTCCCAGGCGGCGGTTGAGTTCCGCACGGATGGGCTGCGTAGCCGGGTGGGTGTGGAACACTGCCACCACGCGGTAGTATTCTTCCGAAACGAAGTTCTTGATTTCCTTTTCGCGTTCCACAATCAGGCGGACTGCCACACTCTGCACACGGCCTGCCGAAAGAGCCGGTTTGATTTTCTTCCAGAGCACAGGCGACAGCTCAAAGCCTACAATGCGGTCGAGCACGCGGCGTGCCTGCTGTGCGTCAACCCGGTTGAGGTCGATGTCGCGCGGATTCTCTATGGCATGGAGAATGGCGTTTTTCGTGATTTCGTGGAAAACGATACGTTTTGTCTTTTCCGGAGTCAGTCCCAACACTTCATACAAGTGCCATGCGATGGCTTCTCCCTCGCGGTCCTCATCGGAAGCGAGCCAGACCATGTCTGCCTTTTTGGCTTCTGCCTTGAGTTCCTTTACCAGTTCCTTCTTGTCGGAGGGAATTTCATATATGGGTTTATAGCCGTGTTCGATGTCGATACTGAAATCCTTTTTCTGCAAGTCGCGGATATGACCGTAGCTTGACATTACTTTGTAGTCCTTTCCCAAAAACTTTTCGATGGTTTTTGCTTTTGCGGGGGACTCAACAATAACTAAATTTTTCGGCATACACTTTAATTATTTAAGTTGGGCGCAAAATTAGACAAAAAAACGCAGATAAAAACATTATCGACAGTGAAATATGGAAAATAGTGTTAATCGTTTATTTCCCTAAATGCGCAGTGACAGACAACTGTTGCAAAAAAGCTAAGCAAATCCCCGGAAATTCCCCGATAAATCAGACATTGCAAACTCTTATTTTTTAGTGTTATACAACTTTTCACGGATTTTTCTTTGCTTTTTTGTTTAAATTCCTATCTTTGCAAAAGATAGGGGGTGTATGTGTAGAAACTCAAACCAATAGAATTTTTCGTCTGCTACTTCCCCTGTCTTTTAAATCTAAATGGAGGGAACTATGAAATTCATCTTGCAGCATATTTTTGAAAACAGTATGGTGTCCTTGGTAACTTTTTGTTGCCGGCTGCATCGTTCCGCATGTTCCCATTCAAATAAGTCTGCCGAAAATTTGGAAATGTGTGAAATTCGTGTAAACACACACATTCTGACCGGCATTCCCCGCGCGTTAATTTATTCATTTTTAAGAAGATATGCAAGGGCGGAAACTCTTTTTACAGAAGTTTTCCGCCCTTTTCCGTATTCGTATGTCCTCTTTTATCCACCTTCAAACTGAATGATGTATGAATACAGAAACAATCCATACTCTCACAGCTTCCTGTCTGCTGATTGCTGCGGGCATCGCATCTTTTCCGTACAGGCTGAGCTACGGCAATACTTCATGGCTGCCCTGGTGGATGCGGCCTGACTGCAAATACCTTGAACGTCCTTATGAGTACGACTATCCGGCACGCAACATCAATTTGCTGTTTTCCGTTTCCGTTGTGTCAATCGGGATATTGGCGCTGCTTTTCATCCTGACTCCGGATCTGCCCGACGACGTACCGGCAGAGAGATGGTTTGCCGCCCTTGCGGTTCTTTATCCCGCCTGTGCCTCCTGTCAGGTGCTTTTTTGGCGGAAGGATTATGGTGACGGCTTCTGCTATGCCGATAGAATCACGTCATTCAGCTATGGAAAGGTATATACGATTCTTCTGGCAGCTGCAGCCGCATTTGCCCTTTACCTTACAAATGTGGTGACGTTATCTGTTTATCGTGGGGTGAGTATGGTCTTCTGTCTGCTCTGTTGTCTGTTCCTCATACATGACTATATCCGGGTATTCCGGCTTCGTGGCGACAATGAATACAGTGGCCCGATAGGAATAAAGGAAATGTATCCCGAAAGTCTCAGTCTGCTGGTTTTTCCGCCTCTTGCCGTCCTGTCCGAGGGGGCTTTATGGTGGAACCCCTCTATATGTACCATTGTTTTCGCCGTTCTGCTGTCGGTGTACACGGTGTTACGCTATCTGTTCCGTTTTCACCCTGCAATCAAAGGTGACGAACACGAGCGCAGGGGCTATCTGCGGTATTGGAAACGGCACAATTTTGAGGATGAAATAATATAACTGATAATAATATGACTGAATTGAAAAAATGGATTACGACCGCACTGTTGACACTGCTGTTGCTTCCGGCAATGGCGCAGCAGAAAGCAGACACGACCTACACCTTCCGGTTCGTTCCGCAGAAGGATATGTTCTATGTGCCTTGGAATGGGAATGACACAGAGCTTGCCCGCCTGCTGGAGTGTATCGAAAAAAACAAAGCAACAATTCTTGACGGCAAGCTGCCGCTATTGGTTGACGGCTACTGCAACTCATTAGGCAGTGAAGCCGAGAACCTTGCCACGGCGAAGATCCGTGCCAACCGTGTGAAATCCGAACTGATTATCCGTGCGGAAATCAAGGAAGAAAACTTTATCACCCGCAACCATGCGACAGAGGGAGACTTTGTCACTGTGCGCATGACGGTACCGGTAAAGGAAACAGCCGCGACGGATGCGGAAGCGGAAGCACGACGCAAGGCGGAAGCCGAACGACTGGAAGCCGAGAAGCGTGCCGAACAGGAACGACTTGCCGAAGAGCAGCGCAAAGCGGAAGAAGCCCGACTTGCCGCTGAAAAGGCAGAGGCAGAGAAAGCCGCTCAACAAAATACACTTGCCGACATGCCGTCGGAAACCAAAATCACAACTGATTATCATCTCTCCCTGCGTGCCAACCTGCTGCGCTGGGCTACCCTGACACCCGATTTAGGACTTGAATGGCGCATCTGCCCGTCGTGGGGCATTGCCGTAAACGGCTCGTGGACTTCTTGGACGTGGAGCGACAAAGACCGCCGCTATGCACTCTGGGAAGTGGCTCCGGAAGTGCGTTACTACATGGGCGAGAAAAAAGCCTGGTATCTGGGTGCTATGTTCAAGGCCGGACAGTTCAACTACAAGCTCTCCGAAACAGGCAAGCAGGGCGACCTGATGGGTGGCGGCATCACTGCCGGCTACCGGCTGCGGCTGAACAAGGCATTAGATCTTGATTTCAACCTCGGCTTGGGCTACCTGAATGCCGACTATGAAAAATATGAAGTCATCGACGGTGTGCGCGTGCGCCGTGGCCACGAGACAAAGGACTGGTGGGGCCCCATCAATGCCGGTGTGACATTGGTATGGAAAATTAAATGAAGAATCAAGAATGAAGAATTTGGTCGAGCAGGTTACAGCCAGATGGCGCAGTCCCCAGTCTCCCAATATTTGTTCTTTTGTTCTTATGTCTAAAAAATAGAATAATAT